>Ga0118677_10007098_pt1 | contig 18673 bp, 25 predicted proteins | sample AliMusrvi5mmetaG_FD_86154 | JGI IMG/M metagenome (GOLD analysis project Ga0118677, IMG submission 86154) | reverse complement strand
ATATTCCTACGGTGTTTTACACCAAAAGAGCGCAAGAAGTGGTTTGCCGAGCATTTGTTCAACGGTATCTTGCGAGGGGACATAAAAACGCGGTACGACGCATATAAAACGGCGATCCAAAATGGGATCCTGTCGCCAAACGACGTGCGAGAAATCGAGAATTTAAACCCAATCGACGGAGGCGACATTTATTTAGCGCCGCTGAATATGATCCCGTTGGATTTGATTCATGAATTTTATGAGGGAAAGAAAGTAGGTGATGTAAGTGGGAGCAGCACAGGAACAAATACCGGGGATGAACCACCGGCAGACGACGCCAAAACGGGAAATTCGGACCTACAAAGCGGAGATTAGAACCGCCGAAGACGGGGCCGCGCCTAAAATCGCCGGTTATGCGGCTGTTTATGATGCCTACTCCGAGGACATGGGCGGCTGGTATGAAAGAATCGCTCCGGGAGCGTTTTCGGATGTGCTGGCCGGGGCCGACATCCGGGCGCTCATCAACCACGATCCGAATATGGTTTTGGGTCGCTCGAAATCCGGTACCCTGACCTGCAGGGAGGACAACACCGGCTTAAACATTGAGATCACGCCGCCGGACGTCGGATACGCAAACGATTTACTGACCAGTATGCAGCGCGGAGACATCGACCAGATGAGCTTCGCGTTTATTGTTTCCGACGCAAACTGGGACGAGACCCGCGACGGCCTGCCGGTGCGGACCATCACAGGATTTCAGGAGTTATTCGACGTGAGCGTCGTAACATATCCGGCCTACCCGACAACTTCGGCGTCGGTTCGGTCGAATTCGGAAGTTTTTGCCGATTATGAATCCGTTCAACCGCCTGACAATGGAGCAGGCGCAGAAATAAGAGCTAAAAAATTGATTTTGAGGGGGAAAATATAATGACGACAGTTGAAAAACGCCAGAAACGTGGCCAGTTGTTTAAGGACGCTGACGCGATCCTGAACGCCGCCCAAACTGAAAACCGGTCCTTAAGCGCAGAGGAAAACCTGCAATACGACCGCATGATTGCGGAAATGGACTCCCTGAAGACCGAAATCGACCGTGAAGAACGCCATGCCGAGACCGCAGCTGAACTGCGGGCCAATCCGGGAGCCACGATGAAACCCGCCACCGGCGAAAAGCCCGGTACTAGCGCCGAAGAACGCAATGTCGCGTTCCGAAACTATCTGATGAACGGCTATGAGGGCATGACGCCTGAACAGCGCAAGCTGATGGCCGAATACCGCGCCTTGTCCGTCGGAACAACCACCGCAGGCGGCTACACCGTACCGCAGGGATTCTATGATCAGGTTCAAGCCGCCATGAAATTCTTTGGCGGTATTCGTAAATCGACCGCCACCATCATGAAAACCAGCATGGGCAATGCCCTGCCGATCCCGACTGCTAACGACACCGGCAACACCGGTGAGCTCGTCGCTGAAAACACAGCCGTTTCCGCGCAGGACATCACTTTTGGACAGGTCACGCTGAACGCGTATAAATTCAGCTCGAAAACCGTCCTGGTTTCCTTCGAGTTACTGCAGGATTCCGGCATCGATATTGAGTCGTTCATCGCACAGAAACTGGGCGAGCGCCTGGGCCGCATCCAGAACACCTATTTCACCACCGGGACTGGCACCAGCCAGCCGCAGGGCGTTGTTGTAGGTTCCACGCTAGGCAAAACCGGAACGACCGGCCAGACTACATCGATCATTTACGACGACCTGATCGACATGATCCATTCCGTCGATCCGGCATATCGCCAAGGTGGTAAGTGTCACTGGATGATGAACGATATGTCCCTGAAGGTTATCCGCAAAATCAAAGACAGCCAGAACCGTCCGCTGTGGCAGCCCGGCATGGTCCTCGGGGCTCCTGATTCGATCTTCGACTATCCGTATGTCGTAAACAATGACATTGCAACGATGGCCGCCAACGCGAAATCGGTACTGTTCGGCGACTTCAGCACGTTCTTCGTGCGCGACGTTATGGACATTCAGCTGTTCCGGATCGTTGACAAATACATCGAGGCTGGGCAGGTTGGCTTCCTTGCATACGCCCGCGCCGACTCCAAAGCCGTCGATGCTGGCATGCACCCGATCAGCTACTACGCCAACAGCGCCACATAATCAAAAACGGAATGGGGCGGGCCTTGCGCTCGCCCTGTTTTTCGGGGAGGTGACAACGTGTCAAAACTATTCAAAATGGCGATATCCATTGCGTCGGCTAACTGGTCCTTTGTTCCGGGAGACGAAGTGATTTTGCAGGATTATGTTGCCGATGCCTGGCAAGAAGCCGGACACGGAACCATCATCGGCGATGCCGAAGGCGATACGATGGCCGATTATGACAACGCCGCAACGGCAGATGCAACCGAACGCGACCGGCAGGCTCAGGCGAAGCTTGACGATCAAGAAGCGGTGTTCGAAGAGATAACCGCCGACGTTACCAAGAAAAAAGGGAAGTGATGCCCTGTGGACTTGGCAGCAAATGCGCTGACAACATTGAAGCGGGTGCAATCTCATCTGAACGTAACGGACGTCAACGAGGCATCTGAGTTAAAATGGCTTATCAATGTGGCATCAGAGACAATCGAATCGGACTGCAACCGGTCGTTTGGGATTGCGTCGCACACGGCGGAGGCATACACCGGCACCGGGAAAAAGCAACTTGTATTGTTACAGAATCCGGTTATCACGGACCCGGTTGTTACCCTGGACAGCCTAACCGTAACAGATTACACGATTGATAAAGCCTCCGGGATACTCACGCGGTCAACCGGCTGGGCCAATTGGCCTTCCGGCACATTTTTCCGCGATCCGGTTTGGGAAAAACAGTCGGCAATCACCGTGACGTATGATGCGGGCTATGTGCTGCCGAAAGACGATTCGGTGGCGACGCCGCGCACGCTACCTTTCGATCTGGAAGCCGCCTGCGTGATGCTGGTGGCGCAGATGTATAACCAGCGCGGCAGCGAACACTTGTCCAGCGAGGCGGTGGGGCCGCTGAAATGGGTTTATGTGGGCGAGATGCCTGCATACCGGGCAATTGTTGACGGATACAGGAGGATATTGCTGTGATGCAGACGGCGACGGTCGGGGTTAAGACAATCGTATACGACGCTACCCGCACCGGGACCGAAAGCTTTCCGGATTCCGGCACCATCCGGGGAACCATGCTGCCGATCGGCGGCGAAATGCTATACCGGCAATACGGCGAAACATACCGGGGCGAATTCGAGTTTTACTCACGCACCCGGAATGCCGGGTTGGTCATGGGAAATCAACTCACTGTCGCTGGCGTGGCATATTTGATTTCCGGCGTCAGGGATTACGGCAAGGTTGTTGTCTGCCTGCTAAGGAAGGCGATGTGATGGCCAAGAAACGTTCGGGGCCGGACCTGGCCGCGCGGTTTGCAAAAATATCCGACGATATCACAACCGAATCAGAAAAGGCTCTGTTTGAAATCGGCATGAAGGTCCGGGATGCAGCCGCAAGGCTGGCGCCGGTAAAATCCGGCAAGTTGGCTGGCGGTTACGCGGTCCGCATGCGTCACCGGGGCACGCAGCCGGTGGCTGTGGTTGGTTCTCTCGTAAAATACGCAACCTATGTCGAGTTTGCCAAAGACATCAGCGGGCATCGATACGGAAGAGAATTAAGAGACCCGGCCCGCGTGCTGTACAAGGCGCTGGACGATAATTATCAGGAGATTAATCAAATGGTGCTTGAAGCAGTGCAGAAGGCGCTGAACGGAGTTGAGGGCGCATGAAGATCGATGCGGCAACCGTCTGCGCGGCTCTGCTGGCAGACAGTGCAGTTACAGGGATAATCGGGACCAGTTTGTTTTCAGAAATGCCACCTGAAGAAGCGGCTTTTCCCTGCCTGACATATTCCGAATCAAATTCGGTGGCGCTCGGCGGCGATAACGTCGAGGTTCTCACTTCCATCGTGTTTGATATGGAGTGCTGGCACAAGGCCAGCGCGTGGCCGATGGCGATTGCTGTGAATAACGTGATGGCGGGACTCGGGTACGTTCGCAACTCCGCGCAGGACGCAGGCCGGGATATAAACGGTATTCATCAGGTCAGTTTAAAATTCACGAACATCAAGGAGGGATAACATGTCTAAAATTGGGGTATCCGGCGCACGATACGCAATCCAGACGGTTGACACCGGTTCCACGCTGACTTATAGCGCTCCGGTACTTCTGCCGGGGATCGTAGAGGTCGACGTCAAAACGGCAAAAGACCAGGCTACATTGTACGCCGACAACGGGCCATTTGACAGCGCGAGCGCACTGGGCGATATTTCGGTGGACATCGAAGTTGCGGACCTGTCGCTCGAAGCCTATGCGGCATTGCTGGGGCACACGATCACAGCAGGCGTCATGACGAGCAACGCGAACGATACTGCGCCTTATGTGGCACTGGGGTTTGTTGGGCAGAAGGCAAACGGAAAGAACCGCTGGGTATGGCTTCTCAAGGGCCAATTCGCCGAGCCGGACGACACGTTCAAGACCAAGGCCGACAAAATTGATTTCCAAACGATGAAACTGACCGGGGCGTTTATCATCACGACAAAAAACGGAAACTGGAAAAAAACCACCGACGAGGACGCGGTCGGATACGTGGCCGCCAGCGGCGCGACCTTTATCGCAACTGTGCCGACAACTTAATCGAGCAGGGCCGGGTAACACCGGCCCTTGTATTTTAAAGGGGGCGCAACAACGTGGAAAGCAGACCTGTAATAAAGATTTCAGGCAAACGATATACGGCAAAATATTTAACGATGGGGGCATATCGGCAATTGGTCCTGCTTATGGAGGATGTGAAAAATCTGGACGAGCTGGAATTCCAGGATGATGCTGTTGAGATTATCAAAGAGGCTTTCAGTTTGACTCAGGAACAGGCGGATAAGATCAATGCCGCCGATGTTGTTCCTGTTTTCCGGTTAATCAGCCGGTGGGCGACAACGGTGTTTACTGAAAAGGTGAAACAACTCCCAAACGCACAGAGCCCGGAAGCGACGCCGGGCCAAGTTTAACAAAATATGAATATATTGTGTCGCTGTATTCCATGTTCCATTCCGATTATGGTTGGACGCTGGCCGAGATTGATTCCACGGGACTGGCTTATTGCCTCGATTTAATGCGGGTTCGGGCTTTGACGGCTAAAGCAGACCCGGCGCTTCCAAACGCACCAAAGCGACTTGCATATATAGATGAGGTGTTATAAATGGCTGCAACTGCCAAGGCGGGGTCCATATTCGTCGAAATAGCACTGGACAAAGACCAGTTTGATAAAGACATGAAGCAGGTCGGGCGCGAGGTCAAGGCAGAGCAGGACCGCATTTCCCTCGACATGCAACGCAATAAAATCAAATTCGCCGTTGAAGGCGTAGATCAGAACTGGGCTGAAAAACTCTTTGGCGCAACAACGCTGGGGAAAATTATCAATGCCCGAAAAGAAACCGAGCAATTAAACTCCCAAATAACCATGCAGCAAAACAAGGTCGATATGGCGCGAAATGCCTGGGCAAACATCTTTGCAGTAAAAGGGCAGGGTTCGACGCAGGCCATGGCTGCGGAAAAGGCTTTTCTGCGTGAACAGTCATCTCTGACGAAATTAAAGGAAGAACTTATTGGCACCACTTCTGCCACTTCCCTGATGGGCGGGACAATGAAAACCATCGCCATGGATGTTGCCGCTGCGGTCGGTGCAATGGCGGTGGCTTTTGCCACGGCTGTTGAAATGGCCGTGAAGTGGGGGGAAAGTGTAAAATCAATTACGCTGGAAACGGGCATGAGCGATGAGGCTGCGGCAAAAATGCTCGGAACCATGCACGCGGTGGGGCTTGGTGCGGACGAAGCGGGCGGATTGCTGGGCAAGTTTGCGAAAAACGTGAGCAAGGCCGCACTAGAACAAGATGCGGCTAAAATGTCCGGTAAGGAATCGGAAGACATTTTTACAAAACTGGGGATAGCGATCACAGACAGCGAGGGGGGCTTGCTGGATTACCCAGTGTTATTGCAAAATGTCCGCGCGGGCCTGTTGAACCTAGCGCCCGGAGTGGAACGGACTGACGCCATTTTAAAAATGTTCGGCAAATCGGGACTGCAGATGAACGAGTGGTTAAGCAAGTCCGATGAGCAAATTGCGGCACTTGCGGCGCGGTACGAAAAGCTGGGCCTGGCGATAAAGGATAGTGATAAATTCAAGGAATTCAGCGAGGAAATGAACATCGCAAAAGACTCGCTTACGTCAATGGCCTTGACTATCACCGAGGCTAGCATTCCGGCGCTTATCGAAATGATAAAAAAGGTAGAAGCTATGGCCGTTTGGCTGCGGGAGAACAAGGATGCGGTTGAAGAGTTTTTGCAAGTGCTCGCAACGACTATCGGCATTGTAGCCAAACCGTTTATTATCGGCATTGAAATGATGATTTCCGCATTAAAACTGTTCATCGAGTGGCGGCAGAAAGCGATTAACGAAGCCAAAGGGCCAATTGTTGACGATTCCACGGCGAAAGCACTGGAAAAAGAAAACAAATTGTTGGACGATAACGCGAAAAGGGCCGATGCTGCCGCCCGCGCCCGCGCAGAAATGCAAAAGAAAAACAAAGAAGGCGAGGACGATCTTAGGACGTCAATTCTGACGCTAAACGGCCAGGCGCTTGCAGCGCAACTTACCAATATCGACAAGGAAGAAAAAGCCTGGGCGGCTAAGTGCGGAAGTCAGCAATCGGCTTCTGAATGGGCGGAAGCGGCTAGAGCAAAGGCGCACGAGGACGCACAAAACAGGATTGACGCGTCGATGAAAACTTATGAGGCGTCGCTGAAAGGCGTACAATCGGCAGAAGCGGGAATCGGCAGTTCATTCCAAAGCGCTTTCGGGTCGGCGATCAAGGAAGTTGCGGCAAATCTGAAGGCAGGGCAAAGTGCGGGCGCCGACGATGCAATCCGGAAAATCAAGGAAGAATATGACCTGATGAAACGGGCGTCTCGTGAAGTTGCTTCTGCTGCAGGATACAGCCAGGAAGATATCAACAAAGGCATGTTCGATCCAATTTCGGCGCAGGCGCAAGTTTCCAAGGCGTTTGAGGCTTTGGCGCAGGCTCAAGCGAAAGCGGATCAGGATAAAATCGCATACCTGAAAACTATCGCGCAGAACACCACGCCTGGGAGTGGCGGGAATGCCGGTACAGCCATTAACCCGCGTGCGGAAGGAACAGTCGGTCAGTTTACTCCGCAATCGGCTGAGACGCTGGCAAGCATAATTGCGCAGGCAAAGGCGGGTTTGTCGCAAACCCAAACGGTAAACATGCCGGTCACGGTCAACGTCAACGGGATGGACGCTTACAGCGCCGCACAGCTGGGGCAGATCGCTGCCCAGCAGCTTAAACCGGTTATAATCGATGCGCTCGGAGCCGATAAGTCAAAATACTAAGGAGGCGGCTGCATGAATTCGCTGCAGATCGGATCGGCCAAGGCTATGCTAACGCCGAAAGAGATTGAATACATAAAGGACAACCGGCGCGAATTGGTGAAGACGCTGACCTATTCCGGCGGGAATTGGGTTCCGAGTGTCGCGATTCTTGATAACGGGGTTTGTCAGACCGGCTTGATTGTGAAATATTCCGGCGTACAATTTGACGCAACAAACTGGACACTGGTCGAAGGATACGCGGATAATCTGTCGCCGGTAACGGTCACGGACCCGGACGGCTCCAGCCATTCTAGTTGTCACATATACATAGCGTCCTATAAGCGGCAGAAACAATTCTCCGGCATCGTCACGGCAGACGTCGAAGTTTGGCGGGCTTAATTATGGCGGATTTAACGAATTTCGAAAGCATGACAATCGATCTTAAAGCTCGGACGCTGGCGGACGCCTGCACCATTCAGACGCTAACGGACGCACCGATTGGCACGGCATATACTGGAACGGTTGCGGGGTGGGCGTGGGGCTGCACTGTGCGGAGTCGGCAATCCGTCGCCGGTCGGTATCAACTCACCGGAGATTATGACGTCAGCGAGCTGTTAAAGCAATATATCACCTTTGACACCAGCCTGACCAGCGCAGCCGATATCATATCGCACGTCGCCAGCCAGCTAGGCAAAACCCCGGCAATTGAAATCGATGATTTTGACATCAACACCTTAAACAGCCAGACCGCGTTAATGGATTGTGTCAGCAGCCTGTTTTCCTGGACTGCTGCCGTGCCACATAGATCCATTAACGTGTTTTTGCGCTCCGGTACGCTGTACGCAATCCAGCGCGGCAAGGAAATCTCCAATTATTCGCTGGTGAAAACCGGCACGCCGACCTTTACCGAAACTCTAGTCGATACACTGATGGACACATCGGTCAATTCGCCGGCGATCACCGGGGATAGTACAACCAGCACGGATTCGGGCAGCTCCGGTTTTTTTTCCGGAACAATATCTTTCGGTAATTCGTCGGTAACTTATGCTGGCGGCCTGTGCGTGCATTCAGTCGTTACCGATGCGGACGGCTCCGTTACGACCACGGCCTACGTGTATAGCAGCAACCGATATCTTATTTCGGAAACGGTCACTGTAACAGGGGCTGGCGCCGGATCGACGGCAACGACCTATAGTTATGGCACCTACGAGGGGCAGGCGTACATGACGCAAAAGCTGGTATCCGTCCGTGACGGTACCGGAACTGAAAAAACCCGGACGGAATCCGCTTATTATCCGCTGGGATTTAACTTTTACGGCCTGCAGGAAGTGCAGTATACCGTTTCGACAAAAGACGGAACGGCTACATCAAAGCGGAAAACGTCGCGGTCCAGCATTTCAGAAGGTCGCCCTGGCGGCCAAGCGTCACCTTACACGATCAGCCGGGCGGCAACGTCAAGCACGTCCACGCCATCTGTCGGGATTGCCAGAAACCCTATAGCGGCATCGCATATCCCTGTCACGGACACGGCCACGCTACAGCGCTATGCGGACGGCCTGACATACCTGGACGGCAAAACACAGGTCAGCTGTCAGGTAGACTGCTACGATCAGCATGTTTGCGATTTTACAGAACTAATACAATATGCAGGCGAAAGCTGGTATCTGGAATCAAACCGGGTCACGCTGTCGGCGCAGGCTGCCGGCAATAAACAAACGCTGGACCTAGTGAGGTGGCAATAATGGACTATATCGCGGATTTGGGCCAGGCGATCCGGTCGGCTATGGCTGCGCGCAAGCCGGCCAGCAGCGCCGGCCCGGCGGTCGGCACATTATCCGGCGGCCATGTCTTGGTCGACGGAAGATATTATCGCGCCACCTATGGCGGCGACTTTGACGTACTGGACGGCCAGCACGTCGACTGCGTCGTCGGCGACGGCGGTTGCATTATTGTGGGCGTGCGATGATTACTACCGAACAAATCCTATCTATCGACGGCAGCCGGATCATAACTACCGGAGGTGTGCGGCGAGCCGCCGGAAACGCGCTGCACCGGATCGGCGAGACAGTGACGGTCTGCGGTGACTTAGTTATGGGTTGGCACAGGCCCACCGGGTCGATCCCGGCGCCGTGGCCGGTCGAAACCGATTATCGTTTCGCGGATGCGGACGGTCTGATGATGTATTCTGTCAGCAACGATTTTGCCGATATAACCGACATTGCGGCAATTGATCTCCCTGTCGTGGGAGGAAATCCGGTAACTGGCGCCGCGCTCGCTCTGCATTGTTATAATGCCGATAATGAGTTTCTGCTGTGGTTTGTCGATAACGGCGCGAATCCATGCCGGGCAATCCTAGAGAATAACGGAACTGTTATAGCCGATTTCACAACGGTTTTTCGCTTCGTAGAATGGGGCATGACGGTAGACGGTTACATTAATGACGGCGATCTGGTTTGGTCGGTGGCGTCAGTTGATGGGTCGGATTATTTGGTCATGGCGCAGTATACAAACGCAATCCTTGCGGATTCATGCTCCGACATTATCAGCCGGATTGGCTCGGACGCTGTAGCTCTGGCGGAAATTGCACAGTATGCGGCAAATGGCATAAATTACAATATGACTGTCCTGGATACCGGAGGAACCGATGTCGGACTTCATCCTACTTATGGCATGCCGGATTATAGCGACGAGATTCACCACGGCGGGGGCGGGACAACGCTCACGCTATCGCACCACCCAATTAGCGCTATTAATTTAATTACCCTGGACGGGGCAAAAATAACCGGGTATACGTTCACGTCAGACGGTACAGTAACATACGCACCGGGATGGACGCTTGCCAGCATAATCAAGGTATCGTATGTTCTCCAAATGAACATTCACCCGATTGACGTTACAAAAAACTATATTGATCTGACCGGGGAAACAATATACGACGAGGAAGCCGCGTATACCATGTTTCAGGTCGACGAGAAAACGGCCAACGAAGGCAGCGCAAACATCGTCGCCGTGTTCCCGTGGTCCTTGTCGGCGTATGTTACGCATACGGTTTCCTGTGACGCAGGGACCAAAGACCATTACCTGTATACTGCCACACCGATTTATGGTAACGGAACAACGCAAACGGTAGAATATGATACCGATTTCAGGCATCAGGGAGCGGTGTCCTGCGAGCGTTATGTTTTGTATGGGCCATCGGGCGCGACAATCATTCACGACAAGCTTTCCACAGACGTTCCGACAACGTTATCGGGGAATAAAAATTTAACCAGCACGACATCAGCGGCGGAGTCGGGCGACGAATCCTACTATACGCTGGAATACACCAGGCATTACCGAAATTATACGGTGTCGATCACGCTGCCGTCAGTATATGACACGGTTGCTGGAGAAACCCACCTGGAGATTCCCATTGAAAACGGCTGGGAGATTCGGCGTTCAGTAGTTGCGACAGCGCAGTGGTATGGTGAAAGCGCATCCACACATGACAAGTTGTATTCCGGTTCCACGATGGTCCTGGACACGGCCGGCGCTTATATGCTATCACCGGCAGCGTGGATGGCCGACGAGGACGAGGCCATCGCGCTGATCGGAGCCAGCCAACTGGTAAACAGCGACGGCGACGTCGAAACACTTTCGGTCTTTGATGAGATCTGGCCGAATATCGTTACAACACGCTTTTTATAAGGGGGGCGACAAGATGGCCGCTGCAATAATCGACCTATACATCGAGCAGGGAACCGACTGGACGAAAACATTTAAATTTTACAGCGACGCGGGGCAAACACAGCCAATAGACTTCACCGGATGTACCGGGCGCTGCAAGATTCGCGACCTGGACGGCAATATCATCGCGACGCCGATCGTCACTTTTTCGGCGCCAACGACTGGAGGGACGCTGGTCCTGACGCTGGCAAATGCGCTGACATCCGCGATCCCGGTCGACGGGGTCACCTACGACGCGACCAGCGCGGCGACTTACGACGTCGAGGTCGTCGCGGCCGGCGGCCAGGTGACGCGATACCTGAACGGATCCGTCGCGGTTTCGCCAGAGGTGACGAAGTGAGCGACGCGGTTGCGGTCGTCGTTACAGCGTCGCCGCCGGTCTTTGTCGTTGTCACGCAGGACACGGCCAGCGTCGTCGAATCGATCAGCCAGGGGCCGCCTGGGCCGCCTGGATCGGGATCCCTGGCCGTCACGTCTGGCCAGACACTTTCCGGCCATCGGATCGTCGCGGCAAATTCCGCCGGCCTGGCGATCTATGCCGACAAAGACACGCCAGCCACCTGGCAGCACATTTTAGGACTAACGACGGGCGCCAGCAATAACGGCGACGTCGCGACGATCCTGCCGGCAGGTGAGATCGCCGAGCCGAGCTGGAATTTAAACCCTGGGCTGCCGGTCTACCTGGGAAACACCGGGCTGCTGACGCAGACGCTGCCTACGACCGGCGCGATCCTGCAGATCGGCGTCGCGCTTTCCGCTACCAGGCTGCTAGTTGATTTGAAAATACCGATAATATTAGGAGGTTGAGGACATGGCAGACAAATATTTGAAAAACTTGGCCGGGCAAATTACAGAGGTTGCAGCCAATACGACATCCGCCGGCGCTGCTGACACAGGTAAAATTATTGCGCTGAACGCTTCGGGGATCTTGGACGACACGATCACCAACGCAAAAAACACGTCGGCCGGTGCCGGCGACGCAGGCAAGATCCCAAAATTAAACGCGTCCGGGGTCCTGGACAGCACGATCGTAAATTCGAAGGCAACGTCGGCCGGTGCCGGTGACGCCGCAAAGATCCCGGTCCTGGACGGCACAGGAAAGCTGGATTCTTCTTTTATGCCGGTCGGACTTGGCGCCGAAAGTGATACAATCACGGCCAGCGAGGCTTTGAGCGCTGGCGATTTTGTGAATATATGGGCCAGCTCCGGTGTAAAATGCCGCAAAGCTGACGCCAGCACGGCCGGAAAAGAGGCCCACGGTTTTGTTCTGTCGGCCTATTCGTCCAGCGCGGCCGCTGTCGTCTATCGGGCTAGCGGATCAAACACGCAGCTGACCGGATTGACGCCCGGCGCGAAACAATATCTAAACCCGGCAACACCGGGCGGGCACACCGAAACCTGTCCGTCAACGTCGGGCCAGGTCGTCCAGCTGCTGGGCTATGCAAATTCGGCAACGCAGATGATCTTTGCGCCCGGACCGGCGATCACATTGGCATAAACGAAAAAGCACAGGGCTGGCACACGCCGGCCCTGCTTTTTTTGGGGGTGAATAAATGGCGACAACGTGGAATCCGGCAGACAAGGACAGCGGAATGACGCTATCCAATGGCAATTTGACCGTGACGGGAGCAACCGGCGGAAAAGGAACCTGTGCGCGCGGTACTTTGGGACAATCGGCCGGAAAGTGGTATTACGAAATTGTGATTAGCAGTTATGTCCAGTATTCTTCGCCGGAGGTTGGAATCGCGGCGATCAGCGGCGACATAACAACCGACGGCGCGATGAATGTTGCCAATACAATCATATATGATGCAAGTTTTGGCAATCTGGGAAATGCTGGCGGATGGATACAATCGCCTGGCGCGGCCGCGGCAAACGGTGACGTGATCGGAATCGCGGTCGACATGGACAACGGTTATATTGATTTTACGAAAAATAATGTCGCGATCGGAACCCGGATCAGCGGGATAAAAACAGGCATTGCAACGGCCTATCCGATCATAAGTGAATTTAATGGAAAATCGTCGACGGCCCGCTTTGCGGCAGGGTCGCTGACGTATGCACCACCGTCCGGATATAATGCCTGGGACTATGTCGCTGCGCCAGCAGATCACGGTTTTATGATGCAGCTGCTGAATGGCGTAATATCGGCAATGAAAGGCGCTGCGAAAAACGCGATTAGTTATTTCGACGGGTCAAAATGGGTCGTCAAAGAGGGCGGAACGACCGGCCAGGTCCTGGGGATTGACAGCAACGGCGATCTGAATTATATAGCACAAACAGGCGGAACCGGGACACAAATCGCGGTCCAGAACGACGCGCCAAGCAGCCCGGCGACTAATGCGCTTTGGGTTGATGCGGACGCGCCTTCACCGGCGGCCCTGACGACGGTCGGCGTCGCCGAGGACGTCACAAATCTATATTTCACCCAGGCGCGGGCGATCGCGGCAGCCCTTGCCGGGCTGGTCACGACGGACGCGTCCGACGTCGCCGCGGCGAATTCGATTGTGGCAGCGATCGGAAAGCTGCAGGCACAAAGCACAAAAAACAAACCTTTCTTTTTCACGATCCCGATTAATGTTTTATGGTCACTAAATTCGATGGTGACGATCGTCCTGCCTTGCGGAATATCAATCACCGATATTTATATCATCTGCCGGGATAACAGCAAAGCCGCGCAATCACCGGGCACGACGCTGACGTCGACGCTTTACAAAAACGGCAGCAGCTATGACGCCAGGACCTTTTCCGGACCCGATACGGCATACACCGGCTTGACCGGGATCACGGCAACCAAAGGCGACAAAATGGATCTGCGGCTTTCGGCCCAGGGAAATCTGACCTGGGAAGTTTCGGCGACCTTCATCGGCACGAAAACATGAAATATTTAACTGACTTTTATGTCACGGCCTACAATGACAATAAGTTATATCCTTTCCAGGACGGCGCGATCGGCAGCCCGCTGACGACAGACGTCAATCCCTGGGGCTGCTGTGTCGACAAATACGGTACGACCTGGATCGCGAACGTCTGGGGCACGACGGGCGGAACCGTCCAGAGCATAAAAGCCGGCGTGATCAGCGCACCGATATTTATTGGCGGAAACACCGTCGGCCTTTGCGTCGATCAATCAAACACGATCTGGGTCGTCCGCCAGGACACGGGCGCGGTGTATCCGATCATTAACGGGGTCGCCGGCGCGGCGATCGCCACCGGCACGACACCGAATTATTGCTGCTGCGATCTAAATAATGACGTTTGGGTCGTTAATACGATCGCGACGACCAGCACGCTGTCGCGGATCCACGCCGGCAACCTGACCGGAACATATAACCTGGCCGGGACTTCGCTGGGGATCTGCTGCGATCTGAATAATGATCTATGGATCACCGGCCAGGATAACACTTTCGTCCAGCGGGTCCAGCAGGGCCGCGTCGTCGGCACGGTCGCAGTCGGGGGCTATCCCGGCGCGATCTGTATCGACCTTAATAATAATGTTTGGGTCGCCAACGACGGCGACGGCACCGTCCAGCGCATATCGAAAATGGTTGCATCAAAGCCAATATATGTCGGCGTCAGTCCCTGCGGCCTTTGCGTCGACAGTAATAATGCGCTTTGGGCCGTCCTGGACGCCGGCAAAAAATTGGTTAAGATCGCCGACGGCCGCGTCGCTGGGACCTTCGCGATCGGCTGCACCGGCCAGCTGCAGAGCTGGGGCGACTTTACCGGGATGCAGGCCGCGCTTTTATTTGGCTGGAACAGGCCGCCGGCCCTGGCGCCGGTAATGAGCTTTTAAGGGGGTGCCGCGATGGCGTTATTAAAAATGTGGAACGGGTCCGCCTGGGTCACGGTCGAGGCGGACGTCGCGGCCGGGCATCCAGCCGGCGACGGAAACCTGCACCTGCCGGCCACCGGGACCAGCAGCAACGGCATGACGCTGATCGCTGGACCGACAGCCGGATCCTTTGCCTGGGTCCTTATGCCTTTCCCAAACGCGGTCCAGGTCCTGGTCGACTTCGGAATCAATCAGGACAGCGTCACGACGACCGTTTCGGCGGCCTGGGTGATGTCTGGCAGCGTGATCGTCTGCACGCCGGCAGCTGTCGCAACAGCTGACCACGACGCAGAGGACGCTTTCGTCGAGGGGCTGCAAGCCTATCCGGCAAATATTGTCGCGGGCGTCAGCTTTGACGTGATCACCTACGCGCCAGCCGGATCCTGGGGTCGGTATTACATTAATTGCATAGAAGTATAAGGAGGTAAATTTTATGGCTATATCCATAAAGGGCGGCGCGACAAGTAATCTGGCCGCCGTCGACGCAAACCTAAACCTGGCGATTAATCCGCCGATGAATGTCTCACTTTCGGGCTTTCTCGTCGCAGCCGGCGAAGTGACGGACGGCGTCGCTGGGGCGGCGATCCTGCGGCGCCCGACAGACATTTCGCCGGACTATCGGCTGCGCGCCGGATCCGATCAGACGCTTTGGTTTGACGTCTTTAATCACGGGCAATTCAACAACGGCAAATATGTGGGCGTGGACGCGACCATGACAAAATCCCTGGCCGGCGGCTTTCTGAATATCAACAGCGGCGCGGACGTCACGACCGCGCACGTCACGCGCGTCCAGACATGGCGGACCTTTTGCGTGCCGGAATCCGGTGCTCTGTATTTCGATATGCACCTGGCTTTCGCGCAGCTGCCGATCGCGAACACCGTATGCGAATTCGGTCTGGGCTTTGCGTCCGGCGTCACGGCGCCGACTGATGGCAACTTTTTCCGGCTGAACGCGTCGGGCGTCCTGCAGGGCATCGTCAACAATAACGGCACGGAAACGGCCGTCACGCTGACCGGATTTACCTATTCGCAAAACGTCGTTTATCATTTCCTTATGGTCGTTCATATCGACCGCGTCGAATTCTGGATAAATGACCGAATGTATGGCGCCATTTCGATGGTCGGCCAGGCGACGCTGACGTCAATGTCATTAAACCTGCCGCTGCTGATCCGGCTTTATAACACCGCAACAAATGCAACAGCCCAGCAGATGAAAATAGCCAGCTGGGGGATCACGCAGGCCGACATCGTAACAAACCGGCTATGGGCGACCACGCAGGCCGGCCAGGGACTTTCGGCGATTAATAATCCGGATGGCGTCGCGTCCGGGTATACCGCAAATGCCGCAAACAGCGCGGCCCCGGCCACCGGCACACCTTCGAACACGGCCGCAGGATATACGACTTTGGGAGGCCAATGGCAGATCGCAGCACCGACCGGGGCCGAAACGGATCTGATCATGTTTGGCTACCAGGTGCCGGCCGGGGCTGCCGGCGCGCCCGGTAAAAACCTGATCGTCCGCGGGATCCATATAGAAACCTTTAATACCGTGGTTGCGGTTGCTACCACGCCGACGATCTTCCAATGGGGTCTGGCTGTCGGAGGCAGCGGGCTTTCCCTGGGCGTCGTCGCGGACAATGCGGCCACCGGCGTCCGGCAGCATCGGCGCGTCGTCCTGGGGTCGCAATATCTGCCGATCGGCGCGGTCGTCGGCCAGCAGGCCAACAGCCTGGATATAAACCTGGACGCGCCGATCATCTGCGAGGCGGGCACCTATTTCTGCGTGACTCTTAAAGTGCCTGTCGGGACTAACACGTCAACTGAAATTTTCCGCGGGGTCTGCTTCGTCAATGGCTATTTCGAATAAGGAGGAAAAAAATAATGCTAAAAGTGGTGGAGATCAAGGCGGCGCTGACATCGTCTGGGCGTCTAAAGCATAGCGGAGGTGGATCGTGACGGAGGCAGAATGCAAACTAATTATAAACGCGGTAGAGGGGCTTCGTGCTGACCTGAATTCGAGAATGGACTCGTTCAGTGACGTATCAAACACCCGGTTTACGAATCTGCAAACTCTGATGGTTGAAAACCGGCAGGAAATGGTTTCTGCGATTAACGGGAAGTGCGAAAGTTGCGAAAACGCTCCGTCATTCAGTGCGCGGCTTACCGAGCACTGGTGGCATATCGTTGCTCTATGGTCGGCAATAATATTTGTCGGAATACTGGCCATGTCGTGCAGTTGGTACATTTTCAATCAGCTGAACGAGCATCGGCTGCAGAGCGAACGGCCGGCAAGCATTCAGCCTAAGGAAGTGAAGTAATTGAAAGTCCTATATTTACTGCTCGCGATTGCAGGAGTCCTTGGGCTTGGCTGGCTGGGGGCTCTTGTCTATGCGTGGCATCACAACGCTGTTGCCGGCACGCATTACGACCTGCCGACCTGGGTACAGGTGGGGCAACTGATTGGCGCGCAGACGACGGGGCTGATATTCAACCATTCGCTGTTCAACACGGACATTCCATGGATGGCGAATTTGCTGGACAGGTTAAAAAAGTGAGGCGGTTACAGTGTTAAAAAGGTTGGTTTACAGTAGAGCAGATCAACGGCTCTATTTTATTGAGGCTGATGGCAAACACTATTTTTCGATTGAATGCAGGGATGCGTTCTGGCCGGGTTACAACGATCAGGGCCAGCCGAGGGCAAGCCTGCCGAACGGCGACTATATGTGCGAGGCGGAGCCGTACCCGGCTGAAAATAATGCGGCGTATGGCACCTGTTATATTTCCGATAACGATTCTCGGGGCCGCGTAATCCATGGGGGCGGTTCTGGGCTCGACGATCCGCTGGCGGACGAGCAGGGCTGGTATCAAACTTTGGGATGTTTGAGAGTCCAGAACGGACCGGGTCGCGTACTGTCGGAGGCGATCATTGAGGCCGGAAACGCGGTACCGTTGACGGTGCAGGAGGAGGCTTATGGTTATTAATCAATATTGTTATCGGCTGGCGGCGCTGGCGAACCAGACTGCCAACAGCATCGGCATCATAAACCTTCAGACCGACTGGCTATATGCGCAGTTCATGCATGAAAGTGATGGCATGACTTCGAAGCTGGCGATCGAGAACCACAACCTGGGCGGGCTCACTCAGGAGACCCCGAACGGTGACGAAAACAAGCAGCCGGACGGCGCATACTGGTATAAAAAATTCGACTCGTATGAAAGTTATTCAGTTTATTTTGGCGCATACCTGAAGGGGTTCATGGACGGCAGCGGCGTCCAGAACGCCACGACGAAGAACGAATATCTGACCGCTTTGAAAGATTCACCGTCCGGCATGTATTTCACGGCATCTCTGGAAGAGTACATCACCGGGACCGATTACTGGCTGGCACAAATGAACGTATAGAAAGAAGGCGCAAATCATTGTTGACATGCCACATTTGCGGCAAACCAATGAGATTGATTACCACAGGCCGGGGGTTCCAGACGTTCGGCTGCATCAAGGGGTGCCCAGGGAGCTATCAAAGCCTCGAAACATACGAGATCAAATCTGCTGCCCAAGCTGCGGCGGAGCAGCCAAGGCCCATCGAAACAGCGATGTTAGGCCGAAGCTGACCTATTTCTGCCCGAATTGCGGATATACAAAGATAGAAAGGACTGATAAACATGGATGATAGACTAACAC
>Ga0118677_10007096_pt1 | contig 18675 bp, 12 predicted proteins | sample AliMusrvi5mmetaG_FD_86154 | JGI IMG/M metagenome (GOLD analysis project Ga0118677, IMG submission 86154) | reverse complement strand
GATTACACTAAAATAGTAAACGGCCGCAACCCGATTGTTGCTCACGAATTTCTCGGTGATAATGTTGAGGGCAAAGATGTTATGGTTGTTGATGATATGATTTCATCCGGCGAATCCATGATTGAGGTCGCAAAAAAGCTTAAGGAGCTAAAAGCAAAACGTATCTTTATCTGTGCGGGATTCGGGCTTTTTTGCAATGGAATTGAAAGCTTTGACAAAGCTTATGAAGATGGTTTGATTGACAGAGTTTTCACCACAAACCTTGTTTACAGAACGCCTGAGTTGCTTAAGAGAGAATGGTACACAGAGGTTGACCTTTCAAAATATATATCCTATATTGTTGATACGCTTAACCACGATATGTCTGTCAGCAAGCTGCTCAATCCTGCTGACCGCATAAACAGTTTACTTATCAGATGCGGTTTCCGCAAGGCAAAACCGGAAGAATAATGTTTACGATTTATTATTACTAAAATTTAACACAACTTTAAAGGGTGATCCAAATATTGAATCACCCTCTTTATTTGCTGTAATCCTATGATTTAAACAACTTTTTGAAATTTAAGCTTTGCATAAGAGAAAACATCGCACTTTTTTTCTTTTAACTCCTTTATCGGAACACTTACCACACCGCGGCATACACCGCCTGCAAGCTTAATTCTTTTGCGAAGCACATCCCCTGCCATACCGGCTGTTTTGCCTGAATGAATCAGTAAACCCGAAACTTCACGGCCGGAAAAATTGGTTCTGTGTAAAAATTCGTTTATCACCGGCACCGGATTAAATCCCCAAACCGGAGTTGCTATTATTATTGAATCATATTCGTCAAGATTTACATTTATCTCATCTATTTTTGAGCCTGTGCCGCTGATAGCTTTATATATGCCAACGGTAGAATACCAAACCGGTCCCCGATCATAACGCTCGCGCAGTTCAATTACATCGACTTGACTTTCCTTTGCGGAAGCCTCACATAACTCACGGATAATCTGGCGATTCGAATAGTAGAGAAGTAATGTCTTCATATTTTGCTCCTTTCGTTATCTTTTCTTCAAGTTAATTCTATTTATTTGAGATGACCTTGTCTGTCCATGCAACAACATCCGAATAAACCTTTTCTTTGTCAAGCTCATTGAGGATTTCATGACGGTCAGCGTCGTAAAGTTTCATCGTAACATTTTTATGCCCGGAGGCCTTTAAATCCTGACATACCTGCAGAATGCCTTTTCCATAAGCGCCCACCGGGTCCATTTTGCCGGAAATAAGTAAAATCGGCAGCACAAACGGAACATTGGTATACCATGATTTACCCGAAACGCTGTTAAGCACCGTTGACATATCCCTGTACCCTACGGCAGTAAAAAGAAAACCGCAGTATTTATCAGCCATATATTTATCAACTTGTTTATCGTCCCTGGAAAGCCAGTCATAGGGTGTTCTTGGATTGGGAATTTTCTTGTTAAATGCGCCGAAAGCCAGCTTATTGATAAACTCGCTGCGGTAACGGCTGCCTTTAATTTTGGCAATTAACCCTGCAAGTTTAATTGCCAAACCTGCTGCGGGGTTGGTGCCGCTTGTCCCGCAAAAAATAGCACCGGCCAAATCCGCTCCGAATTTTTCGGCATAGCTGCGGGCTATAAAGGAACCCATACTGTGGCCGAATAGAACAACGGGTTTGTCCGGAAACTCTCCTTTAGCAATATCTGTTAAAAGCTTGGCATCATTTATAAAGCTCAGCCAACCGTCTCTCTCGCCAAAATAACCTAAATCATCATCGGAAGCAACAGATTTGCCGTGGCCTATATGGTCATTTGCAAAAACAGCATAGCCGTTTTCGCATAGGAACTTGGCAAAATCTTCATAGCGCTCGCCATGCTCAGCCATTCCGTGAGCAATTTGAAAAATAGCCTTTATCTGAGTTGTATCTTCCGGCACCCAACTGCGTGCGAATATATTTGTTAAACCTGTGGTTGAAGGATACGAATATTCTTTCCTTATAATCTTCAGGATAAACCCCTCCTAATGCATATTTATTTAAGCTTCCCCCCGGAACAACAATTTAGATTATATCACAATTTTTTGGTTTTGTAACCATTTTGTTACCTTTTTTATTATGTTTGGCAGTTTTCAACAAAATTCCAAGCACTTTTTGGCACATTTTAAAGGTTATTTTTCTTACTTTGATTGTATTTTTTGTTTTTGTTTCGTCATTCTAATATTAGCGTTTTTTAAAAAAGTTGCAATTTTATATTGATTTTTCATTTTGTTTTTGCTACAATACATAAGCTGCAGAGGTAAAAGCTGTGTCAAAATTTCGGGGGTGTAGCTCACCTGGGAGAGCGCTTGAATGGCATTCAAGAGGTAAGGGGTTCGATCCCCCTCATCTCCACCAAAACAAAACGCAGGGTATTTGCTCTGTGTTTTGTTTTTTTTATTATAAATACTGCAAAAACTGAAACCATCGGAATTTTCCGATGGTCTTAGGTTTTTAGAAATGTCAAAAACATTTTTATGTAGTGGCATATTTTATTGCTGTAAAAGCGCTTGAAATTTTTTCGTTCGCCGCAGATGTGACTGCTCTCATCTTGTAGTAATATGTTGTATTATCCGCAAGGCCTGTGTTGATGAGAGATGTGGAGGTAAGTGTTTTAATAAGGTTGTAAGTGCCGGTGTTTGCTGAATAGCGATATATTTCATAACCGGTTGCTCCGGGAACTGCATTCCAATGCAAAGTAACGCTTGTATTGCTCAACCTTGCGGCTGAAAAATCGCTCGGAGCCGAAAACACGGGTTTGCAGCTTGCAGTTGCGGAGAAACCGCTGTACTGGTTGGACGAGTTAACTGTTTGATAGGCTCTTACTTTATAACTGTATATTTGGTTAGCATTCAGCATTGAATTTAAAAAGTTTGATGCCGAAGTTACTTTTATTTTTTCGTAAGCTTTTTTGATTGTATTAAAGCGATATACAACATAACCCGTAGCACCGCAAACCGTTTTCCAGCTCAACTTTATGCTGTTGTTTATGGTTGACACGGCAATAACATTGGATGGTACAGAAGGCTCAGAAGGCATAGCAGGAATCCATTTCGCATATAGTGTAATATTCTCTGTCACTGGTTCTGTTGAAAAATTCCATTTATTGGTGCAGGAGGCTTCTTTATACCAGCCCGCAAAGCTAAAGCCTGTTTTTACCGGTGCTGCCGGTTCTAAAATTGTATTGCCGCTGTTAAAGCTTATGTTTGGAACCGTACTGCCGCCTTGACTGTTAAAACTAACCGCACCTTCCGACTTTAATAAACTTTTATTATTATCAATTGATACTCTTAAGATATTCAAAGTAACCATCTTTGATGTGCCTGTGCTTGTAGTCCAATAAATATTTCCGTTTTTGTAAACCGGCGCTTCATTTGAGGTTAAACGAACCGAAGGCAACACAACCGGATTAAACAAAATCTCCCCGGTGTTCGATAACACAACAAGATTAGTGCTGATATACTCATCACAACTTGTTGTGCCATATTTCATTTTTTCCCACAAAATAACAATTTTGTCATCGTTTGTGACAATTACTTTCGGATTTGCGACAAAATATTCATTTGAATAGCTTGTCAGCCATTCTACGCCATAGTCTGCCGTGCCCTTTGCCAGCCATAATTTTGTATCCGCATTGGCCGGCGCAGTTCCGGTTGCTGTGCGAACATTACCGTTTGTTAAATATTTACCGCTGTTCGAGTATTTTCCAAAATCCTTTTTTATGATCTGAATAAACAGATTTCTGGCCTCACTATGTCCGCAAAAACATTGATTTGTCGGCGCGGTGTTATATGAAAGCGTCTTTTCGGATGAGCCTGCCAACACATAGCCTGTGGATGCTTCGGCTATTCCGCCAAGCTGCGAATAGGTTTCGTTGTATCCGAAATCTCTGTTTGCTCCTTCTCTGAAATGGAATGAGTCAAATTTATCATTTCCCCAAAGTCCGTCCGAACCTTTACTTACTTTAGAGATGACAAAGCCTCTGTCATACGCGTCGGACTGGTCAACAAACAGATAACCTCCGCTTTGCACTGCAATTACCTGCTGGTCAAATGAGTGGCTGCTGTATGGCGCTACGATATTCAGCTTTTTCATTGTTGTACAATTTACGTAAATAACATAATTTGATTGACATCCGTTGTACATCTGCCTTGCATAACTGCAAACTAAAATATTATTTTTAATTGTAACACTGCAGTTCCCAGAATCAAAGGGGTATTGGGTTCCCCAGTTACTGTCCCAGGTTTCCGACCCTTTATACAGGACATTGCCGATAAATGTTCCGTTTGTATCATACTTTGACACACAAATGGTTACAGCCTGACCGGAACCCTGCGTATCGTTCTGGCCCCATACTATATAATAATTTCCGCTGCTGTCACAAGCTGCACCGCCGAAAATCGGATACTGCATTTTCAATGTTAGGGTTGTTGTCAGTTCCATATTGCTGTCTAATTTTGCGATGTAAATCTTGTTAGCGCCCTCATATACAATATTATAATTGCCATAAATATCAAAGAACTCTGAAATTGGCGAAACACCCGCATGATAAGTATCGGAGCCGTAATAATTTGTTGTTTGAACGTTTTCTAATGTGCTTATATTTATTTGATTTAAAACGCAGCTAATGCCATCAGGTGTTTGACTGATGACAGTTGCCGATGTAGGTTTAACAGCTAATATTGAAATTGAAGATATGATGAAAATGAACGAACAAACGTAACTGATAACTTTTATTTTCATTCTTACCCCCACCTAACTTAAATTTTATAAAAAACACAAAAGAAAAACAGACAACCGATCTACAATCAGTTGCCTGTACGCAATTACAAATTAAATTTGTAAACTTTCACGTAGTTACCCGGCAACTGGCTGCCATAGATTTTACAATCTTTAGGCCCTAAAGCTTTGCGTCGCTACCTTTCGGTAGGTTTGCTATTATTAGTGTTTTGACTTTAATTTTTCTGCTGTCGTGAAGTCGGAAGATTACTCCTCTAATTTCATGTTTATTTTACCATTGTATTTTTAAAATGTCAACACATTTATATAAATATTTGTTATTTTGTTCAATTAATTGTGCGTTTTAGCCTAATATCTGCTAAATTTATACAATAATACCCCTCACCTGCCACTTTCGCGGCAATTGAGGGGCATTATTATTATCTTGTGCAAAATAACAAGAATATTTAAATTATAACGAAACAATTTAGATAAATTTCAAAACTTATGAATCTTTCGTTTCAAGCATTACTTTTTGTAAAATGCTGTACTTTTCTTCCAAAGCACGCAGTTTTGACACCCTGTTGAAGCAAGCATTTTTATAAGCCGAGCTGTATTCCAATTGGCCGCTTCTTCCCGGAACATAAATATTATTTGATAAGGTTTCTCTGAGCAGCGCATCAATTGCAAGCGACAACCGGGTTTTATTTCCCTGTGACTCCCCCGCGGTGTCTATTGCCTTCGCTTTATTAAGCAAAGCCGTATATTTTGAAATATCCAGTAAATTGGCATATGCGGTTTGAAGCTCGGCTTTTGCAGCGCAAATGTCAAATATCGAATAGGTTCCCTCGCTAATAACTATTTTCGCATTTTCCAGTGCGCTGTTGAATTGTAGATAGCTGTAATCGTTATAATTGGATTTATCGGAAATAACCAGTGTATTAATATAATCCTGCAGTTCTTTTGTTGAGAAACAATTCTTCTTTAATGCCGGTTCTATCGGTGTTCTGCTTCCCGGGTTAATAGCCTTATTTGTTTTATCCAGAAACACATCGAACTTGACAACACCGTTGTGGTTTATTGTTAAAGTTAAGGTGCTGTCCGCTTGGTTCCATTCAGAGGAAAAATTGAATGGTCTGTTTTGATAGCCGCTGCCGTCAGGGTTATTAATCCATACAATTTTAGGTTCCCCCCCCCGTTTAGGGAGCCCTTGACAGTGATTGTAGTGGTTCGCTTGATGGTGTCATCTACGCCAACCGGGTTGCCGTTTTTATCAATTACCATAAATTCGCGGCAGATATCTACCCAGCTTTTCCCTGTACGGTATGCGGGTGTCACTGTCTTTATCATATTTGTTTTATCTGTACGGTAATTAGAGATGTAGAATGATAATTTATCGTTTCCCTCCGTAATAATTGCGGATGTGTGTTCCTGCGCTTTAATTGAAAGTGATTTTGCTGAGCAAAGCACGGGCGTCATGGTTGCATATTTTGTTACTCTTGCGTTTTCTACATTATTAATAAAATACCATTCATTCCCTGTGCGCATCGCATAGGTATTGCCGGCAGCCTCTTGTTTGAAAAGCTTATCATAATAGGCTTGGTCTTCTTTCTTATCAATCAATGCAATGCCGTTATCTTCAAAAACCGCTCTTTCTGTTAAACGCAGGTTTGACGGCAGCAAAGGAATTATTCTGTATCTGCCTGTGCAGGGATAAAGATTTGACTCGGTGAAATTGTAATTGAATACAGGATAATTTTCTTTCCCTAAAACTGCCGCGGTTGTTGATGACAAAACATCCGATCTTGTCGGAATTGCTGTTTCCCCGTTTATAATGCTGTCCAGCAAAGGAGAAATTCCATACTCAAAACCTGCAATCGGTACGCCGCCGTTTGAGGTTGAAAAGTTTGGTGCTTCCGCTGCAAAGCAAGTGCCGCCGCAGCTCATAACGAGCATCATTGACTGAACATACATATTCTCCGGGTAAGAAAGAATCAAATCCCATTCGTCATCAACATATTGATCATTTTCGCCGAACAAGGATTTTTTATCTCCGTCAACCTGCCAATGCCACCAATCGGAAGAAACGCCCCAGTTGCCGACAAGCCCGGCCAGCCAAAGGCCCTGCATAACCGAATAGGTGGAAGGATCCCCATAGGATTCTTTGTTCATCAATACAATATTTTTGGAATTGTTTTTAAATGCCGAATAAAAAGCTTCGTTGCTCTCAAACCACTGCATAATCATGCCGTTGTCGTAACTGATGTTTGTATCTGACCAAATAAAGTACGCGCCGTATTTAACAACTAAATTAATACAGTCGATTATGTATTGAGAATTGTTGCTTTCTATTTCGCCCCGCCAGGAAACACCGTTATAAAGTTCGGCAGCATCCAACCCGTAGAAATATTTGTGTTTTTGGGCGAATCTGCTTTCTAAATAGGCTATCGGCATTCTCTCTTCGTTATGTGTTTCACCGCTTATCAGCTGAATTGCGTATGGAATTTCATTAGCTTCGCAGATGTCGGCGGTTTCTTCAAGGAATGTCAGCGAACAACCCGGCAGCAAAGTGTGGCCCGGAATAATAAGAATAATTGTGAAAGGCTTCTGGTTTGCCGGAATAGAAGACCATAAAGTCGTAACAGGCTCATTCCCATAGTAATTCACCATGTTTAAAGGATGCTGCCTGTCAATTATCCTTCTCAGCGGGGCTTTAACACCTGACTTAAACGGGTTGAAAGTTGAGATAAGAACATCCTGAGCAGCTGCTGACAACGTCTTTTCCTCCTTAGGTTTTTGGCCGTTTACAGCATAATTCAACATGCCTATTATCGCAGTAACAGTTAAAACAATAACACTGAATTTATTTATCATTTTTATCAGCATCGATTTAGTCATCAAAAACACCGAATCACCGGCCTTTCGTTTCAGTTTTTTCAATTAAAACTGAATTATCACCGTATGCCTGCCGATACCCGTTTTAACAAGGATGTTTGAAGCTTCGCTGTTGTTGATATTTTCAACAGTATATTCTCCGTCAGCAGTGACACTTTTTACGGCTTTGTGCGCATATATTACGGTCGGTGCTCCAACTTCTTTTACCTGCTCATAAACAAGTGTATAACTTGATTTTTCTTTGTCATACTTATTTTCAATAATATTGCCTGTTACAGCCTTTGGATACGGGCGCACAAGAACTTCGGCCAGCGGTGAATCCATAACGCCTTTGCTGTAATGCCAATAGGTATAGCTCCACTTGTTTTTTTCGAATGTTTCCAGTAAAAACTCAACGTGCGGCAGCCATTCGGTGCCTTCTCCCCCGCCTCCCCATTCACCGACGATGACAGGCACGGAAAGCCTGTCCTGCGTTCTTTTATGTTCGGCAAAAATCGCGCCGACTCTTGAGTTGCTGGCATATTTGTACGCAGGGGTGTCCACCATTAAATCGTATCCATGCGGCTGGAAGCACTGTTTTGCCTCACGTTTACCGTTTACTTCAATCGGCAGATTTGAACAAGGGATCCCAATATTTGACCAATAGCTGTTGTCCATGAACATTATTCCGTTATCTGTGACAGTTCTTACTGAAGCTGCCATTTTATTAAGGAAAGGGGAATATCTTTCAATATCAAACTTTTTCACCAATGCATTGCCTGCAGAGGTAATTTTCTTGAATACAGGGGCATCAAAATGGTCAAGAACTTTCATGCGCCTATCCTTATGAATGGCGTCTGAAATGAGTTTTGATCTCTTGATTTCTCTGTCCACAAGCACAACTCTTGCAGTCTTATAAATAATTTTTCTGAAAATCTTCCCGCCGTCTTTGCCCGGATAGGGTTCGTTCATAAAGTCAAACCCGAAAAGTGCCGGTTTGTCCTTGAACTTTTCCGCAATATGTCTCCACATACCGGCATAATAATCCTGCAGGCAAGTATCTTTATATTGCCTGTTTGTCCAGAAATTATCAAACGCTTGGTGTACTGCTTTGCTTCTGAAATACAGTTCCGCCCACACGAATTTTGCCGGTCTGGGCTTATATTTACCAGTGAGCGTAGCCCAGGCGGGAGCGCCGTTGCCGTAACAAAAAGATGAATAGCAATCCTGGTGAATATCTAAATAGACGAAGACCTCTTTTTCTGCGCATTTGTCCAGGATCACACCGATTGCATCCAAAAATTCCTCGTTGTATTTAACGGGTTTGGGTTCAACGACATTCCAACCAAAGCCGAGGCGCAGGATATTGAATCCTTTTTCTTTAAACTTGTCGAAAAAAGCATCGTCGAATTCAAAGTCAAATTTCGTTTTGCCTTCTTTATTGTCGCCCTTGTCGACAACATTGAACCCATAGAAAATCCGCTCTCTGCCGAAGTTGTCAATAAATGCTTTGTTGAGGGTTGATATTTTGTCCATAACTTTTCCTCCAAATTTATATAGAATTTTCTTTATTCTTTAACCTCTGAACTTAACTTCTCAAGATTTTTATTTTCCGCTTCCGCTCTTTGCTGCAATGTCTTTATAACCTCTTTGTGCTTTTCATCCGATAAATCATAGAAAAAGTACGGTATAGCCGTCAATACTGTCGCAACTGCTGTTACCAAAAATGTAACTGCAACAATTTTATTTCTGAATTGCGGCACATACATGATATCCCAGTCCGTTGTAAAGCCAAGGCTGGCGTATAATTTAGGTATTAACAAACCTCCAAGGGTTGCTATTGGGGTAAGTATCAAGCCAAAAATCCCCGCGCTGCCGTCAAGCCGTTCACCGGTTTTATATTGCTGGTAGTCCCATATATCCGCGGTCATGGCTGAGCCGGCTGTGCCTGCCGGGCTTACCAACAGCTGCGCGACATAATTGACAGCAATAAACAAGATTACATTGCCCGTTTTTACCGAATAATAAGTCGCAAGAATACTCAGCAGACCAATCAATTTTGAGCCTAAAATCAGGTTCTTTTTGCCGAACTTTTTTATAAACCACGGTGCCATCAGCAAACCGGGAATATAAGCTGTACCGATTATTCCGGAGTATATTCCAAGCCACCAATCCTGCCTGGTGGTGAAGATAAAAAGAATATTGATTATTGAAACCGACCCTGCCGATATACAGTTGCCAAGGCCGGATAAATTGGTAATCCAGAAGTATTTGTTTTTTAAGACTGCTTTAAACCCGGATACAAAGCTTACTTGTGCTTTGTATGTCTTGCTGACAATTACTTTATCCTTTACGCCGAAAGCCAAAAACAGGGAAAATGCTGAAAATGCGACAATTCCAAACGGAATAATCGTTCTGTATGTCCGGATAGACCTGAGCCCGCCTGTCATCATCGCAAATACAGGAAACAGAATGTTGACAAGGGACGGAATAGAGCTGTAAGCCAGCGCCCCTATCGACATTATTTTAGCCCGTTCCTCAGAATTAGGCGAAATAACATTATGCAGATTGCCAAGCTGGTTTGTGTAGCCGCTGAACAGCCCGTAAACCGTAAAGCAAAGATATAAAACCCACAATCGGTTATAATACAGCATTGAATTGAACGGCAAATATACAATCAGAAAAATCATTATAATCGAAGGCAAAATGCCAACTATTATCCAAGGCCTGTATTTCCCGAACCTTGGGGATAATTTTTTATAGACAAAAATTTTGTAATAAACGCCTATTCCGCTGAAGACAAACATTGTCGCCAGAATTTGCGGCAATGCCGGCATTATTTTTTCAAAATATTGCTGAGGGATAAAATATAATAGGAAGCCAATAATCATCATCGGTATGCAAACGGCGTTTATTAACTTCGCTGACTTTTTCGGCACATCGCCTAAATTATCGGTGACAACCATATTTATCGGGTTCATTATGTAGCCTAACGGCATACCTATTAATCCCATTAAATAGATATCCTTAAAGGCAATACCGTAAATTGTGCCGACCAAAAGGCAGCTTGCGGCAAAACCGATGTATCCCATAAATGCCCCGGCGCTGTTATTGCCGGAAGCGCCGATTATAAAATTCAGCCATTCCTTGTATGAAACATAGTTGCCCTCTTGCGGATGTCTCCAATATGTTTTAATATTCGAAAACCCGATTTTAGCCTTACCTGTAAGGCCGGTAATCATATTGCTCATGTTCCGGCCTCTCTCTCGCAGCCCCAAGCTATATCAATCAGTGTTTTTATAGCATCGGTTTTTCTTGGCAGCCAGTCCTTACCCAGAGACATTCCGGCAGGGTTTTTGCTTTCCATTGACATTTGCACAATATTGCCTGAATTGTAAAACGCAAAGTCTCCGATGGCTTTTACCGATTGAGGGATGAACATTTTTGTAAGACCGGTGCAGAAAGAAAAAGAATCTATTCCTATTTTTTCTACCTTTTCTCCTAAAACAACACCATTAAGGTGTTCACATCCATGAAACGCCCTGTCCTCAATATATTTTATGCTGTCAGGCAGAATAACTTCTTTCAAATTTGAACATTTATAAAAAGCATTCATTGCTATGGTTTCCACGCCATCCGGAATAATATATTTTGTGCCGTTCATATTCGGATAGCATAAAATGGTTTTCATATCTTTTGAGAACAGCACACCGTTTATAGAAGTAAAATATTTATTATCTTTTGAAACATTAATTGATTTCAGCTGCGAACAATTTGTTATCGCCCAGCTGCTTATAATTCTTACGTTCGCGCCTATATTCAATTCCTGCAAATATTCGCTGTTGGATATTGCGAAATCAGCCAGTTCGACAACAGGTTTTTCAAAATAGAAATTTACTGAAAACTTCATATCGGTTGATGTACCGGAGAAATGCTTGAGGTATATCCCGTTTTTATCTTCGCCGTAACTTATCGAGAATCGTTCTTTTGATGAAAGCGAACAGGATGCTGTTGAAAGCAGCAAAGCTGCCGTAATAAATAGTGCAAATATTCTTTTGAGCAAGCCGATACACCAACCTTTGCGGAATTACGTTCCTGAAAACAGAACTTTTTCAATTAATGATAGCCGGTTAACAATATCATTACCGCAATGACTTGTCAACGAGACTGATAAGTTGTTTTAATAAAACACAGATCATTATAGAATTTTTCTTTTTGTAACCGGCGCGGACATAAATCTCCACATGGATTTAGAATTTGTGAGCCAGGCAATTTGAGCGTTGTTTTTTGTGTTTGCCAGCATTTTGGGGATGAAAAACTTTGCCACCGTTTCCGGCCTGTCGGCAAGGATATTAAATATTTTAACAAAACTTTTTTCGCTCTCTATTGCCGGTTTTTGCCCGTCTGCTGTTTTTGTTATAAAATCGGTCAGCATCATACCGGGCGAAAGTCTCCCCGCAATAACACCTGTGCCTTTCAATTCCTTGGCAAGCCCTTTCATAAAGTAGGTCAGCGCGTGTTTTGTCGTACCGTATAAGATTGTTTTCGTCTGAATCATATTGTTGGAGCCCAAGCCTTCCATGCTGTAAATTGCGCCGTGCTTTTGCTCAACCATTCCTTTTGCCGCTACCTGTGAACCAAAAATCATTCCGTTCATATTTGTTGACATAACTTGCTTAACAAACGACTGATCTGTTTCATACACATAAGAATGCGGAACGTTTTGCCCGGCATTGTTAATCCAAATGTCTATACTCCCCCATTGCTTTTTTGAAAGATCCCAAAGCCTTTGAATATCTTCATAGATCTGCACATCGCATTGTATGTAAATATATTTGTCCTTAAAATCCGCCAATGAAGAAACAGCCTCTGTTCCCAATTCCGCGCCTCTGCCCGAAAGCGAAACATTGCAACCCGCTTGCAGAAATTCCTTTGCCATTGCAATACCGAGACCTTTGGTGCTGCCGGTTATTACTATATTTTTCATATGATTTGTCACTTTCCTTCCGTTTCAATAATGTCTTTTTCTTAAAATTCCGTAACAGCTTCAATTTTTTCTTTTCGCGGGTAAATATATTCATTTTTGGGCGGCATTGAATTGTAAACCTTTTCAATGTTAAGCGTGCCAACCCTTGGCAAACCGCTGATGCCTTGATAAATACCTTTAACAAGCACCGATTCCATTTTTAAGTTGACGGCCAGAATCGCCGCTTTGCAGCCCTTCGGTATTCGTTTGAGCTCTTTCCCGAAAGGAAGAAGCGAAAAAGCAATTCTGTCCGTGCCTGCGGGTCCGGCTTGAATAATCGGTATAATTTTGAACTTATTATTTTCATCTATATAGGCGATAAATTTTAAGCCGTCAAGTTTGGCGAATAACCCTTTGCCGACAAATGTCAGGGCTTTGTTGTTGCTTTTTGCATGCATCGGCGCGGCAATTCTGGTTAAAACCGCGCCTATAACAATTTTGCCCATATTCAGCTTTTCCAAAGGTGTGATATCTGCCAAATTCATATAGTAGATTGTATTGAACCCGAAGTAGGTGTTATATCTGAACATCGGTTTGGCGTTGTAATTGTCGAATTCCTCACCAGTATTGGCTGTATGGGTATAGACTGCGCTGCCGCGGAGAAAATCCATGTCGCCATTCAGCGCTAAAAAGCCCACAACCGGCCTCTCGGCAACATGCTTTTTGGATAGCCCCTCGCAGAACTTTCCGAAGGTCATCTGATCATCCCCCAAGGATTGAAGGGATGATATGAATGTGATATGGGGATAACCGTCCTTGTCCCCGGTAACGACCAAGCCGATTTTGCTGTCGCTTTCCAGCATCTTTTTTTGAGCTTCGCTGATTTTATTCATCGGTGTTGTCCTCCTGTCTCAATGCGCCGGTAGTTCTGATGTCGGGGCAGGCATTTGTGTTTTTTGCGCAGGAAAGCAGTTTTTCCATTTTTTCTTTGGTCATCAGCTTGGTTTCGCTGAATTCCCAAGCTTTATCCAGCCTTGCATACTTATCCCTGCAGAGGTTGTTGAATGCGCAAAGCTCCCACCGTTCGATGCCTTTAAACCCTTTTAAAAAATTACCGATTGCGGTGATATTTTCTTCGCTTTCGGTGGCACCTGGTATTATCGGCGTTCTGACCCAGAGCCTTCCGCCGTTTTGCGCCCAGGCGCTAACAATTTCGAAGTTCTTGAGTATATCTTCGTTACCGTGGCCGGTCCACTTTTTATGCTGTTCGCTGTCTATAATCTTAATATCATAAAGAACAACATCGGTATATGGAAGCGCTGCGGATAAAACATCAGCCTGGACAAGTCCGCAGGTATCTATAGCTGTGTTTACCCCTGCGCTTTTCAAATCTTTCAGCAGTTCAATTGCTCCCGGCTGCATTAGCGGCTCTCCGCCGGAAAGTGTAATGCCGCCGTCTTTGTCAAAATATGCTCTGTCTTTTAAAAGTTCTCTGCAAAGCTTTTTCTCATCGATTTTGTAACCCTTCAGTTCCATAGCACCGCTCGGGCACACATCCACGCAGGTAAAACAGCTGTTGCATTCATTGCGGTCTATCTCAATTTTTCCGTTTGTAAGCTTCAAACAGCCGGTTGGGCAGTTTTTTTCGCAGGTTCGGCAGCCAAGGCAGCGCACACTCAGCCATTGTACTTCGCCTTTGAATGAAATACTCTCCGGATTATGGCACCATTTGCAGGCAAGGCTGCAGCCCTTCAAAAATGCCGTTACCCGCAGACCGGGCCCATCCTCGCTGCTCATTCGCTGTATATCCAAAACGGTTAAATCCATATTAATCCCCTAATATTTATTGTGGCTTTCCCTTGCTATGATTTCATTCTGCAGCTCTTTACCGACGCTTGTAAAATACGCGTTGTAGCCTGTTACCCTTACAAGCAGATTCCGGTATTCCTCCGGGTGCTTTTGCGCGTCACGGAGCATATCGGCATCCAGGATGTTTATCTGCAGGGCAGTCCCGCCGTTTTGAATATATCCTTTCAAAAACGATTTTAACTTTGCTTTGTGCTCCGTATCGCGCATTAACGACGGGGAAAGTGTTATTGTATGGCTTGCGCCGTTCGGCAGGCAGTTGAACCACTTGCCGAAATCACCGCCCTCGCCGCTGCCGCCGAGTGCTTTGCCAACAGAGTTTGCGTTTGAGGTCGGACCGTTAATGTCCGCGCCGTTAACCGGGCAGATGGCGTTTGAAAGGAATTGGCCGTGTTCGCGCCCGTCCGGGCTTGCGGGCAGAATGTAACCCGAGCCTATCCAGTAGTTCCAGCTTAACATGCCGCCCCTGAATTGGGCGTTTGTCCCGGTTGTGCGGTATTTCCAGACTTCGTCGGACCAATCCTTCATAAAGCGTTCGGCAAGTTCATCCGCTTCATCATCATCCCTGCCGAATTTCGGCGCTTTATTTTTCGCGGTCGCCTGCAAAGTTTCGTAACCTTTCCAGTTGGCCTTCAGCGCTTTTATCAGTGTTTCAAAATCACAAATTTTTTTGTCATAAACAAGGTATTTTATGGCAAGCAGAGAATCGACCGTTGTGGCAAAAGTTACGCCTTCAATGGTAACAAAATTCAACTCAGCCCCGCCCTGCGTAATATCAAGCCCTTTTTCCGCGCAGCCTCTTACAAGGCAGGAAAGGTAAGGAGTCGGGCTGAATTCGGCGCGGATATTGCTGCTTAAGTCATAAAGCTCAACTATTTTCTTGATCAAATATTTTGTTTGAACCACAAACGCTTTATAAAAATCTTCAAAGGTCTTGAATGTGTTTGGTTCGCCGGTTTTCGGCGCGTCAAGTTCGCTTTCATACGGCTTGCCCCAAATGCTGTCGTTATACCGGTTCAATTCGCCGCCGTTGCAAAGGGTAAGCTCAACAGCTTTAAGGAAATTCAGGTTGCAGTCCACTGTCGCGGAGCGGTCATTGCCGCACATGGTGTTTTCAAGGCAGCCGACAGACGCGTAGTTGAAAACATTGTCATTATTAATCAAATTCTCGCAATGCGCCATCTTCGCTTCACGCAGCATACCGGCCATGGAGCGCTCGTCAAAATTCAGCAGGAAAGGCGCTCCCTGGCTGACCGCTATCATATCAATCACCTTGTCGAGCAGTTCATCCGGTGAATTGGTGTTGAGCCTGACATTCGGTTTTGGTTCAAGGATAGGGCTCATTTCGTCGATAACCTCAAGGAAAACATAGGTCAGTTCGTTTGTCATATCCCTGCCGTTTTCACCTAACCCCGAAATGTTGAAAAGCTGGCCGTAACCTGCCGTTATGCCCTGGTTGCCGGTTGAAATCATCGCGTCATAAGCATAGTTGCAGTGCATCCAAAAGCATTTCAGCAGTTCTTTGCCGAATTCTCTGTTCATACCGGCTGCAATGGATTTTTGCCAATACGGGAGAAGATAGCGGTCAATCAGCCCGAAGCTTACGCCCGCGCCGGGATAGTTTTCATCCGTTAAAACAAGCATGTGGGTAAGCCACAGCGACTGAAGCGCCTCCCAAAAATCAGTTGCCGGTTTTGCCGGAACTTTTTCGAGATTCTTTTGCATAGAAAGCAGTTCGGCTTTTCGTTTTTCATCCTTTTCGGTTTTTGTCAGTTCACCGCAAAGAGCCGCATATTTTTTTGCAAGTTCGCAGGGCATATCGCAGGCGGTCATCATGGCCTTCATCTGCGAACCCTTTGCCCCCGTTTTTTCATTGTCTGCCAATGCGTTAAATTTTGCCTTTATGTCAGCTTTTACGCCTTCAAAGCCTTTTTCAAGTATCCGCGGATAATCCGGTATCAAGTGCCCGGATGTCGCGCCGCAGTTGCCGAAGCCTCTGTCTTTAAATTCAATAATTTTATTGCGGGCACCGTTTTTGCCGGTGACCCGTTCATTTCTTTTCTTTGCTTCAGCCTTGGTCCAGCAGCGGGATGCCATCAAGCTGAATCTTCCGCCCGCTATCAGGTCACCCGGCAGAATTTCAGCCGGCATATAGTTTACTATCGCTTCTTTTATGAACCACGCCCGTCTCTCAGGTATACTCCATTTAAAAAAGTCTTTGTCAAGCTTGATAGGCATGGCTGCCTGCGGGAAGGTCTTGCCGAAGGTATTAAAAAACGCGTAAACCTCCGGAACAATATAAAAGGTCAGCTCATCAAAAATTACATCCCAAGGCGTACCGGTTGTAAACGGCAAATATTCATTGTTCCATTTTCTTTCATTTCCTTTGAAGTAATAATTTCTCAGCCACTGAACGCGCGGAGAAAGGTTGAAAGGGACTTTAACCCCGTTTTTGTTTTGCATGGTTTGCATAATAAAATACTCCTTTGCTGCTGTTTATTCTTCCGGTCATTTGAATACATTAAGTATCTAATCCGGTAACCTCAGTTCTTTTCTGTTTTCTTCCCGGTTTCCGAATAACTATGGCAGTGAATTGAATCCACACCGTAGTAAAGCGACATCCAACTGTTAAGCCATTTTGAATTTTTTGGATTGTTGATAAGGTTAAGTGAATAAAAGTATACCGAATAGCTGTGTCTCTTTAATGAAGCCGAGTCAATAACAATATTTGTTTTACCTGCGCGCTTTTGTTCATAGATGGATTGCACTGCTTGGGTATATATGGCGTCATCAACTTTTATTAATCTATAGTTATATATATAATCCAATATTAATTGAAAAGATAACAGCCAAAGCAGCAATTAAAATTCCGGTTATAACTTTGCAATCTTTAAAATCGATTTTTTCAAGCAGCTGTGCAAGTACAATAAATGCCGCTGTGAGTGCTAAAACTATCGGCCCGGTAAAAGCCCGATACGGAGCCTCCGGTGATAAAAGCAGCGCAAACGCGCCGGCCACTCCCGCAAGAAAGTATATTGACGGCAGCAATAAATCCGACGGCTGTTTGTCTTTTCCGTAAAGTTTGCGCGTTATAAAAATAATAACCGTCACTACTGCAATGAAGATGAGTACACGCCAGGAGTTGTTCCAAATAACAAACATCGTATTCGGAAAACGGGTCCAAAAATCCGTATCACCTTTTGTGTTTGAAATACGAGTCGAATTTCCCGGAGCCAGCATAATAAATAAATATCCAACAACAGTAGATACTGTACCCGCAATTGACCATTTTGGAATTTTCAGCTTTTTGCAGCGATAATATAATATAAAACCGATAGCTGCAAGAAATGCTGCCCCGCCCATGTTTTCGTTCGTCCAACCGGCCAACATGCCAAGAGGGATTATGGAAAGCATTTTTAAAATTTGGTGTTTTCCGATTGTTTTATTTTCCGCATAAATACGGTATACCATTAGAAAAGCAAGAATAAAAACGGTGGTCCATAAATAATTAACTGCAGCCGAAGCCCACAAAAAGGTAACGCCAAAAAGCTTAAAGCCAACCCACATAAAACTAAATGCAGCCGCTAATAAAAGTGGTTTGGGTTTTTTACCGTAATTTGCGTGCTTATAAACCAAAAAAGCCAAAGCACAGAAGGCAAGAGAATTAACAATGTTAAAAACCGATTTATCAGCCATCAAAAAAAGCTGCAGCAAAAAATGCGCGGGCAGACGGCCATTGCAATATAGATAATGGTTACGCATACCCGCAATAATGTCGCCAATGCTGCTGACTCTGGTCAGATTCGGTGTAACATAATGCCTGTAATATTTAAAAAAATATACATAGTCATCCGCGGCAAAACCGGTTTTTTGATTAAGCAGCCAAAATAGAAAATAGTTCAATGCAATTATTCCAAATATAAAATACAACTTGAAGTATTTATGTTTATTAATACTAATTATACATTCATCCCCTACCTGTAAAAATCTCCGGTTCAGATGAAAAATATCTTCTGCGGGTCCAATAAACTCTTAGGAATATATTAGCACTTTTCGGCAAAATGAGCAACATTTAACTTGATGCATAAATCTCAGTGTAGATTGCAATATAAAATGCCCCAGTTTTCAAAAAAAATAATGTTAAGCAGCTATTTGATTGTTTGCGATCATATTAGCGGACTTTCCGCCCAATATTTTCCTTGGGTAATTGTTCAGC
>Ga0118677_10007094_pt1 | contig 18676 bp, 19 predicted proteins | sample AliMusrvi5mmetaG_FD_86154 | JGI IMG/M metagenome (GOLD analysis project Ga0118677, IMG submission 86154) | reverse complement strand
GAATCCGCCGTGACACCACTTTCACTACCCTGCGGTTGGAGCTGGGGCGGCACTGGCCGCTTTTTGCGCGAGTTCGATGAGTCTTTTTCCATGGAGGACGCGGCCGATGCCGATTTTCTTGGTTTTGCGGGTGATTGAATAATCGACTTCCTTCACGCCGATGAGCTGGAGCGCGAGCATCCAGTCTCTCAAATCGTGGAAGATAAAAACCAAGTAGTCGTGGTGCTCGAATGCCTGGCATTCCATGACCGGGATCGTTTCGAGGTCTTCGGCGGGATCAGCGTCGGCGAAAAGTTTGTCGATCTCGTTTTGCATGAAGCCGGTCAGTTCGATGTCGAACGTGGGATCGCTCTCCCGCAATTTGTCCACGACCCGCTTCAGGTCATCTTCATCGAGCTCGGCCAGTTCAGAAAGCCGGTTATCGGCGAGCAGGTCAGCCAGTTCCGCCGCATCCGACTCGTAATCCTGGATGTCCACCGGCACGGTGTCGCAACCGATGAGCAGGGCGGCCTCGAGCCGGCCGTGGCCGCGGACGATGAGCCCGCTCCGTTTACTGACCGTGATCGGCGACCGCCACCCCTGTTCCTGGATGATCGCGGCAAGGAGCTGGATCTGGTGGGCGCTGTGCCGGTTCGGGTTAACCGGGTTCGGTTTGAGTTTCCGGGGATCAACGAGCTGGTTATGGGCGCAGTGGACGGTCACAGCCTCGCCAACGCTGTCACCCGAGCTGCCTCGCGGTGGCCATGCGCTACCTCCAGCCGGTCGCCCAATACGACGAGGCGGGCGCGGTCACCGATCCCGAAACCGGGCTCACCTTCGGCTACCTGCGCTACACAGAAACCAGCTCCAACCGGATCTTCGTCACCGTCGAATGCCTCTACGGCTTCAAGGTGGTGATCGCCAGCGGCCTCAAGCGCATCGTCAAACCCTGATCTGTGGTTCGGTTGCAAGCCCCCGCATCAGCAATGGTGCGGGGGCTTTGTTATTGCGCGGAACGGCCAAAAACGCCGGAAAACTGTTGCGACCTGACGGTGTGCGTGGCAGTGTTACTGCATGAGCGCACTTGAAGTTCTCGAGCATCTGAGGGAGGCAAATCCCAAGGAGTTGGCCATGGTCAGGGATACCGCCGAATCCCTACTGTCGGTCGCTCAACTCACGTCGAGTGAGGATAGGGAAATTGCCGCCGCGCTTGAAGAATCCGAAACACAGTTTGCAAGGGGCGAAGGCATCCCTGCCGCTGAAGCCTGGCGGAGACTGGGAATTTGAAAGACTTCTCCGTCGAAATCTCTCCAAGGGCGCTTTGTGACCTTGAGCGTGTAAAACGCGAGGTCTTTGATGCGTCCAAAAGCGAGTCGGTAGCGGTGGATTATTTGCGGAGAATCGCCGCAGAGATCGATGCGTTGAGCACAATGCCCAGCCGTTTTCCGTTTTGGAAAACCAGCCAGAAATACAGATTCCTGACCGCCGAGAAGTATCTCGCGTTTTTTCAAATCGAAGGGATGCGGGTGAGAGTCTCCCACGTCCGTTACGCGGGACGCAGGTCGTTTCGTGGATAGGCCTCACCGGATTTGGGTGTGGCTTCGGGGCTTGCCTGCCTGCCGCTCCGGTGCTATATATAAACCATGAAGGCACCCATTGCGGTTCTCATTCTCTTTGCGAGTGTGGCGGCAGGACAGGATTTCGTCGCTCCCGCCGGACGGCAGCGTCAGATCGTTCCCGAGGCGGTCGAGCCGAAACCCACCATCGAAGGGATCGTGAAAGACATTTTTGTCACCAGGAAGCCCTGGCAGGCGGTCAATCCCCTGGCCCCGGCAAAATACGGGAGCGGGGAGAAAATGGTTTCCCGCGATTTCGGTCCGGCCACTCCCTTCCATTCCCAAACGCTGACCCTTGTCGGCGTCGAGTGGTGAGCGTTTTCTAGAGCAGCATTTCGGCTGCCTGCTGAACGTCCTTGTCGCCGCGTCCGGAAAGGTTCGCGATCACAATTTTATCCGCGGGCAGGGTCGGTGCGGTCTTGATCACGTGTGCGATGGCGTGCGCGGATTCCAGCGCGGGGATAATCCCCTCGACTTCCGACAACGTGCGGAAGGCCGCCAGCGCCTCGGCGTCGGTGGCATAGTCGTAGGTGATCCGGCCAAGATCCCGGTAGTAACTGTGTTCCGGCCCGATCGCGGCGTAGTCGAGCCCGGCGGAGACCGAGTGCGTGAGTTCGATCTGGCCGTCGTCGTCGGCAAGCAGCCAGGTTTTCGTGCCTTGGAGGACGCCGAGCTTCCCGCCCTGAAATCGTGCGGCATGGCGTCCGCGTGTGATCCCCCCGCCGCCGGCCTCCACGCCGGTGAGAGCGACGGCGGCATCGCCGAGGAAGGCATAAAAAAATCCGATGGCATTGCTGCCCCCGCCCACGCAGGCCACGAGTTGGTCGGGCAGACGATCCTCGCGCCGGAGGATCTGGCGGCGGGTTTCCTCTCCGATCACGCGGTGAAAATCGCGCACGATCATCGGATACGGATGCGATCCCAGGGCGCTGCCGAGGATGTAGTGGGTCGTGCGCACGTTGGTGACCCAGTCGCGCATGGCTTCGTTAATCGCCTCCTTCAGCGTGGCCTGCCCGGCGGTCACCGGCACCACACGGGCCCCGAGAAATTTCATCCGTGCGACATTGAGTGCCTGCCGCTCCATATCCACCGCGCCCATGTAGATAACGCATTCGCAGCCAAACCGGGCCGCAGCCGTCGCGGTTGCCACGCCGTGCTGGCCGGCCCCGGTCTCGGCAATGATCCGCCGCTTGCCCATCCGCCGTGCCAGCAAAATCTGCCCGATCGCATTGTTGATTTTGTGGGCTCCGGTGTGCAGGAGATCCTCGCGCTTGAGATAGATTTTTGCCCCTCCAAGTTTCGCTGTCAGGCGCTCGGCAAAATAGAGTGGCGTCGGACGCCCGCAAAAGTCGCCCAGCAATCCCGCCAGTTCCCGTCGGAACTCCGGGTCTTTCCGCGCCTCGTGGTAGGCGGTTTCGAGATCCCGCAACGCCGTCATCAACGTCTCCGGAACAAACATCCCGCCGTATGGGCCGAAATGTCCGAACGCGTCGGGAACAGCACCGGGATTCATTAAACTCATGCCGCGACACTAACCGCCGGATGGAAAATGGGAAATTCGAAAATGCGCGGCACTTGGCCGGGAGCGACACGGGCGGGTTTGTTCCTGCCACGCGTTTGTTTGCGATGTTCCGCTTGAGTCGCCGCGCGAACCCGGCTTGGATACGGCCATGAAAACTCTCCTTCGCAGTGTGCCGCATGGTCCGCCCGCCCTTGGCCCCTATTCGCTCGGAGTTCTCGCCGAGGGCCGGTTTCTTTTTGTCTCGGGCATGACGCCGTTCGATCCGGTCACGGGAAAGATCGAACGGGCATCGATCGCCCGGCAGACCGAGCTCGTTTTGGAAAATGTCGGCAGGGTTCTCGGAGCCGCGGGCGCGTCGTTTGGGGACGTGACGAGCTGCCGGGTCTATCTGTCGAACCTGACGCCCGCGACGTTCAAGGAAATGAACGATGTCTATGCGCGGTATTTCGGGGAATCGCTTCCGGCCCGCGCGACGATCGGCGCCCAGTTGCTGGGATTCGACGTGGAGATCGAATGCGTGGCGGTGCTGCCGTCGGATCGCGCGTAGCCCGCAGGGCGGTTCGCTTCGCCGGAACCGGTTGACGTGACGCCTCTTTTTTCCTCTCCGGATTTTACGTTCCGGGATTTCCCCGCTTGTGTGATCGGGGTTTTTGGATCAAGTTCCCCGCCTATTCATGAAAAAGTCCGGATGGTTGGCACTGTTTCTTTTTGTCGGGGTCTGCGCGAGCATGCTTCTCAACCTGGGGTTGCTCTTTGCGCTGGGAGCCAAAGGCGGCTCGTCGCTGAGGGGTATGAGAAACGCTCTCGCGCAGAAGACGTTTGAAGAACAGGTTGTTGCGGATGGCGGGAGTTCATCCTCGAAAATCGCGGTGATCCCTCTCGAAGGGGTGATCGCTTTCGGCGAGCCGGGGAGCCTCGGAGACGCGATGGTCGATGACTTCAAAAACGCGCTCGAGCAGGCGGAGGAGGACGATCAAATCAAAGCCATCGTCCTGCAGGTGGACTCGCCCGGCGGAGAGGTGACCGCCTCGGACGTTCTCTACCACGCGATTGGCGCGCTTTCCAAGAAGAAGCCGGTCGTCGTCTATTTCAACTCGATCGGAGCTTCGGGCGCGTTCTATGCCGCCTGCGGGGCAAACTGGATCATGTGCAACGACACGACGTTCACCGGCAGCATCGGCGTGATTATTTCGGCCCTCAACTACCGCGATCTCTACGGGAAGGTCGGCCTCGAATCGGTCATCTTCAAGAGCGGAAAATTCAAGGACATGCTCAACGGCGCACGGGCAATGACGCCCGAGGAGACCGCCTACATCCAGGGGCTTGTGATGCAGAGCTACGACCGCTTTGTCGGCATTGTCGCCCGCTCGCGCAAGCTGGATGAGAAGGCGCTGCGCAACGGGGTGGCCGACGGACGCATCCTCAGCGGCACCGACGCCTATGCCGCGAAACTCGTCGATCAACTTGGCTACATCGAGGATGCCTATGCCAAGGCCCGCGAACTCGGCAAGGCTCCGGATGCGCAGGTCGTCCGCTACAAACACACCTACAGCTTCGACAAATTCTTCCGCCTCTTCGGCGAGTCGCATTCCTCAAAAATCGAACTGGCGCTGCCGGGCCAGCGGGCTTCGCTGATGCCCGGCCGGGTCTATCTGCTGCCGGCCTTCTTCGCGCCGTAGGATATTTTATGAGCAAGCCCGGCATCTTTCGCACAAAATCGATCTTCAAAATCCAGCACGAAATCGCCGGGGGATCCAGTGCGCCCGGTGTTTCGCTCAAACGGCATCTGGGTGCGACGAGCCTGGTGCTTTTCGGGATCGGGGTGCTCATCGGGGCGGGCATCTTCTCGCTCACCGGAATGGCCGCCGGCCTTTATGCCGGGCCGGGCATCGTGATTTCCTTCGCGATTTCGGCTGTCGCCTGCGCGCTGGCCGGCCTCTGTTATGCGGAGTTTGCCTCGATGGTGCCTGCCGCCGGCAGTGTTTATACCTACGCCTACACGACGCTTGGCGAATTCTTCGCCTGGATCATCGGGTGGGATCTCGTGCTGGAGTATGCCGCTGGAGCAGCCACCGTGGCCACCAGTTGGTCGGCTTACCTGCTGAAATTCTGCGCGGATATCGCGCACCCTTTTCCCGCACAATGGGCGGCTTCTCCGTTTGATGTCGTCACGCTTGCCAGCGGCGAGCATGCTCACGCCATCTTCAATTTTCCCGCCGCCTTCATCGTTGTGGCGATGTCCGTGGTTCTTGTGAAAGGCATCCGCGAGTCCTCGATGCTCAATGCGGTGCTGGTGGCGCTCAAGCTTTTTGTCATCTTCGCGTTCATCGGACTGGGATGGAAGTATATGGTTCCGGCCAACCACCAGCCGTTCATCCCGTCCAACACAGGCGAATTCGGCCACTTCGGCTGGAGCGGAGTCTTTCGTGGCTCGGCGGTCATCTTCTTCGCCTACATCGGCTTCGACGCCGTTTCCACCGCCGCGCAGGAGGCAAAAAATCCCCGCCGCGACATGCCGATCGCCATCCTCGGCTCGCTCTTTGTCTGCACGGTTCTCTACTGCGTGTTCGCCTACGTGCTCACCGGACTCGCAAACTACAAGGAATTTTCCGGGCTCTCCGGACTCGCTCCCGTGGCCGTTGCCATCTCGCACACCCCGTATAAGTTTTTCACGATTCTTGTGGAGGTGGCGATCCTTGCCGGCTTCTCGTCGGTGATCATGATCCTTCTGCTCGGGCAGTCGCGCGTCTTTTATGCGATGTCGCAGGATGGGTTGCTGCCCGCGATGTTCAGCGAGCTGCATCCGAAATTCCGCACTCCCTGGAAGTCGAACATCCTCTTTGCCGTCTTTGTCGGCCTCTTTGCCGGCCTCGTCCCCGGACATGTCATCGGCGAGATGACGAGCATCGGCACGCTCCTCGCCTTTGTGATCGTCTGCATCTCGGTCATCGTCCTGCGGCGCACGATGCCCGATGCGCCGCGCGCCTTTCGCGTGCCGCTCGTTCCGTGGGTTCCGATCGCCGGCGCGTTGAGTTGCCTGGCGATCATGGCCTCGCTGCCGATCGAGACATGGATCCGCCTCGTCGTCTGGCTCGTGATCGGCTGCCTGCTTTACTTCAGCTACAGCCGCTGGAACAGCCACCTCCACCGGAATCCCTGAGCCTCTGCAAGACCCGGCAGAAAGGAAGGGGATCCGCAGTTGAAGTGTAGGGATTGGAGCTTGAACGGGGAAAATCCGGGAGCCCGCCGGGCAGGTTTTTCCAACTGCGGGGCAGTTGCCTCCGGTCATCGGCAAAGCCTGCCGTAGTCTTCTTTGAGCTGAACGCAGCCGTCTTTTCCACCGCGTGAGGTTCTTCTTCTACCTTTCCACAAACCCCGGCGGGAGTTCGGGCGCTGTCGAGACATCGTCGAGGATGTTCATGTTGCGCGAGCTTTCGATGATGCCCCGGTAGAAGAGGGCCGAGGGCCGGAGGAGACGCTGTTTGGTGATCCAGTCCATCTTGGCCATCCCGAACGGGGCTTTGTAGCCGTGGTGCCACTCGTAGTTGTCCACCAGCGTCCACACGAAATACCCGCGCACGTCCATGCCGTCCTGGATGGCTTCCTTCACCTCGAGCATGTGGTTGAAAAGGTAGCGCACGCGCTTGATGTCCTTTGCGGTGGCAATTCCATTTTCGGTGATGACGACCGGTTTTCCGTAGCGCCTCTGCACATTGCGGATCTGCTTGTAGAGCGAGCGCGGCTGGATGATCCACCCGAGGAGGCTGTAGTTGCGCCCGCGGCGGGCCTTGAGCGCGAGGAGGGCGGTGAAATCCGGATACTCGGTGTAGTAATAGTTGAACCCGACGAGATCGCACACATCGAACGTGCGGTCGAGGTGGGTGTAGTTGATCCGCTGCATGAGGTTGTAATACGCGCCGGTCGGATCCAGAAGCGCGTGCTCCCAGTAGGGCATGGCTTCGATGCTGAGAATGAGCGCGTCCTTCCGGTTCTTGCGCACGATTTCCGCCGCCTTGCGAAACCCCCACACGCTCTCATCAAGCGCCGCCGCGTGGCCCGCAAAATCCATCAGGCGCCCGGGTGGCCACGTCGCGCTGATGTAGCCGAGAGCGAGGTCGCCGTTCGGTTCGTTCTGCGGCGCGAACGTCCGCACATACGGTGCCATCGCCTTCGTTACCTTGTCCACGTAGAGCGGCCAGCGCTCACGGTAGAGCGGATGCGTCCAGCGCGATTTGTTGTTGTGCTTCTCATCGACCAGCCACGAGGGAAACGTGAAGTGCCAGAGCGTGACGACCGGCTCGATTCCAGCCGCCTTGAGCTGGCGGGCCATATCGACATAGTGCCTCAGTGCCGCCTCGTTGTAGCGGCCGGGCTCGGGCTCGATGCGCGCCCACTCGACGCCGAACCGGTAGTGATTGACCCCGATCTTCTTGAGCGCGTCCAGATCGCGGTCGAAATGCGTCCAGCTGAATGTCCCGTTGTCGCCCTTCGGCGGCACGCGCTTCGTTTTCGCGAAGAGATCCCAGTCGGTCTCAAAATAGTTCGGCGTCCCCCGCTTTTCTCCGCGATCCTCATTTTGGAACGAGCTCGAAGCGATCCCCCACCAGAACGGCCCGGTATCCGGCTTCGCCGAAAGGTTTGTCCTCACAATCCTCGGCGTCGGCGGCGGCGTGATGCAGCCGGACAGGAAGACGCATGCCAGGCCCGCCGCACTCAACTTGAGAAACTTCATGATGCCGTTTTCTGACAGGTGAGCGGCCAACACGCGAGCCGAAAACGCATCAGCCGACGACTCGTTCGGGCGTGGCGAGGATCCGTTCGATGCCCATGCGGCAGACGATCCCGGCCATGGCGGAGCTGACGATATTGACGTTGAGATCGTGGAGGATGCCGTCCTGCAAGCCGTAGATGAGTCCGTGGACAGCGAGCTGCTGCCCCTTGCGCCATGCGTCCCGCACCGGGGCCGAGCGGCAGAGGTTGCGCACCTGCGTGATCACGTTCAGCTCGCAGACCTTGTCGCCGGAGGCAACGCCTGGCGGAAGCGCCCGCAGTGCTTCGCCATGGATCTCGTAGAGCTCGTTGATCGGCGAAAGCCAATTGTTCACAAGCCCGATGTCCAACCCGTCCAATGCCGCCTTCACGCCGCCGCAGCCGTAGTGACCGCAAACGATGATATGGCGGATGTGCAGGATCTCGACGGCGTATTGGATCACCGAGAGGCAATTGAAATCTGTCAGCGAAATCAAGTTGGCAACATTGCGATGGACGAAGACCTCGCCGGCCGGGAGACCGATAATCTCATTTGCCGGAACCCGGCTGTCGGAACAGCCGATCCAAAGAAACTCGGGAACCTGGGCATGCGCCAGCTTTTCAAAAAAGTGCGGATCGGCTTCGCGCTGCCGCGCCGCCCACTCGCGGTTGTGGCTGAAGATTTTTACCAAATCGCGGCGGGCGTCTTTCGGCATGGCGCTTATCCCGGTGGCCATGCGAGCGGGCGGCCGCCGAGGAGGTGGATGTGGAGATGGGGCACGGCCTCTCCTCCGTCGCGGCCGTTGTTGATGACGAGCCGGTAACCGGATTCCCCGAGTCCTTCCGCCCGCGCGATCCCGGCCGCAGTGAGGAGAAGGTGCCCGAGCAGGTCGCGGTCGGCGGCCGACGTCGTGGCGATGCGCTCGACGGGCTTCTTCGGGATGACGAGAATATGCACCGGAGCCGCCGGGGCGATGTCCCGGATGGCGATGCACCGGTCGTCTTCGTGGACGATCGCGGCGGGGATCTGCCGGGCGATGATTTTTTCAAAGAGCGTCACGAGAGCTGGAGGTTCAGGTCTTCGGAGCGGCTGTTCAGATCGACTTCCCCCCGGACGAAAACCACGATTTCGGCCAGCAGACCGGAGCATTCGCTGCTCCAGTTTTTTGCCGCGCGCAGCATTTTGACGCTGCGGTGGAGGTCGGAAATCTCAACCTCGAGGGTTGGCGGGGTGATTGCCTCGCGCAGCCGCGCACGGAGAAGCTCGAAAAAAACGAGTTCGTAACCGTGCCCCGCATCGCGCGCGATCTCGACGAGCGAGATCCTCACCGGCGGCGGCATCGTTTGGAAAAACCGGGCGATGTCGGCGTAGCCGATGACCTGCAACACCGATTGCACGGCTTTTTCCAGCCGGCAGATCGTGACCACGTTTTCGTCAAAGTCCTGCTGCAGGTAGCTTGTCACGCTCTCGGTGACGTGGTCGGCCAGCCACCACTTTTTGTATCCCGCCGTTTGCGCGGCCCGCACGAGGGCGGACGAAAGCCAGCCGCGCTCGAAATTCATGACGCGTCCGTCGTTGAAGCGGACAAGGGGCAGGTTGTCGCGAAGGGCGATCACGCCTTGAACAACTCGGTTTGATCCGGCATCCGACCGGCGCGTTTTTCAAAGGACTGGATCTCGTCGATGAAGTCGCCGATTTCCTGGAACTGCCGATAGACCGACGCGTAGCGCACGTAGGCGACCGGATCAAGGATGTGCAACTTTTCCATCACCTGCGCGCCAATCGTGCGTGTGGGCACTTCGCGTTCCTGCATCGCTTCCAAATCCTGAATGATTTCGTCGGCCGCACGATCCATATCCTCAATCCCGATCGGTCGCTTTTCGCAGGCCTTGGCGATGCTTCCCAGCAATTTCTGACGGTCGAACGGCTCATGGCGCCCGTCCCGCTTGATCGCCCGCATTTCGAGGCGTTCGATTTGTTCGTAGGTGGTGAACCGGACTTCGCAGGCGAGGCATTCGCGGCGTCGCCGGATGCTTTCACCGTCTTTTGACAGCCTCGAATCAATAACTTTGTCTTCCAACGAGCCGCACTTCGGGCAACGCATATTGTATGCAAACGGGTGATTCGGCTCACTTCAACACAACATCTGGGGAGGTCAATATTTTTTGCAATAAATCGGGAATCTCGGAAATCAAATCCGCACGAAACCCTGATCGGCGATCAGCAGAACCCTTTAAAGGCTTTGCAATTTTGGTGTGTATCCTTAACGTGTCCCTGCTTCCACCCCATATCATGAATCATCTCTCCCGCCTTCTCCTTCTCCTCTCCTCCACGCTGCTGGCGATTGTCCCGCTTCACGCCGCCGAATCTCTGGACGCGCTCTTTGCGAATCCTCCTGCGGGTGCGCACCCGCACACGTGGTGGCACTGGAATAATGGCAACATCAGCAAGGAAGGCATCACGCTCGACCTCGAAGCCATGAAGCGCATCGGCGTCACCGGCGCTCAGATCTTTAACGTCAGGCAATGCGATTTGCTCGGCCCGATCGCGACCGGGAGTCCGGAATGGATGGCGCTGACCCAGCACGCGATCAAAGAAGCCAACCGCCTCGGGATCGAACTCGCCATCCACAACTGCCCCGGCTGGAGCGAATCCGGCGGCCCCTGGATCACCCCGGAAATCTCGATGCAAAAAGTCGTCTGGACAGAAAAGCCCGTCAAAGGTGGCGAGCACTTCACCGGAACCTTGCCACAGCCAGAGGCAGTCAAGGGCTTTTACCGCGATATAGCCCTGCTGGCTCTCCCTGCCTCGCCAGATGAGGAAAAACTCGCCACAACCCCAAAAACCTATGCCGTGAGCGGAACCGACGGGAAGGTTTCTCCTGTCAACCTTGATGGCAAGGCCCCGGTCGTCCTGGACTTTCCTCATCCCAACGAGCAGTGCTTTGTGCAGGTCGAGTTTGCCTCACCGGTGAAAGTTTCCACCATCCTGGTGCATGGGAGCGGAGCGGATAAAAACGCCACCCGGAAGGCCTCGCTGGAAGTGAGCGATGACGGAACAACCTTCCGCCAGATTGCGGCGCATTCGTTGAATGGTCGTTTTTCTGGAAAATCCTACGACATTCCAGAAACCACCGCACGTTTCTTCCGATTTTCGGTGGTCTCGACCGGCGAGAAGCCATCGAAGCTTTCGATTTCCTCCATCGAAACTCTCGGCCCGCGCATCCCCGAGATCGAAGCGAAAGCCGGCTACTCGCCTAATCCCAATCTCGTGCTTTCTCAAAAGCCGTTCCCGGCCGAAGCCTGCATCGACCGGAGCAAGATCATCGACCTCACTTCCAAGCTCAGCCCGGACGGCAAGCTGGACTGGGACGCCCCTCCCGGGAACTGGACGCTGCTTCGTATCGGCCACACCTCCACCGGCAAGACAAACGGCCCCGCTCCAGAATCCGGCACAGGACTCGAATGCGACAAAATGAGCCGCGCGGCGGTGGAGGCCCATTTTGCGGGCATGATGGCGAAGGTCATCGCCGAGGCCGGCCCGCTCACCGGCAAATCGCTCAAAATGGTGCTCGCGGACAGCTGGGAGGCCGGCTGCCAAAACTGGACTCCCGCCATGCGCGAGGAGTTCACCAAACGCCGCGGATACGACCCCTCCCCCTGGCTTCCGTGCATCTCGGGGCGGGTGGTCGGCACGCTCGAGGAGAGTGAGCGCTTCCTGTGGGATTTCCGCAGGACGATCGCCGATCTCATCGCCGAGAACCATTACGGCACATTCCAGGATCTCTGCCACAAGAACAACATGCTCTTCACCTCCGAGGCTCCCGGCATCGGCATGCCGACGATCGCCGACCAGCTCCAGTGCAAAGCCCGCACGGATGTTCCCATGGGTGAGTTCTGGATGAACGGCAACAACGACAGCCGCGAACCCGCCTGCGCCGCACACATCGGCGGCCAGAATATCGCCACAGCGGAAGCGTTCACCGCTGTCACTTCTGATGCGAAGTGGGCAAAGGCCCCGTTCGATCACAAGGCCCTCGGCGACCTGCAGTTCTCCCGGGGCATCAACCGCTTCGTCTTCCACCGCTACGCCATGCAGCCTTGGACGGACCGCTTTCCGGGCATGACCATGGGGCCTTGGGGCACGAACTTCGAGCGCACCAACACTTGGTGGGAACAGGCCGCAGCGTGGATGCAATACCTCTCGCGCAGCCAGGCGCTGCTCCAGGCCGGGATCTTCCAAGCCGACATCCTCTACTTCTACGGCGAAGGCGCTCCGGTCACACTCACCGCGCACGAGCCAAAACTCCCGCCTGGCTACGACTACGATGCCATTGATGCCGAGGCGCTCATCAAAAATCTGACCGTCACCGACGGCAAGCTCACCCTGCCTTCGGGTATGAGCTACCGCGTCCTGCTCATGCCGCCCACCGACCGCCTCACGCCAACCTTGCTGAAAAAAATCAAGGATCTGGTGACAGCGGGTGCAACGGTCATTGGCGAGCGTCCCACCAAATCGCCCAGCTTGGCCGGCCATCCCAACTGCGATGCCGAAGTCGCTTCGATCGCCTCCGAGCTCTGGGGAAGCTCGGCCCAGGCTTCGGGCTCGCAAACCTTCGGCAAAGGCCGTGTCATCTGGGGCAAGCCGCTCGCGGAAATGCTCGCCGACGCCGGACTCAAGCCCGACTTCGCATCCGGACAACCGGACGCCAAGTGTGCCTGGATCCACCGCCGCGCCGGGGATAGCGATATTTATTTCGTTTCCAACCAGGCGAAGACCTCCCAGCTTGTTCCCTGCACATTCCGCATCTCCGGAAAAATTCCTGAGCTCTGGCACGCCGATTCCGGAAAAATCGAGGACGCCCCCGCCTTCACCGAAAAGGACGGCCTAACGACTGTCCCCATCGCCTTTGATCCGGCAGGCGCGATCTTTGTCATCTTCCGCAAGCCGGTCGGAAAGGTTGATCCCGTGGCTGACGCAACCTTCAACGGAAGTGCTCCGGCCGTAAAAGACCTCGCGCTCCCCGCGATGGAGCTCTCCCGCACCACCGATGGCGAATTGCTCGCCGGTGTGACAGAGCCCGGCAATGTCGAAGCCAAGACGCAAAGCGGAAAGGTACTCAAAGCCCAAGTGGACAAGATCCCCGCGACGCAAAAAATTGAAGGCCCGTGGGTCCTAAAATTCCCGCCAAAATGGGGCGCGCCCGATCAGGTCACGTTGGACAAACTGATCTCGTGGACCGACCACTCGGAAGAAGGCGTGAAGCATTTTTCCGGTACTGCCACTTACCAAAAAGACTTCGAGTGGAAAAAAGGAACCGCGGAGACCAAGTATTTCCTCGACCTCGGCTCCGTCAAGGAACTCGCCCAAGTCTTCCTCAACGGCAAAGACCTCGGCGTCCTGTGGAAGCTTCCATTCCGCGTCGATATCACCAACGCCTTGAAACCCGGCAAAAACAACCTGGAAATCCGCATAACCAATCTCTGGCCCAACCGCCTCATCGGCGACGCAGCCCTGCCCAAAGAAAAGCGCCTCACCTGGTCCACGTTCGAGCCTTACAAACCCGAAGATCCGCTCCTGCCATCAGGACTGCTCGGCCCGGTAAATATCCAGGCCCAGGAGTGGGTGCCGCTGCGGTAGGCTGATGCCCCGAAAAATGCCGACCATCGAGACACCAGAAACGGAAACGCGCGAGAAGATTTCACTCGATGCGCCGTGGAATGTTGTGGTTCACAACGACCCGGTCAATCTGATGAGCTACGTGGCGATGGTTTTTCGGCGCGTCTTCGGCTTTCCCCGCGAGCGAGCGGAAAAGCACATGCTCGAAGTCCACCACAGGGGCCGCTCGGTCGTCTGGACCGGCTCCCGCGAAAAAGCGGAGCTTTATGTCCAGCAGCTCCACACGCACCTCCTGCTGGCCACGATCGAAAAACCCCCCCCCGCCTGACATGCATGTTCAAGTTTTCCAGGATGGAAGCATCGGGCTCCGCGGGATCAATCCGTTTCTTTTCGATCTTCTCCGTGAGATCGTCCGCTGCGGTGCCTCCGGCGATCCCCGTGTGGAGGCCCGGTTTTATCCCCCTCCGGTCGAAGAAGGCGATTTGTCCGATCTTCGCGAGGATTGGAAATCGCTCGTGCAGCCCGAGCTCCAGGCGGCTTTTCAGCAGGCGCGTGATGTTGTTCAAGCCGACCTGAGGAACGCCACGGAAACCGAAGACGGCTGCGCCTTTCAAATTGCTCCCCATCATGCCGACGCGTGGATGAGCGCTCTCAACCAAGCCCGCCTGGCTCTCGCCGGGGAAAATCATTTTACGGAAGCTGACCTCTCCGCCGACGTGCCTTCTGCGGTCGGCGGCCCGACGGAAAGGGCGCTCCTCCAGATGCACTTCTACGCATTTCTTCAGGATTGGCTGGTGCAAATGGCGGACTGATTTTCCATGCAACAAACCGAGGCCCTCCTCATCCGCAAACAAGTCTGGAGCGACACCAGCCTCATCGTGACATGGCTCACGCCCGCACACGGCAAAGTGCGCACGCTCGCCCGCGCCGCAAGGCGTCCGGGCAATCCGCTCGCCGGAAAACTCGACCTTTTTTTCCGGGCCGAAATCGCGTTCACGCTCAGCCGCCGCACGTCCCTGCACGCGCTGCGCGAGGTCAGCCTGCTCCAGGCGTTCGACTCGCCATCGGTTTCCAGCGTGTTCCTCTGCGGGTATTTCGCCGAACTGGCGGATGCCGCCACCGAGTCCGGACAGCCCGCGCCGGAAATTTTCAACCTCCTCGGCCGCGCGATCGCCCACCTGCGCGTCCAGGCGGCCAGCCTCCGGGCACTGGAACACTTCGAGATCGAGTTGTGCCGCGTGCTCGGCGTCCAGGACGACCGCGCACACCCGCTCGCCACGATCGAATCCTACTGCGGCCGGATCCCGGCTTCCCGTGCGGCAGCCCTCCGCATGATGCGTCCGATGGCCGCCGCCTGACGGCGAAAAGAAGGAAGAAGCTTTAACCTAAAAGAGAAAATGGGAATGAACCACAGAGGACACAGAGAGCACAGAGCAAGAGAGTTGCAGAATATTGAAGGCTTGATGTGGAATCCTCTTTTGGGTGAGCAATCCCTTTGCCTTGTGTGGTTTCGCAAACCCCATTTCTTCAACTGGTTTCACTCCGTGTTCTCCGTGGTTCATTTCGGTTTTTAGCTTTGACACCGCGGATTTCTCACGTGTCAGCGATCCGTCCCCTCTTCATGGCGGAAACTTCAGGAGCCTCCCGGATGGGTGCTGGCGGTTTTGTTCTGTCGGACGAGGCTCACAAGATCGGAGAGGATGCGGAGGCTTTCGTTGCGGATCGGATCGGGTTCCGGAGGTTTGGGGGCTTCCTTCTTTTCGGCCCGGGCCTCTTCCGGATCCTCGGCATAATGTTTTTCGCGTTCCCGCTCGTAGGCGACAGATTCGAGTTTTTGCCGGTTGTTGCGCGCGTCGTCGAGCGTGAGCTGCCAAACTTGGGCGTTCACGAGCGATCCCCGCCGGATGCGTTCCGCTTTGCGTTCTTCTTCCCGTTTTTTGTCGTCGGCGAGTTCCTGGCGGCGAACTTTTTCGTTGAGGGAGATGCGGTTTTTTTCAATCCGGTCGCGTCGGCGCCGCATGTCTTCGCTGACGTAGAGGAATTCCGGATCGGTGGCAACGCGGGCTTTGGATTGGAGGCGCAGTTCGTCGAGGAAGAGCGCGACGGGAGATGCGACGGGCGGGATTTTCAACGGGGGAACCTCATCGTATTCCAAGCGGTTGTGGAGCGAGCCTTCGCCGATTTCCGCGTAGTCGGTTTGGGAAGGCAGCACGATATTCGATTCCACACCCTTGAGCTGGGTTGAGCCGCCCAGAACCCTGTAAAATTTCTGTATCGTGAGTTTGAGGGCGCCGGCGTCCGCCGAGCCCAGGCTGAAGAAGGGCATGAGTTTGCTGATGTCGAGCACGGTCTGGACGGTGCCCTTCCCAAAGCTGCGCTCGTCTCCGACGATGACCGCGCGGCCGTAGTCCTGCAAGGCTGCGGCAAAAATCTCACTGGCGGACGCGCTGAAGCGGTTCATGACGACGAGCATCGGCCCGGTGTAGGCGGCGCCGGGATTCCTGTCCTCGGAGACGGTGATTTTCCCGGAGGGATCTTTGGCCTGCACGACAGGGCCTTTCGGGATAAAGAGCCCGGTGAGATTGATCGCTTCTTCCAGGGAGCCTCCCCCGTCTTTGCGGAGATCCATGACGAGCCCCTCGATATTTTCTTTTTTGAGGCGGCCCAACAATGCGGCCACGTCTTCGGTTGTGCTCTTGGCGGGGCCTCCTCCGCTCATATTTGCATAGAAGGAAGGGAGGGTGATCCAGCCGATGCGGGTGATCTTTCCGTTCGCATCCTTCACGTCCAGCACTTCGGCCTTGGCCTCCTGGTCTTTGAGTTTCACCTCGTCCCGCGTGATGGTTATAATTTGGCGTTTGGAGGGATCCGAGGCATCGGAGGGAATCACCTGCAGCCGGACCACGGTGCCTTTCTTGCCGCGGATTTTTTCCACAACCTTGTCGAGTTTCATATCCACGACATCCTCAAACTCTCCGCTGCCCTGTGCGACGGCGGCAATCCGGTCATTGGCTTTGAGGTGGCCTTCGCGATCGGCCGGCCCGCCCGGAACGACCTCCCTGACGCGGGCATAGCCGTCATCGGTCCAAAGGACGGCTCCCACGCCAACGAGGGAGAGTTTCATGGAAATGTTAAAATTCTCCATGTCGCTCGGGCTGAGGTATTCCGAGTGGGGGTCGTAGCTTTGGGCGAGTGCGCTCAGGAACGTTTTAACCACATCCTCGTCCTCCATTTCGCGCACGTTGCGCAGCACCTGTTCATAGCGGCGGCTGACGGCCTGTTCGGGCGGGCGGAGTTTGAATTTGTTGAGGTGTTCCTGAAGAAGATCCGCTTCCACGCGATCCCGCCAGAGACTGTCGGCTTCCGCCTGATCTTTCGGCCACGGGGCCTTCTGGCGGTTGAGTTCGACGGAGCCGGAACCGGTGAAGTCGAAGGGCTTTTTTACGAGTTTTTTATTGGAGGCGATGCGGTCTTCGACCCGTTGTTTGAACCGGGCGAAAATTTCGCGCGCGGGCGCGAGGTCTCCGCGAAAAATGGCATCGCCGAGGTTGGTTGCGTATTTGCCCTGAAATTCCTCCACGTCTTTCCGGGTGAAGTAGAGCCGGTTGTAATCGAGGGCTTCGAGGTAGGTTTGGAGAAGCTTGGCGGACATGTCCTCATCCAGCTTCTTGCGGGAGTAATGCGCCTGCTCCAGCCAGCGGGCGACAGCCAGGGCCACCTGTCCGGGATCGGGCGAGGTGCGCGCACGAGCCGGCTGGACAGTTGAAAACGCCAACAAGACGGCCAGACCGGCCCGGATAAAAATCGAAAAACTCATGGGAAGGATCGTGAAAACCTTGCAGAGATGCGCCGGAAAATCAAACTTCATACTGCAAATCAGACCATTTAATCATGAATCAGTTCAAATCGTTCACCGGCGGGGCGCTGGATACCAACGCGTTTTTCCTTGAAACACCCGGGGGCAACCTCCTGTTTGACGCTCCCCAGGGGGCGGACGAATATTTCGCCGGGGAGAAAATTGACGCGCTTCTGCTCACGCACGGGCACTTCGATCATGTGGCGGATGCCGCAAAAATCCAGCGGCGGCACGGATGCCATGTGGCCTACCATCCCGACACCGGACCGATGGTGACCGACGCCACGTTTTTTCGCCGGCACGGGTTTGAGTTGGAAATCGAGCCGTTCCGGGGCGACCGCCTGTTGGAGGAATGTGATTTGTGCGAGGTCTCCGGCGTCCCGATGCGGATCCTCCATGTGCCGGGGCATTGTCCGGGCAGCCTCTGCTTTTATTTTCCCGGCGAGCGGGTGTTGGTTGGCGGCGACGTGTTGTTTCGCGGAGGGGTCGGACGCTGGGATCTGCCCGGAGGCGACGGAGAACTTCTCTTTGCGGGCATCCGGGAAAAGATTTTTTCGCTGGATGCGGACACGATTGTTCTGCCCGGACACGGCCCCGCCACGTCGGTCGGTCTTGAGCGGACGACGAACCCCTATGTGGGAGACGGGGTTTGATCGCGGGGATTATCCCACACGGCCCGGGAAAATCCCGGCTATCTGGAAAGATCGCCTTGCCTGAGAATTTTGAAACCTTCTCCCCGGAGCACGGAACTTGCGCACTCGGTATCGTCCAGATGCATTGCCAGCACCGCCCGGCCATTGGGACGGATGAGCAGCGGGTAGCTGAAATGGATGTTGACCTCCGCCATCAGGAGCGCGGCCAACAGGCGCGCGAGGTCGCCCGGGCCCTCCTTGAGTTCCACGACCATGACTTCGCATTCGCTGTTGGGGATGTCGTGCTTGTGAAATAATTCGGCCACACGTTCGGGATCGCTGACAATCATCCGGGTGATCGCCGACTCCGAGGCTTCGGCAATGCTCAGCGCGAGAACGACGATGTTTTCTTCGTTGAGAAGCTTTACGATCTCGAGCAGCGCGCCGACTTTGTTTTTCAAGAAGACGGAAAACTGCCGGACATGCGGGCTGTTGAGCGCTTCGGCGGTGGGGGAGGCGTTCATCGGAACGATTATTTGTAGGAATAGACCAGACAGAAGTCCGCCTTTTCGCCCTTGGTCAACGTAACACGCACAAAATACCGTCCGCTTGTTTGCGCGATCACACCGGCTGCGGCGGTTGGACCGTCCTGATAGCGTTCGCCCGGAACCGGGAGGCCCTTCTGGTCAAAAACCTCCACAG
>Ga0118677_10007093_pt1 | contig 18678 bp, 8 predicted proteins | sample AliMusrvi5mmetaG_FD_86154 | JGI IMG/M metagenome (GOLD analysis project Ga0118677, IMG submission 86154) | reverse complement strand
TTGTTACACCAACCCCAAGCTCATCAACCAGGTGGCACAAATGGCGCGAGATTACTTCGACGGCAAAGGGGAACTGCCCGAAGGGTGGAAGGCGCTGGGCGACTACTTTGCCATCGTTCCCGACGACAACATGAACCTGTGCAATTGCCCGGCCTGCGAGGCACTGCTCCAGCCAGGGCGGACTCAGAAGACCGGGTTCTTCAGCAGCGGCGAGATGAGCGGCTATTGGTTTACTTTCGTCAATGCCGTCGCGCGCGAAGTGCGTAAGACTCATCCGGATAAGTATATTGCCACGCTGGCGTACTGGGCCTACGCATTGCCACCGAGCTTCAACGTAGAGTCGAACGTCTCGATCGCCCCTTGCCTGCACACCTGCTATTATCCCGTCCATGCCGGGATGCGGGAGAACGATATGAAGTTCTACCGGGACTGGCGCGAGAAGACGGGAGCGCCCATGTTCCTCTGGGTTTACTACCATCACCCCATGGAACCAGCCCTGATCGGTAAATGGAATTGCTTCCCGCACGTCATGGTTCACGAGACCGCCAAGACCATGCAGATATTCATCCGGGACGGCGTCCGAGGTATTTTCGAATGCGGCGAGCAGGACCAGCTCGAGCAATACGTCATGGCCAAGGTGTGGGACGACCCGAACGTGAACGTTGACGCGCTGATCGATGAGTTCTTCAGGTTGTACTTTGGGTCCGCTGCGGAGCCGATGAAACGCTTCTACCTGCGCTTGGAGGAAATCGCGTGCGACCAGGCAAACTATCCAGCCCCTTATTACCGTCGCGACGGTATTGATTGGAAGAAAGTCGCGTGGGAGCGTCTGGGAACCCCAGAGCGGATGGAAGAACTCGCCGCCCTTATAGCCCAAGCCGAGAAACTAGCCGTAATTGATCCTGAGAAGCAGCGAGTCGCGCTGTGGCGTAAGGCCTTCTGGGACTGGATGTGTCAGGGCCGCGATCAGTATAAATCGACGCAACAGACAAAGAGCCAGTAGTCAGCCCTCGGTCGAGGCTACAGGACTTTCGCTAAACGTGGGAGAACAGGGGATCGTGCCGGCCTGATATCTACAAAAGGAGCATTGCTCAGTTGCGAATAGTCTCCAAGTGTGACCGTTCGACCCGCGCTAAACTGCGGCCATTTTCCCTGGTGCGCGTCGTCGATCGGTTTTCTGCCAGCGTTTTCCGAGTGGTCGGGTTGGCGCTGGAGTCGTCGATCCTGAACCGGCTTACGCTCTGCCTTAATCCTTCCGACAGCCTGGAGAGCTCATCGGCACTGGCCAGGACTTGCTGGCTGCCGTTCGCAATCTCATTCGCCGTTTGATCCACCAACGCGATGTCCTTGGCCACCTCGGTGGCGACACTCGAGATCTGGGCTACGCGCTGATTGGAATCTCTCACACCCGTTGCAGCTTGCGCCACGTTTTGGGCGATATCCGTTGTCACCGTGGCCTGCTCTTCGATTGCCGACGCGATGGTGTTCACCGTTTCACTGACCTGGGCGATCACTTTAGTGATTTGCTGGATATCGTCCAGGGTTCCTTGCGTCGAGCTCTGGATGCCGCTCACCCTGGTTTTGATGTCTTCGGTCGCCTCAGCGGTTTGCCGCGCCAGTTCCTTGATCTCGTGCGCCACGACCGCGAAGCCTTTGCCCGCGGCCCCAGCTCGGGCTGCTTCAATCGTGGCGTTCAGGGCCAGGAGCTTGGTCTGGTCGGAAATGGAGGTAATGGTTTCCGTCACCTTGCCGATGGCTTGCGCTGCGTGGCTGAGTTCAGACATCATGCGGGTGACCCGCTCTGCCTGATGAGTGGCTTGCGCCGTAGTAGCGCGCGCCTGCTCAGCTTTGGTGGAGATTTCCCGGATTGTCGAAGTCATCTCTTCGGTCGCGCTGGCAACCGTGGAAAGGTTGGTAGTGGCTTCCTCCATTCCCGCCGCCACCGAAGTGGCGCTCGAACTCATCTCCTCCGAAGCCGAGGCCACAGCCGAGGCCTTTTCCGACGAGGCTTTAAGACTCGTCGCCGTTTGCTGTGAAACCGCCCCCAGCTCCGTGGAGGAACTAGCTAAAGTACTCACACTTTGTGTGACCTCCCTTAGCAACACCCGCAGTTTCTCCGTCATGGTCTGAACCGCCTGCGCGAGCTCTCCGGTTTCGTCCGTCCTTTCGCAGCCGGGGATGGGCACAGTGAGGTCCCCGCCCGCCAGAACCTCGGCGGCGTGCCGAAGTGACAGCAACGGGAGAGTGATGCTACGTACCACCACCCAAAAGACCACGATTGCGAGCACTAGAAAAACACCGACCAATAAGCACGCTTCACTGCGCTTCGCCTGCACACCGCTGATGCGCTCTTGGAGCAACCGGTCCAACTCGCTGACGCTGACGTTCCAAAGCGCGAAGCTCGCCAGACGAGCCGCTTCGCTCTTCCGCTGAAGCTCCTCAGCCGTGGCGATAGCACTGGAGTTGGTCGCTTGCCGACTCAATAGCGCACAAAGTTCTTCGGCCGCGCCCTGGTAGGCTCTGAGCGGCTCGGCGGTTGCGGCGTGGAACGTTTTGTTTTCTCCTCTGAGCTCCGCCGTTTCGTTCTCACTCGTTTTAAGGCTGCTGGTCACTCGGTCCAAGTCCAAATCGCGAACCTGTGAAGCGAAAAGAGAGAATTGCAATTGCCGTGAGAGATCCATAGACCCTGATTGGGCAAGAAACTCAGTCAGGTGGGCGAGGCGTTCCTGGGCGCCGGGCAAGGACGACAAAGTCACGTCCACCAGGTAATAAGTGTCTAACTCGGGGTCGAGGATCAACTTGGAAGTATCCCCCGCAAGATTAATTGAACCGCGAATATCGGCAAGAAGGGCGTCATGTGCTCCCCGGCAGGCATCAACCGTTTGAGCCCCGCCTTCGTTCCTCAGGGTGGACCAGGATCGCTGAATTCGTGACGCTCTGAGAGACTCACGTTGCCGCTTGTGCAAACCCTCGTCAGTGAATTCCAGTTGCCGGCCAACTGCCCGGTCAGCCTCGGCCAACGCTGTGAATGCTAGATCGATCTCCGCCGCCTTGGCGGTCGCCTCATTCCGGGCCGCCGGATCGCCGCTCAGGGCTCGCGTCGCCGCACGCTGGTGTTCGGGCAGCAGCTTCAGCAATCGCTCCAACGGTCTTTGGTAGGAGTTTCCTCGGAGTTCCATGCGGGCAAAAGCTATGTCCGACGAAAACCCCATGAGCATGAAGTAGAAGAGTCCCCCCAAAGGAAGCAGCAAAGCTCCGGCGATCAATAAGGGGCGATATTGAATCCGGATTCGCGAAACCAAATTCGACATGATTCGATTATTTCCCAGCCACTTGTCACGCATTTGAATCCTGCAAGTACGACAACCCTACCCGTTACAATAGTTTGTCGTCCTTATCGGCAGGAAGTTATGCGTGCATAAGGAAAAAGGTGGAGGATCATGACGACCCGTGGCGCGCAACTCGGGGCAGGATGAAGACATCTGGCACCAGCAGATCCCAGTCTCTGGCGGATGGCCGAGAAACTAGCGCTCGCCAGGGAGTTGAATGCTCAACTGCTCCTAACCGACGACCGCAAAGCGCGCTTCGCGGCCCGGCGCCTGCAAATTCCATGTATTGGGCTGGTTGGCATTGTGGTTCAGGCAAAACGGCATGGTAGCATTCCATGCGTCCGCGACCTCCTGCAGATAATCCAGGCGAAGGGCGGTTTGTATCTGTCGGATCTGGTCATCTCAGAAGCCTTGCGCATGGCTGGCGAAGCATGATCTCAGCGCTTCACCGCGAGGGTTTCATCAAGCTCATAGCCTGCCCCCTTTTGCATCTTCAGCGCAACGGTTCTTTCCCCATAGCGAACCGTGCATGGATTGCCAAGCTGTGAGTGCAGCACAGCCCCGGTGAGTTTTCCCTCTTTCCAGGTGATATCCACCTCAAAGCCGCCGCGGGCGCAGAGGCCTTTGACCTTCCCATCCGGCCAGGCCTTTGGCAGCGCGGGCAAGAGCTCGATTTCACCCGCGTGCGACTGCACGAGCATCTCGCAGACGCCTGCGGTGTAGCCGAAGTTGCCGTCGATCTGGAAGGGAGGATGGGCGTCGAAGAGGTTCACGTATAATCCTCCTCCATCCTGGTAATTGACGCGGGTGTCGCCAACGAGCCGAAACAAGTTGCCAATGAGCTTGTGGGCGCGATCGCCGTCGTGCAGACGAGCCCAGAGGTTAATCTTCCAGACGGTACTCCAGCCGGTGCTGATGTCGCCGCGGGCGTTGAGCGAGACCCGTGCGGCTTCGGCGAGTTGCGGTGTCTTTTGCGGCGTGATCTGTCGGCCGGGATGCACGGCGACCAGGTGCGAGAGGTGCCGATGCGTATCCTTCGGATCATCCCGGTCCACCATCCATTCCTGGAGCTGGCCCCATTTGCCAATCTTCGGACCAAGCAGATGATCCCGCTTATCGGCAACGGTGTCGCGGAATTCGCGGTCGATGCCGAGCGAGTCAGCAGCTTCGATAGTATTGTTGAACACATCCCAGATGAGCTGCTGATCATGGGAGACGCCGTCCTCGCGCGGGCCGTGCTCAGGCGAGTATCCGTCCGGGGCTACCAGCGTGCCGTCCGGCAAGGCTTTCAGCCGATCGAGCCAGAATTCACAGACCTCCTTCATCATCGGGTATGCCAGCGTGCGCAAGTACTCGCGGTCGCCGGTAAACGCGTAGTGTTCCCAGATATTCTGCATGCACCACGCACTGCCCGATGCCACCCACTCCCAAGTTGACCCGCCAAAAATCCCATTCTCGGCACGCATCGTCCAACCGCGTGTATGGAACGCTTCCCCTGTAGCCGCTTTACGAACGTCCCGGATGGAGTTCAACCACGCGGCATAGGGCAGAAAGCACTCGTGGAGATTCGCCACATCGGTCAGCCAATAGTTCATCTGCACGTTGATGTCCGTGTGGTAATCGCTGCGCCAAGGGGGCCGAATGCTCTCGTTCCACTTGCCCTGCAAATTTGCCGGCAGACCGCCGGGGCGCGACGACGCGATCATCAGATATCGGCCATACTGGAACAGCAAAGCCTCCAGCCCGGGATCGGGGCCTTGCGTCTTGCTGAGATTGACCAACCGCAAGTCTGTCGGTAGCGCCACAGCCGGACCGAGGTCGAGCGTCAAGCGGCTGAAAAGCGCCTGGTAATCCTTAAGGTGATCGGCAACCAGTTTTGCATAAGGAATGCGCGCGGCCGCATTGAGTCGTGTCGTAATGGTTTGATGCGGCGCATCGCCTCGCCAGCCCTTGCGGTGATCCTGGGCAAAGTCCGTGCCGGCATCCAGCAACAACGTCACGCTGTTTGCCTTCCTGAACGCAATGGAGTCCCCCGCAGCCTCGACAGAGCCGCCCTCGTTGAGCACCAACACCTGCGCCTCGTAGTTCAGCGCCAATGCGTAAGGGTTGTTCCCCTCGTACTGGTAACCGGCCAGAGAACCCGACGAGGTTAGCCGGTTCCCAGAGGCGACGATCCTGCCTTTATGCATGTCCATTAACGTTACCGTTCCCGTGAATGCGCCGGGCTTATCCGCACTCAGCCGGAATACCACCACCTTGGCCGGGAAGCTGGCGAACCCCTCGCGTCGATACTTCACACCCTCGCTCTCATACGTGACGGTGTGCATCGCGCGCTCGAGATCGAGTTCACGCCGGTAGTTTGTCACCGACACCCTGGCCTGTTTGCCGATTTCGATCTCAGCGACCTGAAAGTGGGTGGGCGATCGGAAGTCGGAAAACGTGAACCGGTAGTGCTGGAACTGTTGATTGTTGGCGAAGTTATATTCCTTTCGCTGCTGGCGTTCTGCGAAAGGCGGCTCATTCGTTCGTTTGTCCAGGGACGTCCAGTTCAGGAGATCATTCGACCCTTCCAGCGTCCAGCATTTGGGATCGCGGTCCGGCATATCATTGGCCGAAGTGAATGCGTACGAGGACACAACTAAGCGCGCGGGGTAATGACCAATCCAAATGGCTGGCTGGTCGTGGTGTTCCATGCACCATTTGGTGTCGGGCCGACCGTCAACGGAGGCGGCGGCCGATTCCCCGGCTGGCGATATCTGGCCGCTAGCGCATTCTGCGGAAGATAGCCCGTCTTCGCTGCCGAGGTTGATCAACACATCTCCGAACGCCTGATACGCCCCGGTATCATTCTCGTCGCCAACCCAGAGGCTCTCCTCATTAAACTGAATGCGGTCCTTCGAAGGTCCGCCGAACAGCATCGCGCCCAGCCGACCATTGCCAATCGGCAACGCCTCCGTCTCCCAACTTCTGGCCGGCTTGTCGTACCACAGCATGGTTTCCGCCGCAGTCGCGCCGACAATCGATAGCACCAGCAGCCCCGCGATTAGTCTCATAAGTCTCAGTTCCTCTCTTCAGCCAAAATCAGCGGTTGGATGCCGCTGCTAACCTGTATTCTCACCTTAACTCGAACGCCTGAGGCGATGCGATCATAACTTTTGACCTTGCTTAGCCGAGGCGGCGAATGAGGCCGCGTTGAAAGAACTGAAAGCAGTGGTGAGCTTCGGCTGTGAATGTTAGAGTCCCTGGGAATGAAACGAATCACCGCCCGGGTCCGGCACTCATTCCTCTTCGTCAGCGTTCTATCATTCGCTTGGTCGACGGCGTCGATCTCCACCGCTGCACAGTCACCCCTCAAGATCTTCATCCTCGCAGGGCAGTCGAACATGGAGGGCCAGGGAGTGGCCGACCTCGAGGGAAAAGACTACAACAACGGCAAAGGCACACTCGTGCAGTTGCTGCGAGACCCGGCAGAAGCGCCTCTGTTCGGACATCTCCGGAACGAGCAAGGCCATTGGGCAGTGCGGGACGACGTGTGGGTCCGCTACCAGCGCGAGGAAGGGCCGCTACTTCATGGCCCATTGACATTCGGCTTCTCTGTTTATGGCGACAGCCATCATTTCGGCCCCGAATTGCAGTTCGGCTGGGTCATGGGCGACTACTTTACAAACCAAGTCCTGCTCATAAAGACGGCCTGGGGCGGCAAGAGCCTCTACAAGGACTTTCGGCCCCCGAGTTCTGGAGGGCAGGTGGGGCTTTACTACACTAAGATGCTGGCGGAAATTCGCGAAGCTCTGGGCAACTTAAGGACCGATTTCCCCGCCTACGACGGCGGAGGCTACGAACTCGCCGGCTTCGTCTGGTACCAGGGCTGGAACGACGGCTGCGAGCCGAAGACCGCCGTTCCCCAATATGAAACCAACCTGGTTAACCTTACCAAGGACGTGCGCAAAGAACTGCACGCGCCGAATTTACCGATAATCATCGGCGAGCTGACCGGCCCTTGGGTAGAAGCCCCAGGCGAATGGAACACGTTGCGGAAAGCTCAGGCTGGAGCCGCGGCTCACCCCGAGTTCAAAGGCAACGTGCTCTTTGTTGAGACACACGAATTCGTCCGTAAGCCTGAAGACTCGCCGAATCCCGGTCATGGCCACCACGAATTCGGTAATGCGGAGACATACTTACTGGTTGGAGACGCCTTAGGCAAAGGCATGAGGCAACTGCTCACCTCGAAGCCGGATTGAAGCCATGCCTCTGCGGTTGCCGAAGCCTCACCCAGACCGGAGGTGGAATGTGGAATGCAGGCAACAATCGCCGTGTGGGCATCTTGTCCAAGCAGCCGAATTCCCACGATTCGGAGGGCCGAGTTACACGAGGCCCTGACTTCCTACGCAAATCGCCGGGGGTCCAGGGACTCACAGAGCTCGTCCCTCCGAGCGGTTGGGTTAGGCAACACGCCCCTGAGTCAGCTCACGGCGCGAGATCAAAACGGATTGGACGGCATCATCTCCCACGCTTCGAGCGTTGTGGCGCTGGCGGGGCCGCCGTTCGAGAATAGTCTCACGCCTATGCTGTCTGCGCGTGAGGGATAAATGCGCCGCATCACCGCCTGACGGCCATTGGCAAAGACCTCCACGACTGACTTGTCCACGAAAACGCGTAGCTTGAGGCTTTCACTGGGCTGCAATTCAAACGGGCCGGCCTCTATGGTCTTCGGTCCATCCGACAGACTCGATTTCATAGTGTCCACCTTGAGCCTCCGGTCCGCCGCGTCGTAATAGACCAGGGTCTGCTCCTCCCCGCCCGGCGAGCAACAAACCTTTATTCCATATTGCTTAGCTTCCGAGGCTTTGATCTCCAGGTCCAGTTCAAGGCTGTTCCCTTCGATACCCGGCAGCACCAGTTCGGAGCCAGCGGCGACCGTAAGATCAGCCAGCTTCTTCCCGTTGTAGCGGAGGCGCTCGATTTCCTCCGGCGGGTTCATACGCAACACGCCATCCGCGGGGAGTGAGAGGACGCGTGGCAGGCTCATTGTGCCGGACCACCCATAATCCGTTCGCATCTTGAACCCCGGGCTGTCGAAGATCCACGCCCACATGATCCGGCGGCCACGGTCGTCCAGCAGGCTTTCCGGCGCGAAGAAAGAATTATCTACCCAGCTCATCTTCTCATGAAACGTCGGATGGAACTGCTCGCCCTTCCAATCGCCCAGGTAATAGCGACAGCCGAGCCGGTGACTGATGCACAGCAGCATGCGCCGGTCGCCCAATTTGAAGAAGTCGGCGCAAGAAACATCCTCATTGATCGAAACGCCGGGGACAGAATTGGCCATGAGGTCGCCGACATACTTCCACTCTCCGGCGAGGCTGGGGGCCTTGGCGATGGCGGGTCGTTCGCCGCCGAAGATGGCGTAGTAGGTGTCGCCTTCCAGCCAACCATACGGGTCCCATGACCGGTATTTGTCGTGATTCGGATCGCCGGGCTGCGTCTTGGGCGTGATGGGATTCGATTCCAGTTTCTTCCATTCGTTCAAGTCATCATCGAGCGCGACCGCCATCGCGTTCCCTTGGCCGACCTGGTGGTAGCACATCGTTGGGCGGCCTTCCTTGTTAACGAAACAGTCGCCGCTGAACATGCCCGCGACGAGCCCCGTCGGATGGTGCCGCCAGTGGAACAGGTCGGTGCTGGAAACATGACCCCAATTATGGCCGCGCTTGTCCTGGAAGATGTAGAAGAGGTGGTAACGCCCTTTCCAGAAGAGGGCTCCGTTCGGGTCGAAGGGCATGGCTTGCCCTTCAGGGATGGCGAAATGGTAGCCCGGCCGATTCGGATCGCTGAGCAGCCTTTCCCGGAGCGCGCGGGCGGAACTATTGGCGTCCCGCCCACCCGCTGGAGTTTGTCCGTCGTTTGGGTTCTCCCTGGACGCGAGCAGGTAAGCGCCATTCTTGTCCAGGTGCAGCTTGCCATCGGCGAGTCTGGCCTCGCCGAAAAGCGTGGTGACGGGGTACGTCTTCATGCGATCGGCCGCCGAGCCGTTTTCATAATCCCACCAGGCCAGCGGCGCAGGATCGGATAGCTGGTTCGGCTTGAGCGCGGCAATCTGGGCGGCACTCAGCGCAATGCCATAGATCCGCGCATCCTCAATGGCGCCGGTGAAGAAGCGGTTATCGAGCGCTGCTTCACTGTGCCGCAGGCCCATGAGAACCATGCTGTCGCTGCCGAAGCGTTCTTCGTTGTCGGCGGTGTAGGTTGTGGCCTGGGCTCCATCTCGATAGAGGGTGATCTGCCGCCCTTGATAAACGATGGCGACCTGCACGAGCGTTTGGCTGGTGGCTGTCTCGACCGGGAAAGTCTCCTGCTCCCTCTTGGTGCGCTTGTACATGTCGCTGCCAGGCATCCATTTGGCCGGAGCGATTTCGCCCAGCACGATCCCATCAAAAACGCCGCCCGGCTTCTCGATCGTCAACACGCTTCCACCCCGCTGGGTCACGTTAGCCGGTGTAACCCAGGCCACCAGTGTCTTATCGCGAAGCGCCTCCGCGGCGCTGGCGTCAGCGAGAGCGCCTTGGACCTCGATAACAAGAATTCCGGCTAGCAAGAGCTGTAAGTGGTGGTTCATTCTGGACACTATTCTTGCAGGCCACGTCAAACCATCAAGCGTGAAAAGCGTCTCCTCCGACGCTCCACTCTCTGAAAATATCCATTGCAGGTCAGGCAGCTCATGGTCATTTTCTCCCGGACCGGGCGGCGCAGTTCCTTGGCGCCGTCCTCCAAGCTAGCCAACATGTACCGCACGATGACACGACTTACTCAGGTATGGGTGATTCTCTGGCTAATCCCGGAATTCGCCCTGACCGCGGCGGCAGGCCGGCCGGGCCGACATACGGAAGATGCAGTCGGAGCTTCTTTGCAGAGGGCGATGATTTGGTCACCTTCGGCTCCAGCGGGCCAGGGGTGCTACGTTGCGTTTCGCAAGAGCTTCACGCTTCAGGATGCGCCAGCCTCAGCGACGCTGCACCTTTTTGCCGACTCGCGCTACCTGTTGTGGGTGAATGGTAATTACGTTCTGCGAGGGCCCTGTCGTTTCAACCCAAAGCGTCCGGATTATGACAGCGTGGAGCTCCGTCCGTTCCTTCAAAAAGGGACCAACCTCCTGGTGGTGCTGGTGCATAACTACGCCGGTGCGGTCAATGGCCGAATCATGGTTCATGCGCCTGGACTGACGGCCAGACTGGACGCGGCTGGCAAAGAGCTCTTGCGCACGGATGGTTCCTGGCGATGCAGCCGAAACACCGAGTATCGCCCCTCGCCGGGCGCGTGGAGTTCCATTCCGGATGTGATAGACGGGCGCTTGAGTCCGGGCGAATGGACCGGGCCCGCTTTTGACGACTCCGGTTGGGAATGGGCGACCAGTGTGGATGGCGGCACGTGGGGCGCGCTGCAGCCGCGCAGCAGCCCACTGCCGCGCGAAACCGTACTGGCCGGAATGAAACTGCTGCCATCGGGCCAGACGCTTCAGAGTGCGCTTCCGATCGAACTGCCAGCCGGCCAGGAGGTGCTCGTAGATCTCGGCCGCATGGCGATGGCGTATGCGGTGGTGGAGCTTGAGGCGGAAGAGGGAAGCGAGTTGCAGATCCAATACGCCCTGCGATACGTGAATGGAAAACCGGGCGAGACCTACGGAGTGGGCACGACCTACACCGCTCGGCGTGGCCGGCAGCGTTTCCGGGGCGCTGACCAATGGTGCAGCCATTACATGACGGTCAAATGCGTTTCGGGCAGACTTACGATTCATGAGTTGAAGATGGTAGATCGCCGCTATCCGTTTGAGCGCCTGGGGCGCTTCCAGTGCAACGACGAGATGTTGAATCTGCTCTGGGAAAGGGCGGTCAACACCATCGAAGCGGTGAGCGATGACGCCTACGGATCCGATGCGCGCGAGCGGAATGAGTGGCTCCAGGACCCCGCGGAACCGAATTTCATCACGACCCGCGTTGCCCTGGCAGGCCCTGGACCAGCCGGGAAACCAGTTTACTCCGACCCGCGTTTGCTGAAGAACCTCCTGCGGCACGCGGCACTCGCACAACTGCCTGACGGACGCATCCTGGCGACGTTTCCGACCGATCGCGGTCCGGAGGATTGCCACTACGTCATTGAGGACTATGCGTGCCAGTGGATCGAGGCGCTGAGGCTGTATTACGAAGCGACGGGCGACCGGGCGTTTCTCCGCGAGATGTGGCCGGTGCTGGTGAAGCAGATGAATTGGTTCCTCCAACGGCGCACAGTGCGCGGACTCGTGCTGGCCCGGGAATACACTTCATTTGATGATCCGCTCGCCTACATCACTTGCGAAGGGGCCGCGCTGAACGCGTTCATTTACCAGGCGCTACGGGATTCGGCTTGTCTGGCGCGGGTCATCGGGGAGAAACCTCAGGCGGAAGACTTCGCCAAAGCCGCCGCGGCTTTGGCTGAGTCGTTCAATCAGCAACTGTGGAACGTGGCCGAGGGAACTTACGATTCAGGCTTCGTCAAAGGCCAGTTGCTGGGGCCAACCTCGCACGCGGCATTGCTGGCGCTGAATCGGGGCATTGTGCCTCAGGATCGCCTGCTCAGCGTGAGGAAGTGGTTCCTTGCCAATTACCAGCGCCCGGGCAGCTTCCACTGCTGCGAGAACCCCGACTTCGAGAAGATGGTGGCCGACCGTGCAGGCATCAACATGCCAGTGACGTATTACTGGGTTTTCCAGGAACTCTACCGGATGAACTCAGCGGTAATGGACCTCGAAGCGCTGAAAGAGATGCGCCGTCGCTGGGGAAAGATGGTCCGCGAGAGCAACGACACCGGCACGCTCTGGGAAACATTCGACGGTTCCGAAACTTGCCACAACTACGGGGCGGTACCGGCCTACTTCCTGAGCTCCTATGTGCTCGGAGTGCGGTTGGACGGTCCGGTCTGGAAGAAGCGCCTGGTTATCGAGCCGCGACTCGGCGATCTGACCAAGGCCGAAGGCGTCGTCGTTACAGAGTTCGGCCCCGTGCCAGTTGCGTGGAAAAGACAGGGCGCAGAACTGGCCTTTCGTTTCGAAGTGCCTAAAGGCATCAAGGCGACGCTGCACGTGCCGGACGGGGACGCGGCGACCCTAACTCTCGACGGTCGCCGGACCCGTGCCAGCGCGCAGGGGCGTCATGCAACCGTCAACGTCGGTGCAGGGGCGCACGAAGGCTGCATCGCCGTGAAACCACTTTGAATTTCACGATGGCCCGCTAAGCTTCAGCGTTAACTGCAGCGTCAACATTCAGGGCACACCAATACTAAAGAAATGAGGCAACTATTGAAGACAAACTGGGCGTGGGCAGGGCTGGCGGCGGTGGCGATTGCGACGCCCGCGGCAGGAAGACAAGCTCCCGGCGGTTCGACCGCGCAAGAGCCCTTTAAGCCGGAGTGGCAATCGCTCCAGGCGCACAAGGATCCCGAGTGGTTCCGCGACGCCAAGTTCGGCATTTATACCCATTGGGGGCCGGTCACGGCAGGCTGCGAGGATGCGCCTCAAGGAGGCGAGTGGTATGGGAATGAGATGTATCTGACGAACAGCCCTATCTTCAGCTATCACAGGCAGAAATTCGGCGACCAGCACACGTTTGGCTACAAGGACGTCATCCCGCGCTTCACTGCGCCAAAGTTTGATCCGGAGAAGTGGGCCGATCTGTTTGCGCGCGCGGGCGCGAAGTTCGCCGGGCCGGTCGCGGTGCATCACGACAACTTCGCCATGTGGGATTCCACTGTCACCCCGTGGAACTCGATGAAGATGGGGCCGAGGCGCGATATCACCGGCGAGCTTGCCAAAGCCTACAAAGCGCGTGAACTCAAATTCCTGACCACCTTCCACCACGGCTTCGCATGGCGTTACTTTGAGCCCTCGTTTGAATTCGATGCCGCCGGCGGCAAGAACTACATGCTTTATACCGAGCCGCACGGCGCGAAAGATCCCCCTTCCCAGCGATTTCAGCAGCAGTGGCTGGCGATGGTGATGGAAGTCGTGAACAAGTACGAGCCAGACATGATCTGGTTCGATTTCGAGCTGCGACAGGTCATTACGCCCGAATATCAGCAACGCATGTTTGCCGAGTACTACAACTGGGCCTCGGCGCATGGCAAGGAGTCCGCTGTGGCGCACAAGTTTCGCGAGATTCACGCGCACACGGGCATCCTCGACTTCGAGCGGGGGCGGGAAGACCGGCTGGTGCCTTATCCGTGGCTGACGGACACGGCACTGGGACCGTGGTTCAACCGCAAGGCCGACCAGTACCGCTCCACCGATAACCTCATCCATGTCCTGGCCGATATCGTCTCCAAGAACGGCTGCCTGCTGCTCAACGTCGGGCCGAACGCCGACGGCTCCATCCCGGAACGCGCGGAGAAGATGCTGGTTGAAATCGGCGCCTGGCTCAAAGTGAATGGCGAGGCTATCTACGGCACGCGCCCGTGGCTGGTGTACGGCGAAGGTCCAACGCGCAGCAGCGGCGGCGGCTTCAGCGAAGGCAAAGACCAAGCCTTCACGGCGCAGGACGTCCGCTTCACCACGAAAGGCGACGCGCTCTACGCGATTGCGCTGGGCTGGCCGGAGCGCGAGTTCACCATCCATGCGGCTCAGGTGGACTCGGCTGCCCCCGACGCGAGGGTGGAACTTCTCGGCCGCGGCGCAGTGCCGCACCGGATTAATGCCGAGAAGCAAATTGTCATCAGACTGCCCGCGCTCAGTGCCGCGCAGTCTCCCGGCGAACACGCTTTCGCGTTCAAACTCACCGGCTTCAAGACCTCCGTGCATCCGGTTACGCGCTTCGAGCAACCAGACGCCATTCGTCTGGAACCCGCCCAGGCAACTTGTGAGGGCAAACTCCATTTGCAGGTGAGTGAAGGCCGCGCCAACATCGGCTTCTGGGACGCTCCCGAAGACCGGTTGCACTGGCTCGTGCAGGTGAAGGCCCCGGGACGCTACACACTGCGCGGGGAATACTCATCCGCCTATGGCGCTAGCGAATTGAAGGTGACCGTGGCGGGCCAAAGCCGCTCCGTCGAGCTGCCCAAGACCGACGGCTGGTTCAAACCGCAGTTTGTCTCGTTCGGTGAATTCGAGTTCTCCAAGCCCGGTGTCTTCCATCTCGTGGCGGAAGCGTCGTCGCCTGATCGCTGGCGCGCGGTGAACATGTATCAAATCCAACTGGCGAAAACGGAATGATAAGGAATCGGTCATGTTAAAGAACTGGGCCTTGGTCATCGTTCTGCTGGCTTCGGTTGGCACAGGTCAGTGTGCGCCATCACCCCGGGCTCCTGCGTCTCCCAAGACCGTGAAGACCCTGGCCGACTGCGACGTGGTTTGGGATTCGCCCAGCACTGATTCGTTCGGCTCGATGCCGTTGGGCAATGGCGATGTCGGCGCAAACGTGTGGGTCGAGCAGAATGGCGACCTGCTCTTCTACATCAGCAAAGTGGACGCCTTCGACGCCGGGCATCTGCTGCCGAAGCTCGGCCGGGTACGGCTGCGGCTGAATCCGCCGTTGCCCGTGGCTGAGTTCCAGCAAAGCCTTGTCCTGCATGACGGCGCCATCACCATACGCGCTGGCGAAGTGACCCTGCGCGTCTGGGTGGACGCCAACAGTCCGGTGATCCGTGTTACCGGAACGGGCAAGAGGCCGCTGGACGCCGTGGTGAGTTTCGAGACGCTGCGCGACTGCTCGGAACAGGATGATCGAGCCGACCGCCTGGCGTGGGGCTACCGGAACACTTCATCGGCATGGATGGAACGTGTCCGCTCACAGAACTCGCCCGAGTTCGCCGCGCGCGTCACCGACCCCATTCTGAATCGCACGTCAGGTTGCCGGCTGAGCGGCGCGGGTTTCATCCGCGACGGCAAGCGGGCGTTACGGCTGCGAGGGTCGCGCACATTGGACGTCACCGTGCGCGTGCTGTCCAGCCAGACCGCCGCGTTGGAGGACTGGTTCGCTGAACTCGAGAAACCCGTCGCCAGCGACTGGGCGGCCCATCAGCGCTGGTGGCAGGCGTTCTGGGATCGGAGTCACATCTTCGTCGAGAAGTGCGGCGATGGGCCCGTGCAGTTGGACCAGTGCCGCTTCACGCAGTTCCCGCAAGGCTCCCTGGCCTATCGCAGGCATAAGGAAATCGGCAGCGCGGAAAACGCGTTCCAGCTCTCGCAGCGGTACGCGCTGGAGCGGTTCGCCGAAGCATGCGCGAGCCGTGGGATAGTGCCCCCGCCCTACAACGGCTCGATCTTCACCATGGACATGCCGGCGGGGGTGATGGGCTTCGACCAGCCCAAGGCGAACCCGGTGTCGGCGGACGGACGCGACTGGGCGAATCTCTCATTCATGTGGCAGAACACGCGGCATCCGTATTGGGCGATGGCGACGCGCGGCGATTACGACACCATGCTGCCCGGGATGGAGTTCGTCCGCAACGGCCTCGAAGTCTGTCGCGATCGTTGCCGGAAGATCTTCGGCCACGACGGCGCGTTCATCATGGAGGCGAGTTGGTGGAACAATGTCGGCGTCTTCGACTGGAGCGGCGTGCCGCAACATCTGCGTTACCATTTCCTGGCTACGGTCGAGATGCCGGCGATCATGTGCGAATACTACGAGCACACCCATGACCGCAAGTTCCTCGACCAGACCCTGCTGCCTTGCGCGGACGAATTCATCAAGTTCTACGAGATGCAATTCCCAAAGCGCGACGCCGGGGGCAAAATGCTGATGGAGCCAGCGGCTACCGTGGAAACCTATCAGCCGGTGACCGACCCTAACCCGGAAATCACCGGGCTGCGCTTCTTGCTGACCAAGCTGCTGAGTTTTGAGATCGGCGAAGACCGAAAAGTGCATTGGGCGAAGTTGCTGAGCGAACTGCCTGACGTGCCGGTACGCCGGGTCAAAGGCCTGGAGTTGCTTGCCGTCGGCCAGAAATACACCTCCGGCCGCGAAATTTGTGAGAGCCCGGAGTTGTATTCGGTCTATCCATTCCGGCAGGCATGGCTGGGCAACGAGGCGCGGCTCGCGATGGCCCGCCAATCCTTCCACGTGCGCACGATCAGCCTCGACGGCACGGCCGACGGCCAGGCGGTAGAAACGGGCGGCTGGCAAGCCGCGCCCGTGCAAGCCGCGTATCTCGGCCTGGCGCGCGAAGCGGCCCGGCTCGTCAGCATCAACTTCAATGACAGGTTCGTCCACTGGACCGACAACGTGGATCCCCAGGCGCCGTGGCCCAGCCGCCCGCGTGCCCGTTTCCCGGCCTTCTGGGAAACGAAGATGGACGGCACGCCCGACAACGATCACGGGGCGAACTCGGTCAACGCTCTGCAAAGCATGTTGCTCCAGAGCGACGGGAAGAGAATCTTACTCCTGCCTGCCTGGCCGGAGGATTGGAACGTGTCGTTCAAGCTCCGCGCGCCCGGCAACACCACGATCGAGTGCGTTTATCGCGACGGTCGGGTGCGATCCCTCAAGGTCACCCCGGCTTCGCGCCGACACGACATTGTTGACTTGTCCTCGTTGGACAATCGCATCCGCACTCTCGTCAGCATCGCCTGCGCCGACCGGAACTATCTATTCGGCCTCCCACCGATGCTCGATGGCATGCCAGTGCCGGGCCCGACAACCGCCCCGTGGCTCGCGAAATACGGTGAGAGCCTCGCGGGCGTGCGCGCTGCCCCCTGGCCCGGTTGCGTATTCCGCGACCATACCGTGTACGTCCACGCGCTGGACGGGTCGCCTAAGATCCCGTCCATCCCCTCGAAGCTGGTCTCAAGGAAGTTCCTGACCACCGAAGACGAAAGACCCGACACCATCCTTAAACTGGAGTTCGATCAGTCGGTGGAAGACCTGGCACTCGCCGCCCCGTCGCAAGGCTCTCTCACTGCCGGCAGGAAACCGACGAATGGAGAGATCGACCTCGGCCGGCCAGTGAAATTCGACCGGCTACAGTTCACGCGGGACAATCCCGGCTATCGTCGCGGGCAGGGACGCGACTTCCATTTGCAGGCCAAAGCCTCGGACGGCACTTGGCAAACAATTCATCAGGGGAAAATATTCGGCAGCATCTACTCCAAACAGTTCGACCCGGTCACGGCGCAGTTCGTCCGGCTCGACGCAGGCGGTGTCGCCGTCCCCCAGTTCGATCTCTTTCCCCTCGGCAAATGAATTCGGGCCAACCAACGAGAAGCGAACTGACATAGGCCAGCGCATGACAGCCAAAAGACTACTGATCGACGGGTGACTGAAGGTAGTCTGGCTCAGCGTTCATCGCGCCTCTGCGGTTTAGTGGGGTTTCCTTCAACTGCGATGGTACGGCCAGACCGGGGCGGGCGCCGGCGCTTCGGCCTGAGAATAGACTTGGTCTACCGGCTCTTAGTGGCAAGGTGGCAAATTCCGCGGCGGGAAATCCCTTGACGCCGCCGGGCCAACAGGGCGAATCTTGCGCTGCTCATGAATCAGCCGAGAAGGGAAAGCCGATCAGGGAGCCGTCCTGATGCACCATGGAACCACCGAGTGAGCCTTTGTCACTCGCTTCAGCCGCCTCCGAAGGACATGCACCTGACCTTGCCCGCCATGCCTCACGTCCCCAGTTGCCTCAAATAGAATAAGAGACATCTATGAAAACCAAAGCCTTTAGAACCCAAACCGTCCGAGCGCGGGTCCTTCCGCCTGGTCCGCCAGCGTCCTTGTCAGTAACAAGCCGGAGGGAGATTGACCAACGGCCGCGCGGATGTGTCCATATAAAAAGTGATGCGTCTCATCCGCGTAGTCTTCCGTTTCGTCCACTGCGTTTTCTCACGACCATCCCCCGGCGGCGATTATCCTTCCTCGCGACACTCCTCTGCCTCGTGGCTTTTGCCTTCCCCGGACGTGCCCAGGTCTGGCTCACGAACAACCTGATAATCAGTGAGAGCAACACCAACTATGACGGCCAGAGAATTGTGATTTGGGGGGCCACGGTCACGATTGACGGCACGCACATGTTGGACTCTTTGCTCGTGACCAACCACGCGGTCCTCACGCATTCGGCTTGGACAACAAATGCTTCGCAGCGGATGAATTTGGTGGTGTCCAACGGTTTTGTTGTAGACGCATCCAGCCGGATTGATGTTTCTGGCAAGGGGTATTCGGCTAATCAGGGTCCCGGTGCGGGCGAGTGGAGGCCCACGCCCGCTGGGGGTGGCGGTTATGGCGGGATGGGCGGGAATGGCGGGTTATCGGGCGGCAGGCCGGCGGCTGGCGGGGTGGTTTATGGCTCGCTTACTCAACCGACGGACCTTGGCAGTGGCGGGGGTGGGTCCACCAATTATGCG
>Ga0118677_10007092_pt1 | contig 18678 bp, 13 predicted proteins | sample AliMusrvi5mmetaG_FD_86154 | JGI IMG/M metagenome (GOLD analysis project Ga0118677, IMG submission 86154) | reverse complement strand
TGCGACTGGGTGGATTTGAACAAGGCCTCAACCTTGTGGATTTTGTCGATGAGTTCGTCGCGGGTCATGTGGCTGAAGTCAAAGTCCTGAACGGGCAGGCCACAACGACAAATTCAACCTGATTCGAAATTAGAAAAGGCATCGTTTGGCGTCAGGCCTAGAGGTAGAAGGGTTGTGTCAACTTACCACACACCACACCCCTTCATCAAACGATGCACTCATTCTGTAACCCGGTCTTTCCTGGCAATGTGAGGCTGGTTGGCCACCATTCCCGGGTCGGCGGTCTCCAAGGTTTGGCTGGCAGGCTGGCCCGAAACATCCCTCAGCAATGCCAACACAATTAAAAACGTTGTTCGCTGGCTGAATTTACGGCAGGCTTATGGGCCGAAAGGAATGACTCTTGGCCCGTGCGAACATCATTCCTAACAACTTTTCAAAAATACGATGTTCCGCAATTTTCACACACCCTCAGTGGACGAATATTAACAATCAATTGGATGCCCTTGCAATGAAACACTCCGTAATGCTCCGCTCTTTGCACTCTTTGGCCTTGGTTGGACTTGCGCTGGCAATGGTCGGCTGCGTAGATCTCACTCCCAACGTGCCCAAAGAGCAGACCCACAGGATTCTCGATGCCTGGCTTGCCCAACCGTCTCCCTTTCAGGGTCCGAACCGTTTTACGAAAGGCCAGCAGCAGCAGGTAACAATGACCGCCGCTTACGGCTTTAGTTACCTGCCGAATGAATCGGCCGCTGAACTTTCGCTCACCGATTTCCACTACCAGGTCAACGGCGAGGCGAAGACCCACACCGGCAAGGCTCGTTTGCTTCTTTGCAAACTGCCCAACGGCCAGTGGGCCGTCGAGAGCCTCGCGCTAGAAACCGACCCAGGGATCTTCATGACGCAATTCAAGCCGTTACGTAAAACAGGTGGGTAAGCAGTACCACCTTCCTTTACGTCCTCACACCCATGCGCGTGACTAATTAACCGGATGGGTGTAACGAAGTTGCCTCCCGACGATCCGGGACCCGACACTTCTGAGTCATCCCAGCCGCCCATCTGCCACGCCGCCTAGCCAAGAATCAGCTGACTTGGGATCAGGTTCAAACCTTCCGGGCGAGGAGCTGGACAACAGCGCCGCGACCAGTGTGGCCGGTGCCCTCTGTCACGTCGCGTTCCAATTCGCGGGCGATCTGGAATTCGAGGCCGGCCAAGGTCATGAGCAGTTCGGGTGCTTTCGGCCCGCCGGCGTCGTATGCCAGTTGCGCGGGTGTGTAGGCTTCGAGAATGAAAACCCCACCGGGCTGAAGCCCCGCCGCCGCTTGTCCGTGGATCCGCTGGCGCAAAGCTGGCGGCAGGTGGGCGAAGATCGCAATGATTCCAGCCCAGACATCGGCGGCGATTTCATAATCCGCCAGATCCGCGGTCACCATATGGATTTTGTTTGAACCACGCGCAGTGGCGGAGGTGATCAGACACCATTACGGCATCCGCTTGTTTTTCGCTCTCTTGGCCTGCAACGAATGAGCCTTCGTTTTCCCGGCACCGGTCTCTACGCCGCCGCCCGGCAGCAACAACTGCCAAGTCTCCAGACCGTGCGCTTTCGCCAACCGGTCAAGTGTCGAAAGCCGCAAGTCCTGCTTCCTACCAGCTTCCACCGCCTGGTAGTACTTGTAGGAGATGCCCGATTGCTCCGCGAACTGCTCCTGCGTCAGCCCCCGAGCGACACGCAAAGCCCTCAAGCGTCCGAGCAACCGTTGTGTCGTGCCACCTTCCATCGAAAAAAAACAATACCGGGGCGCTTTCCACCTTTACACCTCTCTATCGGTAGTGCTGAATTCTCTCAAACGGCACCAAGCCGGGACTCTGATGACCTCCAAACAGTGGCCTTTCCGACTCCTCTGTAATCGCAAGCTCGCAGAATCTGATGAAAATCAAAACGATCCTAATTGCCGCCTCCGGGATTCTCCTTGGGGCACATCCGGAATCTGCTGTTTCGAACGACGAAGCTCGCCCCAACCTCCAATGGAGACTAACCCGGTCATTGACTTCTGACGGGCAATGGACGCAGAAAGCCGCTGATGCTTACTGGAGCGTCAATGAGCGCAGGCTCCAGATGACAGAAGACTTGGTGCCGGAGTTTATCGAGAAAGAGGTAAAGTCGCTTCGTGAAGTCCGGCCGGAAGGCAAGGTCTTGAGTCTCCTTGAAAATCATCCGGAAACCTCCGGCTTAGTGCTTTTGGCAACCGACAGGAAAGCACTGGGGGAAGCGATCATGGATGCCCCGGTAGCGGACCAAGGCATGCTAGTGGCATCCTATCTGTTCTGCACCAGCGCCGCTGACGTGGATGCATGGACGGTTGCGGTCAAACGCCATCCGGCGATCATTTCCTTGCTTCAGAGAAAATGCGCCGCACTGCCCTTTCAGGGCCTCTTCTCTTATCTGACCACCATGATTTTGCCGGATGCCCGCACGGTTTACGGAAAATGGCTGGATGAGGTAATGGCTCCCGCTGTGATCGGAATGTCCGACGAAAAACTCAGTTCCCGGCTGACTTTCGCCGGGAGTTCCAGCGCGGCACTGCGTTGTCGTCTCAATACGGATCCCGATTTCCGCCGGGTTTTCTTGACGGAGATCTGGCCGCGCTTCCGCGATTGCATCATTCACATGTCGCAAACGCAAGGCAAAGGGACAGATGTGTTTTACCTGTGCGGTTCGGAACCGCTGCTTTGGGATTTTTTCAGACGTGAGGATTCCAAGGTCTTGTTTGAAAACGCGGGCATGGACGCCGTTGTCATGCTTACGGGTGGCAGAGCGCTAGAACCCGAGTTAAAGGAGGTCGTGGCTGCCTTGTTGGCAGCAGGCGTTCTGGACCTGCCGCGCATGATTCAGCAATATCATGATAATGCGCATTTCCGGAGTCTCGTAACGACTCTTGGTGACAAGGCCAACTGGGGATTGCTTAACGCGGTAACGCTCCGTTTGGTAGAGAAGGGTGACGATTGGCCGCAGGAAGCAGCGTATTTATCAAGCTTGACCATCGGCACGCTGCGAAAAGAACTGCACCCGAACGAGCCGAACATGATTCCCGGAGCAAGCTTGGTTAGCCTGGTAGGCAAAGCACTTGATGGCAGGCGCCTGGATGCGCAAGACTGGCTGGGAGCCGGAATTGATGTCGTGGACCTCGTAGTGGTCGCAGCGTCCGGGGGGACAGCGGCCCCGGAACTCGAAGTGCTCCAGCAAACGCTGAAAACAGGTGCCAGGGAAAGCGCCGAAAAACTCGCGTGCCGCACGGTGAAGCAGCTGGTACGGGAACCGGCGAAGGCCGAATGGACACAGATGCTAGCAGAGAAAGCTATGGAATCCCTGCCTTCCAGAATTCAAAAGGTCGTCGTCAATGCCGGCATGGTGGATATCACCAGTCCTGTGAAAGCCGGTTTCGAGTTATCCCGTCGCTTGGGACTGGGCAGGGAACCGCTAAAGAAGTTCGCGGGCATGGAAGCCAGGGTTTTCATGCGGCAGGACGGTCGTGCATTCATCAACTTCACGAATGCTGTGATCAGGCCAAGCCCGGCGGTGAGCTTTCTGACGCGCACACTTGAAAACACCGTCGTGCAGTCTGAACCGGCCGGGCAGGTTGTCTGTAATTCGATGAACGTCTTCCAGCAATGGCAAGAAGACGTGTCGGCCTGGTGGAGCGGTCATGCAACCGGTCAGTTCTAATCAAACAACCATTGCCATGCAGTCTTCACCCGTTCAAACAACGCCAGGACATCCGCGGCTTGGCGGGTGCCTGGCAGCCTGTCTAATCTGGTTAACCTGGGGATCATTATCGGCAGAGGCGGCAAACTGGTCGCGGGTGCTGGGTGAATTCACCGGAACCGGCAAGGCTGCCACCAAAGAATCGGTTTACGCGGCCGAGGATGCGGTGCGAATTGCCCGAAAATCGCCTGGCCTCGGCGAGGCAGCCGGGCGTGAAGCCCGTCACTTCGGAGCGGAAGCGGGCAGCCGCTCCACGATGCGAACGATGCTCACGAAATCGTTGACGAAAGAAGGTGGCGACCTTCAAGCCCTGCGTTTCGTGGATAATTTGGCGGAAGAGGACATTGACGTTGCGGTTGTCTATTTGCGCGGCGGGCGGCGGTTGCGGGAGGCTGTGCCCGATGTCGTGACCCGTGCCCGGCTGACCCGGCAGGGAGGAGCCCCGGCTCTCGCCTCCCTCGGTCTTAGCGACGCCGTTCCGGTGGATGACTTTCTCAAGCTCGATGCACTGGTTGCGTCCGGCAAGATCCCTGCGGAGGTGGCCGGGAAGCCGACTCTCGCGAGGCTCGGGGAACTGCTGGCCGATGGTTCGGAACGATCCGCAAAATTTTACGGTCGATATGTCCGGGGCAACGAGGGCAAGTGGGTGGCTGGGGGCGCGTTGGTCTATTGGATGGCGGATCCGGATGCGGTTCAGGATGCGGCAGGGAATCTTACCGAAGCGGGCTTCAAAAAGTTGTCCGAACTTGGAGGCGAGGTCCTCGCGTCATCCCTGCGGGGCATTGCAGAGGGAAGCAAGAATGCCGGCAGGAAAGTCGTGCAAGTGGTGGTGCAGCATTATTTCTCCGGTACTTATGCCTGGGCGGCATGGCTTGGGCTTGGGGTGTTCGCCTATGCCGCTGGTCTGGCATTGCCAGTCACGCGCCGGATATTCCTGAAGCCATTGCATTTCCTCATGCGTCAGCGCCATTCAACCGTTGCAAATCCCGAATCATGAACGAGACCCCCACCCGACAGACGATTGATCCTTCGGCAGACGATGCAGCCAAAACGATGGTGGCCCCCAACAGACCACCGGGATCTTCCCGCCATTACTATCGCATAGGAATCATCGGCTCTATTGCGTCGGGCAAGACATGCCTGCTGGCAGCACTGGGCATGGCCAGGAATCCCAACTCTCTCGGCCACACGGCGACCAGGATAGCGGTAGAAGACGAAAGCAACGCCGATTTGTGTAAAGGCAATGAATGGCTCAATGAAGCCATCTCCGCCTTGGAGGATGGCAGGTGGCCAGCGCCTACTTTCCATGAACGAGCGACGGTGCGTTTCCGTTTCACGGACGGCCAGACGCGTCAGAAGTATGTCGAATTGGTCGACTATTCGGGCGAGTTGCTGAACCCAAAGAAAGCACATGGCGTGCTGGCAGCGAGTCTGCGCGAGTTACTGCGGGAAATGGATGGTCTCATTGTGTTGGCCCAGCATCCCCTGCCAGGGCAAGACTCGTCAAAACTTGAAACCGTCCTGAATGGGTTGCTCGGAGTGTTTGCCTTGTTGAATGTTGGCTGCCAAAAAAATCCGACTACGGCCGCTCGGCAGATCCCCATCGCCATGATCGTCAATAAGTGGGACAGATCTCCGCATTTCGACGCATCCCCATCAGGTGAACGCGAGGCCGGCGTCATGTTGGACAAATTTCTGGCGTCGGAACCCCAGCCATTTCATGCCAGCGTGGCAAAGGCACTTCTTCCTGCCGCGGGTGGGCGGTTCAAATCCTTTCCGGTTAGCGCCGTCGGTGCCGTCAGGCGTGAATGTGCCGGAGATCAAGTCCGCGAACTGCCACCCGCAAAAGGCATGCTGGGTTCTTTTGGCGTGGAACAGCCTTTCCTCTGGGTTATTCAGGAACGCGACAATTCTGACATCGCCGAGCAAGAGAAAACCCTGAAACGCCGTTCCAACTGGTTTCGGCCGCCATGGTCCCGCTGGCTGCGGAAACCGGATTTCAGCACCCTCCGCTCTCATTTCGACCCCGCCACTCCGGAGTCGGAGAAAATGACCGTCATCTTGCGGAAGAGTTGGTTGTTAGCTATTCGCCAACTCCTGATCTATATCATGGCCGTCCTTGCTTTGGAAGGAATCGTGGACATCGGTGGGCACCGCTACGCCGAGGAATGTATCAAGAATCCAGGCTCGGGACCCGGTTGGCAGGCAGGAGCCGCTTGGTTGGTTGACTACGGCAGATCCAACCCGCTCAGGCACATGCTTTATTGCACGGCGTATCTACCCAAGCAGTCTGCGTTGGATCGTGCCAACCAGGTATGGGAGGAAAAGGACAAGCAGGCTTTCGACTGTCTGCCGATGCTCTCGGTAAATAGCCCCGGTCCTGGCGACGAGGAACGCTTTGCTGATGCCGCACAAGAGGCCAGCAAGCAGGCAACTGCCTTCCCGAATTCCAGCAGGAATCCGGCACGCCAGGAAGTGGTTGCCAAAGTCAAACACCTTCGTGACGACCTGGCATTCGTGAAACTCTTGCGAGGTTGGAGCCAAGGGTTGGACAACCTGCGGCCGACGGATACTGAATCCGCTCGCGCCGTTCAAACCAAACTTGAAAAACTGGGTGTGCTCGTCACAGAAGTACGAGTCAACCCGACGGTGCCACTGGCTGGGCCTTTGCACGAAAAATGGAAGGCCATTCTCGAAGATACGGATTCAGTGTGCAAATCTCTTATTGCTAAGCTTTCGACACTGGATCTCGCGGCGGGGATCAGACAAGCCATGGCGGCTGATGAATACTTGCAAGCGGCCGATCTGCTCGTCCTTCCTGCATTTCAACGCAATCCCGACCCCAATTTGCTCACCGAGTTTCAACTGAACCTCAGTGAACGGGTGGCGGAACGATGCAAAACACTGTCGCAACAGGGAGGAAACTGGAAAAAAGCGGTCGAATATGCGGAGCAATTCCTCGCGCCTCGACGACGCGACGCGATGAACGATACTCTCATACACTCGATTCCGAACATTGTTTCCGATGCCAAGAACCAAGGAGACAAGTATCTATACAACCTCGCACGTGATAACAAAGACAACGATGCACTTGATGGCTACATCCAGAATTCCCCTCAGAAATCAATGTTGCAGGAGGTGACCAGTTACATGAAGTGGCTTGAGGAACGCGAAGTCCCCCGCCCGCTGACGTTCCGCATCGTGAAGATCCAATGGAATGGCGCGCCTGCTCAGGGATGGGGGGAAAGAACCGTAATTAAGTTGTATGTGGCGAACGACATGGATTCAAGGAACTCAGATTACTTGGATAACCCCCGCAATGGCACCACGCACGACAGAGCCGGAATCAGGAGTGTGAGGGTGAAGAACTGTTCACAAGGGGAACCCGTGGTAATCGCCACCCAATTATGGAACATTTCCCGAGTTTTCAAAAAATGGGAACCTATCGGCCATCTCCGGAAAGAGATTAGCCCGGAAGATCTCAGCAGGCAGCCGTGTATAGTGGACGACGGAGGGTGCCGTATAGAATTCTCCATAGATGGCGTACTCGAGAAGCCGTCTCTGCCCGACTGGCATTGTCCACAATAGGACGCCAACAATGTAAAGCGATGAGCAAGCCAATGCCATTCTTGTTTCTGTACAGTCCGCGCGTTGGTAACGACGGTCATGCATGGGTGCTATCACCGGACGAACGAGGACACTCCGAAGCGGAGTTGCGGGATTTAAGTTCGGAGGCTCGCGATCCGCAGGCTCGTTGGAAGCACGTTATCGCCGTTTCGCATACTGTAACACAAACCGTTGTTGCCGAAAACAGTATTAGATCCGGGCCGGAGCTTTTGGTCTGCGCTGGCGCGTTTCCTCAATCCTCTGCTGACTCCGAGGCGATCCGCGAGGTGCTTGACACACTGTGGAGCAGCGAGGTAACCGAGGCCGATCTGCATCAGGACATGCTGCATGGACGATTATCATTCATCTATGATGCACCCTTCATGAAGCGTATCGCGGACGAATTCTATGCGCATGACAAGGTTAGAAATACGCGATGGAAAGTCTCGGCATGGAAACCCGATGAGCGCATGACGGATGGGAACGCAATTTCAACAACTCCATGGGCCGGGCAGGTTCTGAAACAAATCAAAGACATTGCTCTGATTATGAAACTCCTCTTTCTAGCCGTTCTTGTCGTCATTGGGGCGATTGTTATCGGAAAAGCATATGATGGCCCCAAAGGGGATCATGCGGCCACTTCAAATCCGACAATCGATAGTTCGAGAAAATGGGAGTTTCTAACTGACACGGATTGGTTGCGTGTGATGCAAGCGACAGGCGGCAGGGAAATCGCTGCGGAATTGCCTGGTTGGTTTCAAAATCTTCCTGCTGATGGGGCGCATCAAACAGACAGTTCAGGAGAACGTTATGGGAATTCCAAGGCGCGGAAACAGAATGACAAGACTAGCAAGATACCGTCACCGGAAGAGTTGGACAGGATATCCACATGGGCGAAGCGCTTCTCAGAGGAGTTCTTACTTGGAGACGCGCCTAATCCAGAAGTGTTAAAAGATACTAAACTTGCAGGATATCTGAGAATGGCCAAGGACACAAATGACACATCCAACGTCGGCGAATGGATTACGAATCACAATGAACAGATGAAGTATTGCCCCCGTGAATATCGAGAAGCGGCGAAGGCATTGGGAGAATTTTCTAAGGTTGTTCAGAAGACGCCCGAACAAACGCCCAAGTTGTTTCGCGACATTTGGAAATCACTTGAAACCTTTTCAAAGACAGTCGGTGATGATCCTTTGAAGTTTAAGAAGTTCATTGATGATGAGCTCAAGAAAATAGGGTCGCAACCACCTGGTGGCTATGAGACGCTTACCTTGAAAGATGCACAGAGATTGAGAGCGATCAAAGAGATCCTTGGTTCAAAGGAGTTTGGGGTGGTGGTGAATAGTAATGCCGTGCCGTTTGGAAAGGATTTGTCGGACTGGAATCTGATTAAGATGAGCATTAAAGATGGATGCGCCATTGTAAGAGAACTCAGGCCCTACGAGCCACGTAAAGTGCTGCTACTTGCGCTGGGCAAATCGTTTGGAGTCTATCAATAGATAACTGGTCCGCAATTCGCCACTTGTATGGTTCAGGTTGCGAAGCTAGGCACGGTTAATCTCAAGGACATTCCGGAGTTGCATTATCCAATCGTCATCCGTGTTATGTGGCGGAAAGAAAATGAGTCCTTGCCCTTCGAACAGTTTGTCTCCCCCCCCGGCAACCACGGCGAGTCTGACGGGGCATGGGTGGGTGGTCGGTTTGACACCCGCCGCTTCCGCGCCGCCTGTGAATCGGCCCCACATGGCTGCGTATTGGTTGCCGGACAAAACCGCTTGCCGGTCACGCTGATATTATCCGGAATGCACCGTTCGATCTGATTGGAACCCGATTGCCGGAGATTGAGGACTATATCAAGGAACCAGAGCGCCACGAGAATGACATCCGACATTGTTGACATTACCGCGAGGATGAAAGCCGAACCGGGCCACCGGCAATGTCTGCACGCCGCCGTCCGGGACCTCGACGAAACGGCCTGCACGTATTTTTTGTGTCCGGATTCCGAGTGCGGGTTGTTCACCAAACCTGACTGCCGGGTCCCCTGTGAGAGCGACTGCCCGCACAAGGCGGAGAAGGCGATTGTGTGCCAGGCGTGCGGAGCGACCATCATTCTGCCGTTCGATCACTTGGCCTGGTGCCGGGTGGAGTGCGCATGCGGCGGCTGCAACTTCCAGCGAATGAGCGGGATCTATCGGCGGTTCAACCTGCATCCCGCGCGGCCCGCATGACGAACTTCAGACCGTATCATTGGAACACCCGATGCACCGGGGAGACTGCCATTTCTTCATGCCGTTGGCGTGATCCGATTCGGTTTCGTGGCGTTTTCGCCCACGCGGTCGCCTGGCACGGGTGTCCAAATCCCGACCAAAGAAAGATATCTTTTTCCTGATCTGAACATCCCGGACGCCTGATGGCAATCGGGCGAAAATAAATCAGAGATTTCCGCTTTCCGCATTGACCCCGTCCCCAGCGGGATTCTATCCGTATGTCAGTCATGAAGAAGAGATTCGCGCTCGTTCTTGTTGTTGCCTTGGCCCTTGCCGCTTCCGTCCGCTCGCAGGATGGGGAGAATCCGGCTCCCCCTGCCGCTCCTTTAGTCACGCCTCGCATTCTCGGCAACATCCCGGACGGCACACCGCCGCCTCCCGCTCCGCCCAAGCCCGCGTTCGTGGTGCCTCCAAGCGACATCCTGGCCACCACCACCCATGAACAGGGCGGCCGCACGATCACCATCCGCAAGATCAAGCCCATCGAGCTGCCCCCTCCGCCTGATCTTGCGCCGCCAGCCGCGAATATTCCCAATCCGACTCCTGGTGATGGTGCGGCGGCAAGCGGATCCAGCCATCCGGGCGCGCGCATGCTCTCGCTCGGTGCCACGGTTTACCGCTTCAAGGATTCGCCGCCCCGCACGCTGGTCCAATACCGGCCCCAACCCGAGGCGGAAGCGATCACTTTCTGGTCGTCGGCCGATTTCACCCTGATTTCCGGCATCCAGGGCATCGTCGCCGCCGACGGCCTGACCTACCGTCTGGTCATGGCATGGAGCACGACCGACACCACGCGGGGCACGGCGGCTTCCGCGTCCGGCGGGAACGGACCCGTTCCACCCGGCATGCCTGATTTCGCTGATGGCCCGGCTACCTTCACCATTGTGGGCACGCCGCCTGCGGACCCAACGGTCCTCGGCCCCATCCAATCGCTCCATGATGTTTACAACAGCGAATACCAACGGCTGAAGACCGCCTATGAGGGCCGGGAGCGCGTCCGGATCCAGCATGAGGCCGATCTCAAGGCCAACCCGCCCAAGCCAAAGAACATCACCCTCAACTACTGGAGAACCGAAAAGCCAGCCAATGACAAAGGAGGTAACAAGTGAAACGCGTCGTTCCGCCCTGCTGCTTCCTATTTGTGTTAGGCGCTCTTCCCGCCTCCGCCATCCTCGATACCAACGAAAACGGGATGAGTGACGTTTGGGAACGAGCTTTCAACAGCGGCGATTTATTTCCAGACAACTCCTTGTTGGACCCGGTTTTCGGTCCTTTGGCCGACTCTGACAATGATGGTTGGACCAACGAACAGGAAGCCGCAGCAGGCACCAATCCCTTCGACCCCAATCCGCCTGACGGATTTGTCTGCCCGCTGATTACCCACATCCCCGAGGTGCTTGGGGTATCGCCCGAAGCCCTCACCATCGCCTGGCCTACGATTGTCGGCAAGCAATACACCCTGATGGTTTCGACGGATCTTGTCGAATGGTTCCCGGTAGAAACCGAGACACTCATAGGTGACGGAGGTCCTATCGAGTATGGTATAAACCTTCCGGAGAACGATAAGCTGTTTTGGCGCGTCAAGATCGAGGATCTTGACTCTGATGATGATGGACTGACCGATGCCGAAGAAGCCAAACTTCACACGGACCCACACAATGCGCAAACTATTGCTGGCATCCCCGACCTCTGGCTGGCCAAGTATTTCACCAACATTCTTCTGGCAAGCGGTCCCAGTGCAATTAACCTCAATGGCGACCCTGATGGTGATGGCCTCACAAACTACCAGGAAGCTCAACTTGGAACCAATCCATTCCTTCTCGACACGGACGGGGACGGGATTCCCGATGGCGACGACAACAACCCCCTGTCACCGGATTACAGCGGGATCAGCGCGGCAACGTTGCGGATACTCACGCCCGTAAAATGAGACGCGTCGTCTTTCTAATTTCAACCCCAACTCCCCTTTCCGATCATGACAACTAGCAGACTTTGGCATAACGCACTTTTGCTCGCTACTATTATTCTCACCATCCCATTCTCAGCCCCCACCAATGCAGCAGATTGCAAATGTGGAAAGGTTCAGATCAACAAACTTCTGTTATCGACGCTGGAATACAATGGCTGGGATCCTCCGACTCGTGATGTCTACCAGCTAGCGGGAAAGAGCTTTGAACTTGTGGACCAATTCAATGGCACCTCCACCCCTCCTGGCGGCGTTGGTGTCTATTACGAATCCGAAGAGGATTTTTCGATGGAGGTTCAGGAGGCTGTGGCATTCCAAATTGTTATGGGGATGAACCCACCCGAGCGAGGACAAGCTCGCGGTCGCAGCCAGACGCCCAATTTCGTAACCACTCCCACCCTGAGGCAGAATGCTGAGATCTCGTTTTCGTGCGGGGTCGAAAAAGTTAAGGTGAACGACTACACGCTCTCAATTGTGGACAAGGACCGTGACGTTGCACCCTCTCTGCGTACCAATGGGTCTGAAGATGTCATTGCACTCGAAAGGCAGGGCTGCGGGGCAGTCCTTAAAATCAATCTGCTAGAGAGTGGAGGCGCTACCCTCACCATCACCCCCTACAAATCCGAAGGCTCTGCATCCTGTTCTGGTGACGAGCAATCGGAGGAGCCTTCATCCGCACCCGGTCCCGATCCCAGTTCTCCCACGTCGTCCTTCAACGCCAGCTTCTCATCAGGCCTTGTCAACGGAGTATCCAACGGGCTGATTACCTGGAATGCCAATAACGCCGCCGATGCCGTCACGCTTGATTCCCTATCCCTTCCCGGTGTTGCGGACGACCCAGAAGACAATTTCCTTCTCCCCGGCACGGAATATTACAGAGATGGCAACCGCCTCCAATACAAAACGGGCACGCAGCTTTTCGATGCTCAGACCAACGACGAGGTGCTAACCCTCAGATTTTACGACACCTCCAGCCTCGGCTCATTGTCAAACGGATTCTACAACCCAACTGCTGGTCTTTTCAAGACCATTACCTACACCAACGCTGGTGATTCGATCGGTATCGAAAAGTCCGAAGGAGGCAACCCGGTTCCAACCCATGCTCTGGAATGGAGCACTACCGGGAATACCGCGACTTCGTCATGGACCGACTTGGCCAACTCCCGCAAACTCGTTACGATACGCACTCCGAACAACGACAACCGGGTGGTCACGAACGAGGAGTGGAACGTCGAAAATCCTTCTGCTCCCATCTTGCTCTCCCGGACCAGCCGCGAATACCAACCCAAGACATCCGGCGGATTCCTTCTCTATCAGACTATCGAGGATCCGACCTGGCCCGGGCACGCCAACGCCGCCAACGTCACCGAGACTCTCTACTACGATTCCAACGACAAGCTGGCCCGCCGCGTTGGCAGCGACGGGTCTTGGAACATCTACACCATCGGGAATGATTCCAACTTCACGATGGACGAGGATGCGCTCAGCCAAAGCGTAACCTACTCACCCTGGTTGGATTCCACCATCCCTCAACAAGCGGGTGATTTGCCGTCGCTTGCCAATTGCGTAGCCCGTGTTACCCGGGAGGAGATCGACGAATATTCCTCAAGCGTATTCACCATTACTGAAACCTACACTGGCGGAGTTCTGAGCGCCATGGAACTTCAGACGAAAATAACCAACGGGGGTTTTGACGTTGATGTCTCGGTGCAGTTCCCGGGAAACGATTTGGGATTGATTTCCGAGACCTGGACCTATCCGCCTTCCAGTTCGTTTACAGGCGGGCGACTTTACCGGACCTCGGATCCATCGGGGCGCTCGACAACCTACTCATATCAGAAGATGTCCTACGACACCAATGATGGCTACATACAGGATAATGACGGCACGCTAACGGGCACGTACGCCACCGAGGAGGTTTGCGGGTGCGGTGCGCTGGACAACGACGGCAATTCCCTCACCGCCCGCACATTCACGGTCACCGACGAGGAGGGCCGCACGCTTCACACGGAAACCCAGGCTTACATCGGGTCGGGAAATTACGAGACGATGACCGTCACCGATTATTCACGCTTTTTTGATCTGAACGGACGGTTGCTATCCACCAACGTGACCCGCGATGGCCGGATGATTTCCTCTGAAACAAATCTCTCAGGGACGGAAACCGCCAACATGAACGAATATGGATTTTTAGAGCTGCAAACCACCGATTCCCATGGGCGCGCCCTTTCTGAAGTCCGGGGCGGTGTCACTACGACCTACACCTATTCGCCACTGACCACCACCATTACTCGATCCGCTTCGGATTTGCCGACCACCACCGTCACTACGGTCACCAATCTGCTAGGTGAGACTGTTTCTTCAACTGACGAGTTTGGAACCGTGACAACCTACAGTCACGATCATACAAACCGTACCGACACTGAAACGCGCAACGGAATATCCATCATTCACGCCCGCTATTGCGACGGCAGGGATAAATCTACTACCGGCAACGGGGTCGTTCCAAGCTATATTATCTATCAGATTGCCGAGAATACGGGATATATCACCACAACAACCTCTAGCGGGCCGAGCAACGCGGACCGGTGGCAAAGCACCACCTCCGACTGGGCAGGAAGGACCATTTCGACCAGCCGTCCGGGACCGCCGAATGGCAATAACCGCTATCCGGCTATAGTCACAAGTTATTATTACGACTCCGTTACGAAAGCCCAGTACAAGACGAGTGTAAGCACCGGTCAAGCCCCAACACTGACCTTGAGCGATGCCCTGGGATTCACCACCAGCAGCGGCCTCGACGTGAATGACGATGACGAGCTTGATGCTGCAAATGGCGACCGCTTCACCACGAGTCGTACCTATTATGCGAAAGCACCCGCCCCTGATAACCAATGGTGGCAGACCACCGACACGACATCTTGGATCACGCCAACCCAATCCCAAACCACGCGCACCTCCAATCTGATGAATGCTGCCGATGGTGAGACACAGAAAACCACGCGCAATCTGGGTACCGCTTGCGAATCCACCACCACGATCACCCGCACCTTTAACCCGGGAAATCATGTTATCACGACGACCACTACCGGCCCTGCGGGAACCTACAGTTCCACCGATACAACCGATTCCACTGGCAACCGTATCGTCCAAACCGCCGTTCCTGACATCACCAATCCTGCCAATCCCCAAACCAGCGCTCTGGAAATTAACCAGTATGACGCTTATGGGCGTCCAATCCTTCACACAGATCCACGCGGAGCGACCACTCTTTCTTTCCACTACAGCGGAACAAATCAACTTGAACGTGTCACCGATCAACTTGACAACAGCACCCACTACACCTACTATCCGTCTAATGATCCTCACGCGGGCATGGTTGCAACCGTTACCGATAACGGCGGCGGCACAACGACAACCACATACAACAGCAGAGGCCAGACAGAAGAAATCACCGGCAATGCGGCCTATCACCAGGCGTTTGTTTATGACGATTATGGCGACCAGTACAGCCTGACCACATACGGCACGGTCACCGCCACCACCATATGGCATCACGATGGCCCCACCGGACTCCTCACCTTCAAGGAATATCAGGGCGGTAGTGGAACCCACTACACCTACACCGCCGATGGCAAGATCTGCACACGTTTATGGCAGCGCGGCGTTACCACGACCTACAGCTATAACTCTGCCACCGGCGATCTCACAAACGTAGCCTACTCAGGCACCAACGACACTACGCCTTCTGTCACTTTCTCCAACCATGACCTTCTCGGACGCCCACATACAGTTGTGGAATCCCGCCCGGTTATCATCAACAACAACCCTACTATCATCAACGACACCACCACCCTAAGCTACGACCTTGTCACCGGAGCGGAGTCCACGACCTATGACAGCGGCCACAGCCTGCTTCCCGATCTTTCTTTGACTGCCAAAGCTCCAGATGCCAATGGCTTCCCCCCAGGTTACAATCTGAACAACGGCAGCAATCCGGTCCACGACTGGACCTACACGAACGATGCTTTCGGTCGCGTCGTTTCTCTTGCGTCAGGAGGCTTCACCGTCGAATTCAGTCCGCAGCCAGGGACCCGGCGGGTCCGCGAGCAGACCACCAAGCTCAACACCACAACCATTCACCAGTCCACTCGCGGCATCGACATGCTCGGACGCGTCACAGGTATGGTCAGCCGCGCTCCCGATTTTTCCGTCAGCGGCCACCCCGTCCGCATTATCGCGTCCGCCGGACACCACTACGACGCCCGCAGTCGGCGCAAGGATACCCGCCGAGAAGACGGTACCCTCTGGCAATACGGCTACGACGACCGATCCGAGGTGACCTCGGCCGTCAAGACCACCGCCAATTCCCAACTTGTGCCCGGCCAATCCTTCGGCTACGTTTTCGACGGAATGGGCAACCGGGTCACAAGTACCGCAGGAACCGGCAGCAATGTCGCGGAGACGAGCTATGGACGCAACGCGCTCAACCGCTATACGTCGATCACTACCCCCGGTGTGGCAGACATCCTCGCCCGCTCCGACTCTCAGCAAGGAATCTCATTCACGGTGGATGAGAACCCCGTTACCCCGACCAACATCGGCAACCTCTATAATGCCCATGCAACCGTGGCGAACTCTCCTGATGGGAAGTACTCTTCGATCTCGATCACTTCCGGATCCACTACCAAGACGGGTCACCGATGGACCGCTCCCACCAGTGTCACTCCCCAGTATGACGATGACGGGAACCTGAAACAGGATGGTCGCTGGATCTACGATTGGGACGCCGAGAACCGGTTGGTGAGAATGACGACGTTGGGAACTGCTTCTGCCACGAGCGTCGGGGCACCCGATCTCACCATCGAGTACTCCTATGACTGGCGGAGCCGGAACATCGGTCGCAAGGTCACCGGGGGTTCTAATCCCTCCGATGAGCGAATCATCTATGATGGATGGAACCCCGTCGCAGAGTTCTCCGTCTCTAGCGTGCAACTGGTCAACAAGAAGACTCTCCTATGGGGACCCGATCTCTCGGGCACCCTGCAAGGGGCTGGTGGCGTGGGCGGTCTTGTCATGGTTTCTGATCGCCGGACAACAACCGTCGCGCACTATATCCCCAGCTATAACACCAACGGGGACATCATCGCCTGGAGTGATCCCACCGGCCAACTCATCCGCCGCATGGACTATGATCCGTTCGGGAACCTCATCCTCTGTGAGAACTTCTCTGGAGACAGCGCCGATCTGGACAAGTTCCTCACCCACGGATTCAGCACCAAGCCTGCCGACCCTGATACTGGCCTGCTCTACTACGGATATCGTTGGTTGGGTCCGGTGACTGGGAGGTGGTTGTCGGTGGATCCGATTGGAGAAAGAGGCGGGGCAAATCTTTATGGGTTTGTCAGAAATAATGGAGTAAGCAACAAAGATGTAGCAGGGTTGAAAATAGCAACAGAATGTCCGATCACGGAGCAGTTACAAAAACGGGGAGTGAAATGCACTCCTCATCTGTCCGAAGACGGCCTTTACCTATATTCAGACGTGGCACTTTCATATGACAGCGAAATCCTTCGAACGATGATCGCATACGAGCATACGTTTGTGTTCAAAGGGCGTAGTTCCGATGAATGTTGGAAACTGATGGAAGAACATGGCAAAGCCCGCCAGAAAGTCATGGCGAATGCTATAAAGTTAACGGGTCTCGGATGGGGTGAGTCAGACGGGCTTTTCTGGGGGGGACATCCTCTGGATGACCCTGGTGCGTTTAAGATGATGTGTTTTGATGCGGAAGAACTCGCCAATCAAGGTCAAAACAGGGATTGGGTGAGAAGTTCGATTTTTATTCCTGGCGACGCTGGTTATATTGCAAATCGAAATCACGCTCTTTACCAAGAAGGACCGCTAGATTTTCTATGGAAAAATCGGAATGTAGGGGAGGAAGGCGAGAACATAATATATCTGGGAAACGGAGTTTTCTTTGGACAAAACTCCAAGGCGCCAGAGGATAAGATCAGGCCCCTTTGGAGTTGGTTAGCTGACATTTCATCGTGGCATGGTTGGCTAGGTACTCCCGTCCTGTTGGACAGAAGGCATGTTGTAATTACCGGAGTCAGCGAGTTTCGGAAGGTCCCCGGTTTGATCCCCACAGGTTCAATGGTAGGGAACAATCCTTTTAGGAATGGCGATTACAACAATCAAATTCCGCTGAGATGGCCAGATGGAGTCGGCAACTAGGAGAATACATAATGATAACGAAAATGAAAGCCATTTGCTTGCTTATAATTTCTCTGCCTATTTTTGCGAACATAGGCTTATACGCTGCTACTGAGTCGTCGGCGAGTAATAAAGCTGTAATTTCCTGGGGGTGCGATGTTCAGGGATCGGGAGGATCGGGAGGCACCATCGTTTTTTTCTATTACTGGAACGGCACGCTGATCGGATACGGCAAGGCGGCATTTCCTCTCCTATACGATAAGATCAAGCAATTCAAAGGTGACCGCATTATCTACAAAAGGGAGAGCGGTCGGAAAGGCGGACATATGGGCGACACGCATGATCCGTTTTTCGAGGAACATAACTTCACATACTTTCGTTTGTTATTCCGTCAGAAAGAACTATTTTTTGAAATTGACCCCATAGTGGATCTTGGCTTAAAAACAGTGATCGATTCTGAAAATCCATTTCGAGAGGAGGTTCAGAATCCTCCTAAAAAAGATAAAATTGAGGGAATCCGTGGGGACTCAAAGAAGTGGCCTACATGGGAGCCGTAGACGCTCGCTCAAAGATCAATATCTCGTGGACTTCTCAACTGTCATCCATAGTGCAATCGAAGACTTCCCGAGGAGAAGCATTCAAATAGGTGTCTTTTGCACCCAGTTGTAAACGTCCTATAATTGTCCCCCTACCCACGGCGGCGCGGCCTGCTAGGCTCGCGACATGTCTTTGAAAAAATCACCCCGGTCACGGGGACACAACGGACGGGCCGCCCGTGCGCGGTTCGTGGAAGTGGAGATGCCACTGGAGCCGTGGGCATTTCCGGGCAGAGCTAAAAAAGCAGCAATCTTCCCCGC
>Ga0118677_10007089_pt1 | contig 18682 bp, 14 predicted proteins | sample AliMusrvi5mmetaG_FD_86154 | JGI IMG/M metagenome (GOLD analysis project Ga0118677, IMG submission 86154) | reverse complement strand
GACCTGATGAGGCTGGGCCACATCAAGGAGCCGCCGATGTCCATGCTCCGCGAGGCCCTGGACTGGGCTGTCGCCGAGGTCAGGAAGGCATAGCCCATGCGCCTCGCCGTTCCCTATCTCGACGGCGAGATCGCCCTCGAACTGGCGAATTTCTTCATGACCCAGTTTGCCTGGTCCGATGAGCCGAATGCGACTCTCAAGCTGGCGCCGAAAAAGCGGCAGGAGTTGTGGGAGAAGCTGGAAATCGCGCCATCGGGAATCGACTCCTCGATCGTGGAAGTGATGCACCGCACCAACATGGGCGTCGATCACAGCTACCGCCATCTGATCATGGCCGGGCTCAAGTGCAGCCTGGCTGACGGATGGGTAGGCTCGGCGATCGCCACCACCTGCTCCGATATTCTCTTTGGCACTCCCAAGCCGGTCCGCAGCCGCGTGAACCTGGGCGTGCTCTCCGATGAAAAAGTCAACATCATCGTGCATGGGCATGAGCCGACGCTTTCAGAGATGCTGGCCGTGGCTTCAGGCGATGAAGAACTGCGGGCGCAACCGGCATCAATGTGGCCGGTATCTGCTGCACCGCCAACGAGGCGCTGATGCGCCACGGGCTGCCCATCGTGGGCAACTTCCTGCAACAGGAACTGGCCATCATAACCGGCGCTGTCGAAGTCATGGTCGTCGATGTGCAGTGCGTCATGCCTTCACTCGCGCAGGTGAGCAAGTGCTTCCACACCGAGCTGGTCAGCACGTCGGAGATTGCGCAAAGCATGGGCGCCGAGCAGATCACCTTCGACGCCAAAGCCGGATACGAGTGCGCTTGCCAGTTGATTCGCAAGGCTATCGACAACTTCGAGCGCCGCGACAAAACGCGCGTTCACATTCCCAATGAGTCAATGGAACTGGTGGCCGGCTTCTCGAACGAAGCTATCTTCCAGATGCTTGGCGGGCAATTCCGCAGCACCTTCCGCCCGCTGAATGACGCCATCATCGACGGCCGTATTCGCGGCGTGGTGGGGGTAGTGGGTTGCACCAATCCCAAGATCCAGTCAGACAGCGCGCATGTCAAGTTGACCGAAGAGCTGATCAAGCGCAACATCCTGGTTCTCGAGACCGGCTGCGCCGCAATCGCCTGCGCTAAGTTCGGGCTGCTGACGCCGGAAGCGGCGCTCGCCAAGGCGGGGGATACGCTGCGCGAGGTTTGCGACGTCGTCGGCATTCCGCCGGTGCTGCACATGGGCTCTTGCGTGGATAACAGCCGCATCCTCATGGCTGCCACCAACGTACTGCTGGAAGGCGGGCTCGGTGAAGATCTTTCCGACCTGCCGGTAGCCGGAGCCGCTCCGGAGTGGATGAGCGAAAAGGCAGTCGCCATCGGCAATTACTTTGTGGCCAGTGGAATCTACGTAGTGCTCGGTCATCCTTTGTATGTTGCCGGCAGCGAGAACGTCGACCGCCTGTTGCGCGAGGAGATGGAAGGCATCACCGGCGGCAAATTCGAGTGGGAGCCGGATCCGGTGCTGGCCGCCGACAAGATCCTGGCGCACATTGAGAAGAAGCGCGATGCTCTGCGCATCAACGTGAAGAAAGAACGCAAGGCACTCGACATGAAAGAAAGGCGGGCACTTTAATGAGTGTTGATACCAAACTCATCGCCGCTTCCGCTATACGCGGAGCACATAACGCAGTGGCCGAGGCCAAGGACTTTCTGGCGCGCGCCATCACCGCCAAGGGCATTGACGCAGCCGTCTCTTTTCCCGACACCAACTATGCTCTTCCCGTGATCTACTCCATGCTTGGCGTGAAGGTGCAGAAGCTTTCGGACATGCAGGCGGTCATTGATCGGTGCGAAAAGCTGCTCCCCGCCGGGCCATCGGAGCATAACTGGCTTCCGTACCTGGGCGACACGCTCGATGCGGGCATGGCCACGCTGTTTGCATTCGAGATCATCGAGGGCTGCAAGTACCTGATCGGGCCCAACCCGGTCAACGGTATCTGGCTCGGCGCCGCCTCAGACGTGATTCTTCGCGCACGCGGCATCGAGTTCGTCGATGGCTCGGCTCCCGGCTTTGCCGCGATTGTGGGCGCGGCGCCAAGCAAAGAGGCCGCTGTGCGCATTGCCCGCGAATTGCAGGAGAAAAATCTCTATACCTTTATTGCCGGCAATACAAATGGAGTCTCCTTTGCTGAGCAACTGGATGAAGCCGGAGTCCAGACAGGCTGGGAGACCCGCCTGGTGCCGTTTGGCAAAGACATTTCCGCGGCAGTCTACGCGCTCGGATTCGCCAATCGCGCCGCGCTCGCCTTCGGCAATATTCAACCGGGCGACTACAAGCGCAATCTGAAGTACAACAAGGATCGCGTCTTCGCTTTCGTCATGGCGTTGGGCGAAGTGACGGATGAGAAGTACGCCGCGGCCGCGGGTGCAATTTCCTACGGCTTCCCTACCATCGCGGACACCGACATTCCGGAGATTCTTCCCACCGGCATCTGCACCTACGAGCACGTCGTTTCGTCGATTCCCATCGATAGCATTGTCGAAAAATGTCTCGAGGTACGCGGCTGCAAAGTGAAAGTCACCAAGATGCCGATCCCGGTATCGTATGGCGCGGCTTTCGAAGGCGAACGGATTCGCAGGGAGCAGACGTTCGTCGAGTTTGGCGGCAACCGCACCCACGCCTTCGAATATGTGACCACGCGCGAACTGGATGAAATCGAAAACGGAAAAGTGACCGTGATCGGCCCGGACATCGATCAGGTTGTCCCCGGAAATGCCTTGCCGCTCGGTATCTGGGTTGAGGTTGCCGGACGCAAGATGCAGCCCGACTTCGAGGCTATTCTCGAGCGTCAAATTCACCACATCATCAACGGAGCGGAGGGCGTGTGGCACATGGGCCAGCGCGACCAGGGCTGGCTCCGCATCAGCAAATCGGCGCAAGAGCGGGGCTTCACCTTCCGCCACTTCGGAGACATGGTCCGCGTGAAGCTGACGAACGACTACCAGGCAATCGTCGACAAGATTCAGGTTACGATCTTCACGACTGCGGAGGAAGTTGACCGGCGGCTGCCAGAAATTCGTCAAGTCTACCGCGCTCGCAACCAGCGCGTGGAGTCGCTGACCGACGATTCAGTGGATACGTTCTACTCCTGCCTGCTGTGCCAGAGTTTTGCGCCCAATCACGTCTGCGTCATCACGCCCGAACGCCTCGGCCTGTGTGGCGCCTTCAACTGGCTCGACGGCAAGGCTGCCTACGAAATCGATCCCACCGGCGGAAACCAGCCTCTGCTGAAGGGCGAGTGCATTGACCCGATTCGCGGCCAATGGAAGAACATCAACGACTATGTTTACACCACCTCAAAGCACGCCATCGATACCGTCAACGCTTATTCCATGATGGAGTATCCGATGACCAGTTGCGGCTGCTTTGAAGCCATCGTTGCGGTAATGCCGGAGTGCAACGGCGTAATGATGGTCAACCGCGAGTATATGGGCGACACGCCGTCGGGAATGAAATTCTCAACCATGGCGTCGATGGCCGGCGGCGGGCAGCAAGTTCCGGGATTCATCGGCGTAGGCAAGAACTACGCCACGAGCCGCAAGTTTATCGCCGCCGAAGGCGGACATAAGCGCATCGTCTGGATGCCGACTTCACTGAAAGAGGCGCTGAGAGAAGATCTCGAACTGATTGGAAAGCGTCTGGGCATCGACAACTTCCTGGAAAACATCTGTGACGAGACCATTACCACGGAGTCGGAAGGCGTGATGGAGTTCATGGCCAAGGTGAACCACCCGGCTCTTGCCATGTGGGATATCACGGAACCCTCGCCCGAAGCCGCTGCCGTCGATGCAGCCAGGGAAGCTGTTGCGCATGGGTAAGCCCTGAACCGGCTCGCAGAGTAGCGCCGCCACGAATCTCCAACGCATCGTCTGCATGATCTGGCGTGAGTTGGATTCCGCCGGCGGCGCCTCTCACGCCAAAGGATTTGAAACGAAGGTCAATCAACAATCGCGAGGAATGCAATTATGCCATTCATTAAGAAACCGAGAACACTAAAGCCGCTGGGCGCCGTGAGTATCGGAACTGGTGAGCGCGCCGTGAAGATTGGTGGGGGAAACACGCTCCCGCTCTATTTCTTCGACGCCAAACTGAGTAACCCTCCGGCTGTGGGAGTTGAACTCACCGATACCGCCTGGGACGCGGCGGAGTTGCCGTTGCTTGCCAAGGCTTATGAAGGAGCCGCGACCCTGGCCGAGCGGGTTGCGTGCGCCGCCAACATGAAGGGCGTCGATTTTGTCTGCCTGCGCCTCGAGGGCGCCGATCCCGGCGGTGACAACCTGTCTGTTGAAGAATGCGTGAAGCTGGCGCAGGAAGCGGCCGCTGCCTGCACCAAGCCGCTTTGTATTGCTGGCTGCAGAAGCGAAGAGAAAGATGTCGAGCTGTTCAAAGCCCTCGCGGCTGCCCTTCAGGGCCAAAACGTTCTCTTTCTCTCAGCCAAGGAAGAGGACTACAAGACCATTGGCGCCGCCACGGTTCTTGCCTACGGACACAAGGTGGCCGGCGAATCGTCGGTGGACATCAATCTTGCCAAGCAGCTCAATGTTCTGATGACCCAGCTTGGAATTCCCAAGGAAAGCATTGTCATGAATCTCGGCGGCGCCGCCGTCGGCTACGGATTTGAGTACGTCTCTTCCACGATGGACCGTGTTAAAGCGGCCGCGCTGGAACAGGACGACGCCATGCTCCAGATGCCGGTCATCACGCAAGTTGCTACAGAAACGTGGGCGGTGAAAGAGTCGATGGCATCGCAAGCAGATATGCCCGAGTGGGGAGACCTTGAGCAGCGCGGAATCCAGATGGAGACCGTTACGGCGGCCGCCTGTCTGGCCTCGGGCTCGGATGCGGTTATCCTGCGCCATCCTGTCGCAGTAGACAAAATCGCGGCGCTCGTTGCCGCTCTGATCTGAAGGGATGATACGAAATGGCACTCAAGGGACTCGACATATTCAAACTGACGCCCAAAACAAATTGCAAGGAATGCAACCAGCCGACCTGCATGGCCTTCGCGATGAAGGTTGCTTCCGGCGCAATTGCCTTGACCGATTGCCCGCACATGTCGGCCGCGGCGCTGGATAAGTTCGCGTCGGCCACCGAGCCGCCGATGAAGACCATCGACATCGGCGCCGGCGAATGCGCTTACAAGCTGGGTGGAGAAACGGTTCTGCTGCGCCACGACAAGACGCTGGTCAACAGCAACCTGTACGGGATCTGCATCTCCGCCGACATGCCGGACGCGGCCATTGAAGCAGCGTTGACCGAAATGACCAAGATCGACTACGAGCGCATCGGCAAGCGCATGTACGTGGAGTGCGTTTACGTGAAATGCAACTCCGACGCGGTGCGCAGCGCTGAAGTTGCGGTCAAGGCCGTAGCCAGCGGCCGCGTGCCTGTTCTCGATTGCGCCGATCCGGATATTGCCAAATCGGTCCTCGGCGCGATTAAGGAGGCAAAACCTGTTCTCTGCGGGGCCAACGCAGCCAACTGGGAGGCGATGAACGCGGTAGCCAAAGCCGCCGACGCGGTACTCGGCGTCTCCGGCGCCGATTTGAATGAGCTGCACGACACAGTAGAAAAACTTGAAGCCGCAGGCAACAAGAAACTCATTCTGGATGTTGGCTCCGTTTCGATCAAGGATGCATTTGCCAACGCGGTCGAGATTCGCCGCGCCGCCCTCAAGGATGGCGATCGCACCTTTGGCTATCCCTCCATCGTCAACCTGGCTGCATTGGCTCCGGGCGACCTGGTAACACAGGCGGCCCTGGCCTCCATCTTTACCTTGCGCTATGGCTCCATCATCCTCATGGAACGCATTGGATACGCCGAGGCGCTTCCGCTCTTCGGTCTGCGGCAGAACATTTACACCGATCCGCAGAAACCCATGCGCGTCACTCCCGGACTGTATCCGATTGGTGGCGCAAACGAGAACTCCGTCTGCTGCCTAACTGTCGATTTCGCGCTGAGCTACTTCATCGTCTCCGGCGAAATCGAGCGCTCCCGCGTGCCGGTGAATCTGTTGATTCCCGATGCCGGCGGCTACTCCGTATTGACAGCCTGGGCGGCCGGAAAGCTCTCCGCATCCTCCATCGCCAAGTTCATTCAGGAATTCGAAATCGATACCAAGATCAAGAATCACACGCTGATTCTTCCCGGCAAAGTTGCTGTCCTCAAGGGTGATCTTGAAGCGAAACTCCCTGACTGGAAGATTGTCGTCGGCCCCAATGAGGCCATTCAACTCGTCAAGTTTTTGAGCACCATCAACTAGAAGGAGCACGAAATGGGCAAGTTTGTCATGATAGGCGAAAGAATCCACTGTATTTCGCCGGCCATCCGCGACGCGATGGCGACCAGGAATCCGGAACCCATTCTGAAACGCGCCAAGGAGCAGTTGGACGCAGGCGCGATTTATCTCGACGTCAATATCGGCCCGGCTGAAACCGGCGGCGAGGATCTAATGAAGTGGGCGGTCAAGCTGCTTCAGGATAATTTCGACAACGTCCCGCTCTCTCTCGACACTGCGAACAAAAAGGCGATTGAAGCCGGCATCTCTGTTTACAACCGCACCAAGGGCAAGCCGATCATCAACTCCGCCGACGCGGGCGACCGTATCGAGAACATTGACCTCGCTGCCGCCAATGACGCCATCGTGCTCTCTCTGTGCTCGAAGGCCGGCGTGCCCTCGAACAATGAGGAGCGCATGACCTATTGCCAGGGAATGCTGGAACGCGGAATGTCGCTCGGCATGGAAGGCGAAGATCTCTGGTTCGATCCGCTCTTCCTCGTCATCAAGGGAATGCAGGAAAAGCAGATTGAGATGCTGGAGTTCATCCGGATGGTATCCGAGATGGGCCTCAATACCACGGGCGGCGTATCGAACGCTTCCAACGGCATGCCAAAAGATGTTCGCCCCATCATGAACTCCACTCTGGTGGCGATGGCAATCATGAGCGGCCTATCCAGCGCAATTGTTAACCCCTGCGAAAAACGCATGAACGAGACAATCCGTTCCTGCGACATCATCCGCAACAATACCCTCTACGCCGATTCGTACCTGGAGATATAGTGCCGACTCAGTACGGCACGCTGAGTCATTGAAAACTATGGGCAAAATTACATTCAAGCTGGAGGGTGGCGGAGAATCTACAATCTTCGCCACTCCCGGTGAAACTCTTCTGGGGCTGGCGCGAAAAGCCAACGTGGCGATTGATGCTCCATGTTCCGGAAACCTCTCATGCGGAAAGTGCAAAGTACAGCTTTTAAGCGGCTCGTCCGACTCTCAGAAGACAATCCATATCGATAATGCCCAGTGGGATGCGGGCTGGCGTCTTGCCTGTGCTTGCAGCGTAGAGGGTGACGCGGAGATTCTGGTTCCCGATGTCGCATCCGCATATCGCAGCCGAATGAAAGTCTCTGACCTCTCTTCGCCGGATGAATTGGCCGTTTTTAATTCTCTTCAGGCATCCATGGAAGAGGCAGGCCTTACAAAAGAGAGCGGAATATTCTCGCTTCCCGTGCGTATGGATGCCCCGACTCCGGACGACACAATGCCGGACATCGAGCGGATCGCGCGTGCGGTTCGCGGTGCAACCGGGGCCGGGAAAGTCACGCTGACCTACTTCGCCCTGAAGCAACTACCGAATCTTCTTCGCGCGAATAATTTCGCGCTCCGATGCATCTGCGAAAGGCGCGAAGACACCGTTGAAATTCTCCATCTGCTGCCCATCGCAGACACTCATCCCGTGTGTGGTTTGGCTGTCGATATAGGCACAACGTCGGTTTCCGGCCTTTTGGTCGATATGGAATCCGGAAAGATTCTCTCCAAGGCCAGCGCAGGAAATGGGCAGATTCGCTATGGCGCAGATGTAATTCACCGCATTGTTGAGCAACAAAAGCCAGGTGGAATCGACCAGCTTCAAAAGTCGATTATTGAAGAGACGATCTTGCCGCTGATCGATCTGCTGTGCGCAGGTGCGGCAATCCCCAAAGGCCGCATCTACCGCATGACCGTGGCGTCAAACACCACCATGAATCATCTGTTGCTGGGCGTCGATGCAAACGCCTTGCGCATGGAGCCGTTCATTCCCGCGTTTTTTCATATCGACGCTATTCCCGCAAGGGACTTGGGCATCGAACTTGCGCCGAGCGCCATGATAAAGATCTCTCCGAATATTGGAAGCTATGTGGGCGGGGATATCACGGCCGGCGCATTGGCGGGGATGATCTGGAACAGGCGTGAATTGTCGCTGTTTATTGATCTGGGCACAAACGGAGAAATTGTATTTGGCAACAAAGAGTTTCTCGTGGCCTGTGCCTGCTCGGCCGGGCCGGCCTTCGAGGGCGGTGACATCAGTTGCGGAATGCGCGCGATTGACGGCGCCATCGAGGGATGCGTGATCGACAAGGAAACCACGGAGCCGTCTTTCTCAGTGATTGGCGGCGAAAAACCGGTGGGTCTTTGCGGGTCGGGAATCATCGATGTTACCGCGGAGTTGTTTCGAACCGGGATCATCAACGGCAAGGGCAAATTTATTCGTGATGGGGCGCGCGTCAAATTCGACGAATTCGGTATCGGCAGTTTTACCCTGGCATTTGCAGAAGAGTCGGCAACCGGGCGGGAAATCGTTATCAATGAAGTGGATATCGATAACTTCATCCGGGCAAAGGGAGCAATCTTCTCCGCTATCCTTACCCTGCTCGGCTCGCTCGGCTTTTCGCCGTCCGACGTGCGGCACGTGGATGTGGCGGGCGGTATCGGTAGCGGCATCAATATCAGGAATGCAATCGGCATCGGGATGTTCCCCGATCTTCCCCTGAACAAATATCGATTTATCGGGAATTCATCCCTCGCCGGCGCTTATGCCATGCTGGTTTCAAAAGCTGCCGAAGAGCAACTGCTGAAACTCTCGAAGGCAATGACCTACATGGAGCTAAGCGTTGAGCCCGGATATATGGATTCCTTTGTCGCTGCGTGTTTCCTGCCGCACACCGATGAAAGGCTATTCCCATCGGCGAAGACCCTGTGATACGGCAATGGGGCGCGTATGCAATGTGCCCGCGCCTCACCTGTTGCTCTGCCTAAGTCATTTCACGAATCCGGGGTTGATTGCTGCCTGCACTGTTTTGCGAAACGCGCTCCAATCGCAGGAACCATCTCCACGGCCGCAACCGGGCACATAAACCTGCATGCGTTCGGGAGGGTTGGCGAGGGTAAGCGGCGTAGCGTTGCGCATTTGGTCGAGCGTCTGCGCCGTGTAGTATGTGCGGACCGAATACTCCGCGCTCCCGCCGCTCTTCCAGAGTTCAAAAACCAGCGCGCCCCCCGGCGGGGTATCGTCACGGCGCCCGTCAACGATCCAGGACAAGCCCAGCGTCCCTGCGATGCTGGCGATGTTTGTGTCGTGCCCGGCCAGTACAAGAACGCGATCTCCAGTTTTCGTGAGCGCGCCGCTAACAGTATGCCCAGTGGCTGCCTGCTCCATCGACTGAACGACATGAAACAGAAGATTCGATGACTGGATGCCGGCAATGTAGCTTGGTCGCTGAGCAATGTCGACGTTGGCGGTGTGCAGTTGAATTAGCTCTCGCAGCTTGCGAATATCAACCTGTCCCCACCCTACGTTTGTCGCGGTCATCCCTTCGGCATATTCGAGCAGAAAATTTTCAGCCATGGTGGACGCAGTGCCAAGCGGCGTGCGCAACTCGACCAGGTGGCTGCCTTTGCCGACCGCTAATGAGGAAGGAATATCAAATATGGATTTGGACGCGGGTCTGCCCGCGCAGTCCGCGCCGGGGTTGCAAGCCTTTAACACCTGCTCCAGCGCTGCCAGTTGCGGACGGTAAGCCTCTGACAATCCTTCCGGGTTGCCCCCTATGCGGCCGGAGATAACCGCCTTCGCCAGCAGATAATCCGGAGATCCAATGCCGGCTCCCATCGAATGAAATAGCGGGTCCGCGGTTCCTTCTGGAAGGGCGTTCACCTGGATGGTACAGCCAGGTTCCAGGCCAGCGGCAAGCGCTTTGCCGGTTTCCCGCGTTCGCTGGTCCGAATCGGTAACTATTCGAACGTGCTCCACATCCGCGCAGCCGCCTGGCGCAAGCAGTCCTTGGGCGGCAAGCAACTCACGGTCGTAGGCGCCGAAGAGAGTCATGAGCCGTGCGCCGTGTTCGGTCAGATTGCCGGGAGGAACGCTCCACACTGGCCATGGCTGACGTGAGTACTCATTCAACTGGTCGATCTTGCCGGTTGGCGAGCGTACTCCATGACGGCTGACGATCACAACGAACTTAAGTTCATCTTTTTGTCCCGCTTTGCTCGTGGCGTTCTCAGTTGGACTCTGGGAGAAGAGCGCGGGACCTGAACCGATCCCAAGAGACAATACAATCAAACCGGCAATGCTGCGAAACCGAATCTTCACAGGTGTCCTCATGGCGCCACGGTGGAGTAAACGCGAATCTCCGCAGGGTGCTCTGCAACTCCGGGGACTCCAACATAGAGAAGGCTCTGCGACGGAACAAACAGAGCTGTCTTCGCGCCGCTTGCGGTCTTTAACGAACCCAGTGAATGCAGCGCATTTGCTTTGTCTACCTGGTAGGCATCCACTTCGCCGGTGCCGCTGATCAGGTAGACGCGGCGAAGCGCGGAGTCGTAGAACAGGTCATCGGCCCCACCCGCTGCCGGAAGGCTCGCCAGTTCTTTGCCGGTCATCGCATCCAGTGCAATCAGGGTTCCGGGGGTCCGGCAGGCGACGAATAAGATGCGATGTTCACTATCGAATGCCAGCGGCACGTTATCTGCAGCGCGCGTCAGTTTCCAGTGCGCAGTCACGACTTTGGCAGCAGCGTCAATCACCGCAACCTCGCTTGAGGCGGCGATGTTCGCGAAGACACGATGACTCGCGGGATCAATATCGAGCGCTTCTGGATGAGTTGCCACGGAAAGGTTCGCCACGATCCTGAAGTTCCCGGCGTCAACCATCGCAACCTTTGCGGGGTTCGCTGCGTCACTGCCTCCGTGGCCCACAAATAGTAAATGCCGGGCCTCGTCATAAACCATGTCGTCCGCGTCGTCAGAGAGCTTTATCTTTCCTGCAAGCGCGAATGGATTTCCCTTGTAAACTCTCAGTTCGGCCAGAGAGCCATCCGCCACATAAATGCTGCTGGCGGCCGCCGCCCAGGCCAGGCCGTGCGGCTTGTCGAGGCCGGTGATGCTCTGTTCCACCTTGTCATTCTTCAAATCAATCACTTCAACGGAGTGATTGCCTGTGGCGGCGGCAAACAGACGGTCGCCAGCGGGGTCGAAGGCAAAGTGGTCAAACTTGCCTGTGACGCCCGTCAGGCTGATCGTTCGTTCAAGATGAAATGCGGGCACCGGCGCCTGCGCTGCCAAAGACGGCGCCGCCAATAGATTGAACAGCAGGATGATCCCTGCAAATGGCGTAACAGCCATTCCCAAAGCAAGCCGCTTGAGACCTTGCCAAACCAATTCGAATGTTTTCAAAGGATTTTTCTACCTCGGGCTCGTCGAGTGCCCCACAACTGGCCCGCTCCAATAAGTGGAGCGCAGCCAGCCGTGCGGGTATGCGCCGCCTCGCGACGACGATGATTACTTCTCGTGATGCGATGTCCAGCGTATTCCGCCGCCATACGTAGGGTGGTAATACTCACGCTGCACCACATACTGCGGGCTCCCAAAGTAGAAGCCGAAGACTTCGTTATTCAGGTTCAGGCCCTGAACATAAGCCTCGAATCCCTTCGGAAGACGATAACTGACCTGCGTATCCACTTGCAGGTGGGCATACAGGTAGTTATCGCCAGCGGGCCCCTTGACGCCCCCAACCTGGTACTTGGGCGATATGGTGCCATCGGGGTTAGCGGCCAGGTTCTCGTATTGGTAAGAGTAGATGCCGGCGCCGTTGTATTCCAGTCCCAGATGAACCGAAAGGCGCCCGCGGTCGTAGCTAGGGCCCAGGTTCCACGTATTCGGAGTTTGGCGAAGCAGCGCCGGGCTGTCCGTGCGCAGCGGATCGACGCCGGTCGCCTTTGATTTGCTGTATGTGTAGTTGCCTGAGAAGCCAAGACCGCTTAGTACGCCCGGCAGGTATGAGAGCCGCTGCTGGTAGCCCAGTTCAATTCCGTATACCCACGCGCTGCCGGCGTTGTTCGGCTGCGTCTGCAGGTACCCGGTGTACGTGCCCGAAGTCACATATCCCTGGTTTATAACCAGAGGATCCGAGAGCGACTTGTAGAAGAAGCCGGTCTGCAACAGTCCGAGCGGAGTCAGAAAGTGCTCGTACAACACGTCGAAGTTGTTGGCGTGCTCGGCGACCAGCGCGGGGTTGCCAACACTCTGCTTGGAGGGCGTTCCAGAAGTGTCGAGTGTAACGTACGGAATCAGGTCCTGCGGATCGGGCCGCGCGATTCCCCGCCCGTACGAAGCGCGAATATCGGAGTTGGCGGTCAGCGAGTAGCGGGCCTGCACGCTGGGAAGAACATCAAGATGCGATTTGGAGCCATTGACCGGGGTTGTGCCGCCCCAGGTGCCGTCGTCGTTGGTAATCACCTGGTATCCGGTTGTTTTGATATTTGTCTGCTCGAATCGCAGCCCGGCCTGAAGGCGCAGCTTTGCGAATTGCGTGGTGTTCATCACGTATGCTGACGTGATCCGCTGTTCGAGATTGAAGTTGCTGGCGTCTGAGCCAACGTGTGTCGCGTCCTCATCCAGAGGCCCAATCATGCTGGGGTTTGCGTTTGCGTAGGCAACAATGGAATCCCAATCGGTGAGCGGCCCCATTTGGTAGCTGCCGCCATAGAAGTTCTTGTTCGTCAGCGGGCTGAGGAACTGGCTCATCAGCATGCCATCCTCGCCGTTGTCGTATACCGGCGAGTAGGCATCCTGGCCCTTGTGCTGATTGCGCACTTTGGCGCCAAACTCAAGCGTCGAGAAATGCCCGCCCGGCCTGTAGTTGAATGCGTATGAAGCGGAGCCCTGCAGATTGATCTGCGATGTCTGCCCGCTGGTAAGATCAAGTTCGGTCATCTGGTACATGGTTGGGTCATATGTGGGCGAGCCCACTGCCGTGCAGGCCGCGGACCACTGTGGCCTGTATTCGCTTGGGTTGGCGCTTGGATCGTAGAGGCAGTTGTCGGCAGCGAACTTCTTCAAAGGTTTCAAAGCTTTAAAAGTCGCTCCCGGGTTGCCGGCCGCTGCAAGCTGGCGGGCGCGCGAAACGGCGGCCTCCCAGTTGAACCAGGAGTCCCCGAAGAGGTGGTTGCCGCCAATCGCCAATAGCCCAATTCCGTAGTCGGGAGAGCGTCTCGATGTTTTGAACTTCGGCGTGTCGCCTTCAAAGGTCGCTGGGTCTCCTGACGGATCGTTTGGATTGGGCGTTACCACGTCGTTCAAGGTGTACGTCCACTTGTCGCCGTAGTCTTTGAAATCGGAGTAAAAGACTTTGGCATAAAGCAGGGAGCCTTCATTCAGTTTGTAATCGAAGCTGCTTGCCGCGCCCCAGCGGGTGCGGTCGTAACGGTATTGGCGCAGATCGATGCTGTCGTAGCTAGGCGTCAGCGTCCCCGTGTCGGGGGTTGGTTCAATATCGTCAATGCCGCGGCCGTTGTAGTCGTAGGTGAAGTTGCCGAGAACGCCGAGTTTCTTGCCTGCCAGGAATCGCTTGCCGGCGGTGATGCCATATTGGCTGGCGTGCCGCCCGTCCATGATGTGCGTGTAGCCGTCATTGCCGAATGCTGTAATGGTCGGCTGGTCGCCTGCGGATTTGGTCACCAGGTTCACCGATCCGCCGATTGCGTCGCCGTCCTGATTAGCCGATAACGTCTTGTTGATTTCTACAGACTCAACCAGGTCAGCCGGAATCGTGTCCAGTTTGATCTGGTTCACCTGTGCCTCAGGAGAAGGAACCAAAACATCATCGATTGTCGTGTTGCTCAATCGCGGTTCGGTTCCGCGAATCTGGACGTACTTTCCCTCGCCCTCGTCGCGTTCCAGCGTTACCCCCATCAGGCGGCCAAGCGCATCGGCAACGTCTGCGTTCGGCAGGCTCATGATCTGGTCGTTGGTCAGTACGTTGAGAATATTGGCCGAGCTGTCGATACGATTGATCGCCTCCGCATCTCCGTGCACGTCGGTTGCGGTGACAATAATATCCTGGGATGCCGACGCAACCTGCAGCACGGCATTCAGTTCTGTAGGCTGACCGGCCGCGATGGTCACCGTCTGGTCAAACGGCGCGAAGCCAACAAATGCAATCTTCACCTCGTAAGATCCGGGCGCGAGGTTGGGCGCCACAAATTCGCCTTGTCTATCGGAAACGAACGACTGCGCAGTTTGAAGAATATGGATCTGCGCCCCTTGAAGCACAGCACCGGAAGTGTCGGTCACGTGCCCGGTCAGGGTTCCCTTGCCTGTTTGGCCCATACCTGCCAGGGGAATAACCAACAGCAACAGAAAAGATAAAAGCGGAAAGCGTCTCATCGTGGTCTCCTTAACCGCCAGGGGAACTTGGGAAAAGTAGTTCTCTTCCCCTGGTTGGCTACAGGATGAACTCTAAGAGGCTTAGTTAAAGGTTCGTTAACGATTCTGCGAATTCTGGCTAAGGTTGGAGGAGGCGGGCGATAACGCGAATATGAATGTGTCGTGAATTCGATGTGGCGCCAGTGCACTTCTAGCCCATTTCACGCTTAGGCTTAAGGGTACTGAGCCTATGCGGATACTTATCGTTGAAGACGAACCGCGCATGTTGGAACTTCTGCGCACCGGCCTGTACGAACGCGGTTTCACCGTGATGACGGCCGCCGACGGCAACACGGGCCTGAGAATGGCCATGACCCATGAAATCGAATTGATTGTGCTGGACATCGGGCTGCCGGATTTGAACGGATATGCCCTAATGGAAGGGTTGCGAGGATGCGCCAGTGTAACGCCTGTCCTGATGTTGACCGCGCGCGACGCCGAAGAGGACATCATCCGCGGGCTGGAAGCCGGTGCGGACGATTACCTGACCAAGCCGTTTTCCTTTCCTGAATTGGTCGCGCGAATTCATTCCATCACCCGGCGCAAACGTGAAGAAGGAGGTTGCGCGGTGAAGGATTCCGAGCTTGAGATTGACCTCGTGCGTCGCGTCGTGACCCGCAGCGGGAATGGCATTGACCTCACTCGTCTTGAATTCCGACTCCTGCAGTGTCTTGTCCGCCGGGCCGGGCAATGCGTGCCGAGGCAAGACGTCATGGAATTTGTGTGGGGCGCGGATCACGCGGTTGGACCTACCGCGCTGGACGTCCTTGTGAACTCGCTGCGCGCCAAGTTGGACGCGCCCTATAGCAGGAAGTTGATCGGCACACTGCGCGGTTCGGGCTATACCCTGCGCCTTCCCGCCGCCGCTTCCCGGAGGAAATCTTGATTCCGCCATTGCCCATCCGCGTCCGGCTCACTCTTTGGTATTTTGCGATGTTTGCTTCGGCGGCGGCCCTGCTGTGCCTTGCCAGTTTATGGATGCTGCAGCGCAGCGTGGACGAGACCGAGTATCACGATCTGCAGGAGCGCGCGCAGGATGTGCAACTTGTGCTCAGCCACGAGGCTCCGGACCGGAACACGCAACGAGTCAGCGAAGACTTCGCTGCAATTTATGAATTGAAGGATGACGGAAAATATCTGCAAGTGCGGGACGACAAGGGCAACTGGATTTATCGCTCCAAGCGCATGATCGCGCAGAATCCTGAGTTGCCGCCGCCGGACAAGATCCCCGCGGGGGGGACGGTCGGCGAGTTCCAGGTCGGCCCGCGAAACATCCGCATCCTTGCTTATTCGATTGAGGCGCGAGGCATGCGTTACTCGGTGCAGACCGGCATCTCCTTGAGCAAATCCAGGGCCCTGCTGGCAAATTTCCGCACCAGGCTTTTGCTCTTGACCCCGATCGTGATTCTGCTTGCCGCCGCGGGCGGACACTTTATGAGCCGCAAGGCCCTCAGGCCCGTGGCAGCGTTGGCAACTGAGGCGCAACGCATCAATGATCGAAATCTTGGCATACGCTTGCCTGTCCCCGAAGCCAAGGATGAGATATCCGATCTGTCACGGACTCTGAATCAGATGCTGGAGCGAATCGACAAGGCATTTGCGAGCGTTCGCACTTTTACCGGAAACGCTTCTCATGAATTGCGCACGCCGATCTCGCTTCTGCGCACAGAAATTGAGGTGGCTCTCTACCGTCCGCGGGATGTGGGAGATTATCGCGATATTCTCAGGAGGCTGCACGGAGAAACGGTTCGAATGACAAGCCTGGTAGAGAATCTCCTCTTTCTGGCCCGGGCCGACGGAGGAGCGGAAGCAGTTGTTCTTTCCCCCATCCGGGTCGACGAGCTTTTCCGTCAGCTTGAGGCCGCATGGGTGAGTCCGATGGATCAGGCAATGCTGGACTTCCGTTCAGAAATGGAGCAAAGCGACCTCGTCTTATTGGGCGATGCAAACGGCATTCCGCGGCTCCTGTCAATTTTGCTCGAGAATGCGCGTAACTATACTCCATGCGGAGGACGGGTAACGCTGCATGCAGCTCTCTCGGGTGCGCAGGTTGTTCTTTCCGTGCGCGATACTGGTGTCGGAATTCCTGCTGAGCATATGCCCCGCATCTTTGACCGATTCTATCGCGTGGCCCGCACGGAAGATTCTGCGCGGGCCGGTTCGGGACTTGGCCTTGCGCTGGCAAAGTGGATCGCCGATCGCCACCGCTGCGAACTTTGCGTTTCGAGCCATCCAGGTCGTGGAAGCTGTTTCTCGCTGAGTCTTGAAAGGGCCTATCTCAATGCTTCAGAAGAGCAGACTTCTAATGTCGCGCTCGCATAAAGCAGAGCAGATAGTCCGTTACAGACTCAGCCAACGGAAATCTCGTGAATGGAAGATCTATGAGCCGCAACAAATTGAAGTGCGGCCCAAAGCTGGACTTGCCAATCCAATCCCCGGGAAGAAGCAATTAGTCATCGCCTTCGACTACGGCAACTCCGTTGGCTCCCGAACCCATCGTGTCAGCGATCTTGAGTTTCAGATTGCCATCACGGTCAACCGTGAAGATTGAAAGATGCGAGGCTGTTCCGTTTCCGTCAATGACGGCGACGTATCCGTCTCCGAAGGCAATATCTGTTGGATTGCCGTTGAGCGATGCAGCGACGGCCTCGTCCTGAACAATCTTGTTTCCGAACACCACGTAGCGCGAGACACTCATGCTCGGGGAGTTGCTGGAGAACAAGAAGGGTCCCACGAGCGTAACCCAGCAAGGCGCGCTCTGCGTGCCGGATCCGGTCACCGTCAAAACCGTATCGTGGCGAACGAGGCTGATTTCATTGGCATGAGCGATCGTAACGTAAGCCTTGTCCCCGCGGGTCACCAATCCAAATGGCGCATTCACATTGGACGGGATGTTGCTCACCAGCACAGGCGAGCCTGTCACGGCTCCATCTGACAACTGCACGGTCTCGATTGTGTTGCTCTTCTCGGAGATGATCAACTGGCCGGGCAGCACTCCCACCTGCGCGGCAGAGCCATCTGCCTTGAGCAGAGTTGCGACGCCATCGGCGCTGTTGCTGACATCGTGCCCGTAGATTGCGTGCGATTCAATGGTGGTCGTCCCCAGAACATAAAGGTGGCCTTCGCCGAACGCGACGCTCAGCGGACTGGTGATCGTTGAGAGCACCTGCGTCAATCGCATGCCATCCCCTTCGCGCTCAAAGAGCGAGACAGACTGCGACCCGAAATTGACGGCGGCGACCATGCCGTTTTTCGCTTCGATTCCGCCTGCATTGCCGCTGGCGCCACCCTTGCCCGCTGTTGAGAGAGTCTGGAGCAACGTGCCATTCGCGGAATAAACAAGAAGCTGATTTGCAGCGGCATTTGTAGCGGTAACGACAAGCGGTTTCGGCGATTCAGCCTGAAGGGTTGCGGTTGCTGCGAGGAGCAAGATTGCAAGAGCAGGAAACAGGCGTTCGCCGGTTTTGAGAAAAATCATTTTGATCTCCTTTGAGGTGGTGGGTGTCTCAGCCTCTGGAAGCGATTTTGGGGAACTCCCGGGGCGGAGCAGGTTCACTGAAGGGGTATTCGCTTGCCGAAAGTAAAAAGTTACGGCCGCAAATTGAAATCGTTTGCTTGGTTCATGGAATGCAAAAAGGATGAAGCCACCGTAACTTTTCCGCCTCCTAAAGCGAATGAATGTCAAAGGAGGGGCCGATTGCTCGCGGCGGACTGTCAAAGTCCTCACGGAGCGCTTCGTGATAGAACATGTTTGAGGATTTCCTGCGCGATGGCTCCGGACGGCAATCTGGAAATATTGATGGCTGCTTATCAAGGTGGCGACTTCGGCGCGGCCACCGCTCTGATCGAACAGCTGAGTCCGAAGTTGCACCGGTTCTTTGTTGGGCAGGGAGCCAGCCGCGAAGACGCCGACGACATACTTCAAGAAACCTGGCTGCTCCTTCACAAGGTGCGTCACACCTACCGGACCGGCGCACCCGTGATGCCGTGGTTTTATGGGATTGCGCGCCACGTGCGTGTGAACCAATACCGCAAGACGAACCGCGTCGCACTGCACGAGGAACGAGTGGAAAGTCCATCGGAACTTCCGGCTCCAGCCGCT
>Ga0118677_10007088_pt1 | contig 18682 bp, 13 predicted proteins | sample AliMusrvi5mmetaG_FD_86154 | JGI IMG/M metagenome (GOLD analysis project Ga0118677, IMG submission 86154) | reverse complement strand
CTGCTGATCTCGCTGCTGGGGCTGCAACTGCCGCCACAGCCTCCGCCCAAGATATCGCCGCTTGCGCCAACCGATCACGCGTAAGGATGTGGTGAAGACCTTTCACCCAAAACCCGCAAGATCATTGGCATTCCCGCGCGCCGCAGGCGCCAGTTGAGAAAGTCGGGCTAGCACGCAGGGCCCGCGGCACAGTCTCATACTTCCGGAAGTATGAGACTGACCAAAACGTGCCCAACACAATGCTCGTTCTCCCTTGCAGCCCTGCGGCGCATCGGCGCGTTCAAATGCCTGTCGTGGTCGTTTTCGCCCCCCGCCACATCTGCACGCTACGGGCCAGCAGCAAGCCGCCCACGCCGAAATAGAAGGCCAACCCAATCCAGACCAGCGGCGTCAGGCGTCCGCCCTGCGTGACCGGAATCCCCGCCGCCGGGTTCTGCGTCAGGTGGAACAGCAGCGCCGTCTCGCCCAGATAGGGCGCGTGTCCGCCACCCACAGCCGACAGCATGCGGCATCCCAGCAGCGTGCCATTGGGCAGCGGCCAGGAGGCGGCCACGATCTGTGCGCCCAGCGTGTAGGCATGGTCGAAGCGGCCGTTGAGTCGTGTGGCTGCCAGCCCGAAGGCGTTGGCCGCCGGACTGAAACCGCCGAGCACCGGGCCGGCGTCGATCTCGAAAAACGTCTCGGGTTTCCCCGCATCGCGCGGGTACTCGCGGAAACCGGCGGCCCAGCCGCGGTCCTGCCAGAAGTGCTTTTCATAGGCGGCATACCAGTCGCGCGCCAGATCGGGCCAGAGTTCCGGCGCGAAGATCAGCGTGTGCGAGTTGCCCGTGCCGCGGCTGCAGTCGAAGGCCGCGCCGGTGCGGAAGTCGGCCACGTACGGCGGCAGGCCGTGTGCATCGAGCATCGGACCGGTGAAGGCGCGGCGCTCGCGGCTGACAAAATCGCGCACGTCCATGTCCAGCAGCCCGGCGGCCCGTTGCAGGCAGGCCACGCAGCAGACGACGTCGATCGGGTAGCACTCGCCCGGATAGTCCTCGGTCAGACCGGTCGGCGACGCCGCAAGCGTGGCGCACAAGGTTTGCACCTGGTCACGCAGCAGCGGCAGGTGCTGGCGGTCGCCGGTGAGGCGGGTGTAGCTGGTTACGCCGGCGATGAGCAGCGAACGGAAGAAGCAGTCCTGATTGTGCAGGTAGTCGGAGCCCCAATGCTGCCGTACCCAGGTGTGATGCACGGGGTCGAGGATGACGGCGATGGCGGCATCGATCGCCGGTCGCGCATACACGACTGGCGCCGGTCCGCGCCGAACCGGATCCTGTTGTTCCCAGTCGGCCTGCAGCGCCTCCGTGGACCACAGGTAGAAGACCGAGCTGAACAGCGGCCACTCGGTGCTCGGCACATCGTGCAGTTCCAGGTGCGCGGCGCGACCCGACGCGATTCGTTCGCGCGCCCACGCCGTAAAGCGCGGCGCGAGCGTGCGGTGCAACCGCCACGCCTGCCGCGGAATGCCCGGCGCGCGCAGTGCAGGGTCGCACAGGTCGATGCTGACCATCACGCCTGGCGCCAGAAAAAAGTAGAACGCCACGGCCGCCAGCAACACCGCATACACCTGCCGCACCCGTCGCCGCCATTCGTTTGCAGGATGCGCCCGGCGATCACACCTTCGAAGGTGTGATAACGAACCTTGGTCCGTGCTGACCTTCCCGCCGACCAATCGCAACCACACCGCTGCCAGCCCTTCTGCCGGCTTCAGCAACAGATACGCAATGTCTGCCATCCAGCGATTGCGAATCAATCCAGCGGCGCGGTATCCCCAGACATTGTAGACACGCCGGAAAGCGGCGTGCGCCGCAGGCGCCTGCCGCTGCCAGCAAGATTCGAAGGCCCGAAAGAGCAGCAGTTGCGCATTGCCACGCCGCAGGCGTCCGTCGCGCGTCTTTTCCCAGGTTGATCCGACGAGCCACGGATGCCCATGACTGGCGGCAGTCACGACGAAGCAACCGGGATGCACATCGGGCAGTGCATGGTAAAGCCGTTGGCTTTCCACCACGCTCCACACCCAGAACGGCAGTGCAGGCAACATGGCGTATCCCGCCTGCGGCAACGGCCGGGAAACACCACGCCAAGCTTGCCAAGCGCGGCAGGTGTACCACGCAACCGTGTAAACAGGAATGCATCCGCCCCACCATATGTTGAGGAACATCCCGCCCGCAGTCGCCACCCCATGCAGCAAACACATCGTGCTGGCAACCGCACCGTTCAGCAACCCCCAGCGCACCCAGCCTATTTCTGGCGCGCGCTCGATACGCAACACATCGACCGTATACAGACTCGCGGTTGCCCACAACACAACCGGCAACAGAACCACCTTCCCCTGATGAAAACAGTCGACCCAGCCAAAGCGACACGCGCCCTTCCAGTCAGGTTGGATAATCGCCCCCAGCAGAAAAACGGCCATTGGCACAAGAACCCCAACCAGCACCACCGCAAGCGCCCGCCCCCACGCCAGCCAGGAACGCGTCCGAACCCACACCGGCAGGGCCAGCGCAGCCGCGAGAAGCAACGGCACTCCGAAAAACAAAACTTGGATGATACGTGTTGTCATTGGACACGCTCCTTATTTCGCATCCGTTTGCGCCAACAATCCCCGCCGCATGGTCCATGCGCGCGGGTTGCGCAGTTCCTGCCGCAATTCCGCAACGAGAACATCTGCCGCACGGTCTGCGGCTCCATGGCGTTCGCCGTTCAACCGCGTAAACGCGCGCAGGGCCGGGATGGCCTCCGGGCCGAGTTGCTGCAGGTAGTCGACGTCGAGAACCCGCCCCGGTCCGCCTGCTTCGCGGCAATATTGCACGTTGTGGCGCGCAATGAAACCGTCCATTGGCCACCAGGCGCATCCCAGCAGCACCGCCAGCAGCGCAATGGCATTGACATCCCGCAGCCACCGGTTGTCGCGTCCCCGCGCAATACGCCAGCCGATGGCTAACAACCCAAAGCCTACGAGGCCCATCCAGACAAAAGCCGCCACGCGCAAGCGGGTGAGTGTGTAAACGTCCACATACAGATGCAAACGCCAGACAGCGGACGCCATCAGCAGGACGTTCTGTGCCAGCCAGAGCAGCACCAGCACGCGGGCGGCCGGGTCGCGTTCCGTCCGGCACCCAGGCCGGAAGAAGAAAATCGTCAGGCCGGCCGAAAGCAATGCCGTGACCACCAGCGGATAGGCGCCCCGATGGGCATAGGAAGCGTACGTCATGCCATCCGGCAACGCGCACCACCCCCAGAGGTAGATCAGGTCGGTCACAGTTTCCAACGCGAAGAGCACGTTGAACAGCCCAAGGCAGCGCAACGCCAGCGCCGGCCCCTCCTCCGGTTGCCGCGCGAGTGGCGGCAGGGGCGGCGGAATGACCGCCAGTCGCGGCGCGCGCCCGGCGCGAATGCGCCAGAACCCCCACAATCCCGCCGCCACAACCAGCCAGAACAAAACGCGCGTGATGGCCGGCAGTTTCAGCCAGGAAAAAAAGTCCGCGATTGCGCGCGCGACCTGATCAACCCAACGTTCAATCATCGGGTTCGCCAGACAAAACAAACACAGGAATACCGAACCAAGAATCAGCGGCACCACCCAGGCGAAAATCGTGCGAACGGCTGACGCACCTGCACGTCGGGAGGCGCTGCGGCGCCGTCGAAGCAACCGACCGTCGCGTACCAGCGCGCCGACCATCCGGACGGGAGCGAACAGCACCGCGCGCGCCCACGCGTCAGCATGCTTCACATCGGCTTTGGCGCGCACACCAGACATGGCACACAGCGCCAACACCGCCAGGCATGGCGCCAGCACGCCGCCGCGATAGACAATCGCGCCCGTTGCCGCCAGCAGTACCAGGAACGCCATTGCTGCGTCGCGGAAACTCGGCGTCGGCCTCGCAACCAGAAGCAACCCGATCAACAAAAGAAAAAAACCACACGGCCATCCGGATGGTTGTCTGTAGAACAACACATCCGCCAGCGCGGTCACCAGCATGACGGTAAGCTGCAGCCACAGGATCGAAGCCCGGCCTCGATTGATGAATCGGATAAAAGATCTCATACGTCCCGCTTTCTGTTTTCGCGCGTGGGAATGGGCGTCCCGGGAATCCGGTTGTCCAGTGTCCGTCGGTACCCCCAATTCAGCGCCAGGCTCTCGAGTGGACGTACACCCGAACGGCGCACCCGGTTGAGAATGGCCCGTCGCGCGAAAAACCGGCGACGAAACCAGAGGTAGCCATTCCAGAGCGCTGCGGGCGTCATCCTGGCGGGCTCAAAAACGACGGCCGTCTTACCGTTGTAGTAACTCCAATCGTGCGTCAGGAGCCGCTGCTCGCGTTCCAGCCGTTGATAGAGGAGACTTCCTGGGAATGGCGTGAGAATACTCACGGTCGCGCCATCGATTCCGATGCGCTCGGTTTCCGCAAGGGTCTTCTCGAAGATCGTGGCATCGTCCCCGTCAAAGCCGAAAACAATGCCTGCCTGAACCAGGATTTTGTGGCGGTGAATGCGCGCGACACATTCCCCGTAGTCCTCCGGGCGGTTGAAACCTTTGTTGGCCTCCAGGAGACTCTCGCGGGAAAACGACTCGATCCCGAGAAACAGGCACGCGCAACCGGCCTTCGCGGCGGCCGCCAACAGCCGTTCGTCCGTCGTGCTTGCGGGGGTCACCATGGCCGCCCAGCGCTTGCCGGTCTCCGCCAGACCTTCGAACAGGCTGAGCGCATATGCCGGATCCATGAACAAGTGATCGTCCCAGAACGCGAAGAACGGCGAGCGGAACGACTTCACCTCGGCGACAATGTCCGCCACCGGACGAAACCGGACTTCGGGAAAGTAGATTTGCCGGAGATTGCAGTAGGTGCAGCGGTGCGGGCAACCCCGTGTCGCAATGATTGTCTCGCCCAGGAGGCGCCGGCCGGCGAGAAGGTCCCGCCGTGGACGCGGGAGCGCGTCGAGCAAGGGCGCGCGTTCCGCGGCGTAACGTCGCTGCAACACGCCGCGGGCGGCGTCTTCCAACACCTGCGGCCAGGTCTCCTCCGCCTCCCCGATGACCACCGCGTCCGCGTGCTGGTCCGCCTCTGCCGGCAGCAGGGTCGCATGCGGGCCCCCCAGCACGACCATGCGTCCGCGCGCACGGAAGGCCGCGGCCATCCGGTACACATGCTGCGCATTAGGGGTGTTGCAGGTGATGCCGACCAGATCACAGGCCGCATCGAAATCGACGGGTCGGTTGTATTCGTCGATCAGCGTCACGCGGTGGGGGCTTTTGACAAACCCTGCGAGGTAAGGCATCGTGAGTTGGGCGAAGTTGTTCACCTGGCCGCGGCGAAAGGCCCGGATGAAGGGGTTTTCGGGCGTGATGAGAAGCACGCGTAGGCCGCGTCCGGCGTTGCTGGTGTTCTTCACGCTGCACCCCCTTCCCGGCGCGCCTTATGATCGTCCGGCAACTGCCAGAGGCCGAAGACCATGGCCACGGCTGCGCACTCCCAACCAAAGGGACCGTAGCCGGCAAATCCCAGCAGCGGCATCTCAAAAATCTTGAAGCGGCCGACGTATGGCACGTCATACACCCATCGCGCCAGGCTGTGCATGTTCCACATTTCCCAGAAGAATCCGCAGATCACGGCTGCCAGCGCCAGCCGCACCAACGTGCGCCAGTCGCCGCGCCCCAGGGCGTCGAACAACGTCGCCTCGCCCGCCGCCGCCAGCAGGCCGCACAGCAGCGCCAGCGGCGCCAGCCAGAGCAGCGGAAAAAGCGCGTTCGGCCACACCGGCAGCAGAAACAACCCGGCTGCGCCTGCCAGCGCGAATCCGACGCCAGCCCGGCGCGGCTGCGAGAAACGAATGCGGACCCAGTCTTCCAGCCCGGCCGTCAGGCGCGGATGCGTGGCCAGCCAGTCGTGCGTCCCCAGCACGGCCGGCAGCACGGTCATAAAGGAGAGCGTGGCCATCCACACATATTCGGCGGGCGTGAAACCTTCCAGGTTCTGGTAGAACCAGTTCTGCACGGCGCGGTTGAGAAATTCGAACCCCCACCAGAAGGCGGCGCTGACCAGCGCCAGTCCCGCCAGCGTTGCGGGCCGGCGCGTCAGCAGACATGTGCCCGCGCGCCGTTGCGTCAGCGCAGAGATGGTCACGATGTACCCGCTCCAGACCAGCACATAGGTGTGGTGCTGGATCGGTGCCAGCGCCGGCAGGCGCGTCCACGCCGCCGCCCAGGCCGCCAGCGTCCAGACAAGCCCCGCCCAGCCCCAGACGGGCAGGGGGTTGGTTATTTTGCGCACATCCTCCCCAGAGCTTTCTGCGCTGGGCGCGGGGCGAGCCCGCGCTACGGTAGCCCCGGCCCGCCCCGGGCCGAGGGCATGCTCGTTCTCTTGCGTTTTGTCGACGTCGTCAGCATCCGCCGCGCGATCTGCCCCACGCACCACCCGCCACACAACCGCCCCAAGGGCCGCCGCGATGGCTGCCGCCAACGCGGCGAAGACAGCCCAGTGAAACGCCGCATGCGCCACAACCACCTGCCGCGGCGGAAACTCGCGCCAGACCGCCGACGGCAGACCGGCCCACCGGCCGCCGGCCACGGGGAGCGCCAGAATCAACACAAACGCCAGCAGCGCCAGCGTCCGGCGGCGCGCTGCTCTTGCAAAGGACTTTGCACTACAGAGTTTCATGGTGCTCTCTTTGCGGTTGCATTCATTTATTGGGTACGTCCGGGACTCTGGCCCGGATGTCTTCAGCAAATCAGCCGTCCGCGTCGTAGCCGCGGACGTACCGCCATTTATCAGGCGCGAACAGGGGAACGCAGCGGCGCGTGCAGGACGGCGTCCTCGCGGCGCGCCGCACGGCGGGCATCCTGCAAAACCACCGCCAGGTTTTCCAGATACTGGTTGAAACGCGTCAGGCCGCCGCGCGTCAGGAGGATCGTTGTGCGCGGCTTGTCGTCCACAAAGGCCTTCTGCACACGAACGATTCCTTCCTCCTCCAGCGCCTTGAGATGGCGATTGAGGTTGCCGTCCGTCAAACGGCAGGCATCGCGCAGGTCCGTGAAGGGAAGTCCGTCACGGGCCGTGCAAAGCGCCGAAAGGATTGCCAACCGATTCGGCTCGTGAAACAGACGCTCCAGGGTGCCGGCCGGGTCATGTGCAAGTTTCGCCATCGGAGTCCTTCTTCCGTGTGCTGCCGCTGCGCAGTGCCAGTCCACCCGCCACCTCACCCATGCCGAAGACCACGCCCATGGGACGCGGATCGGTAAAGGTCAGGCCAGGCGCCAGCAAACAAAACACGCCTGCTGCCAGGTAGAAAAACCCGACCGCATATACGCCAAGGGGCAGATTGCGACGGTAGGCCATGTGTACAAGTCCGTAGCAGAGCATCCACGTGCCGGGGAGCAGGTCGTACGCGCCCGCGCGCCAGAAAGCCAGCGACAGAGCGCCGCCCACGGCCAATGGCGGCAGCGACTCCAGCGCCGGCACCCACTCGGCCGTCCGACGCCAGCGTTCACCACGGCCCATCCAGAACAGCAGCGCGCCGTAGTTCACGCCGGCCGCAACCACCAGCACCACCGCCCATCCCAGCAGATGTGTCTGCGGCGCATCGGGCGGCGCAAAACGTCCCAACATCGTGGCGCCGAGCAGGGCGACAAACCCGCCGGCGATGCGCGCGCGGGAGGAAAACCCGCGGAACCGCAGCCGGTCCTGCACGACCGACTGCATCTGCCGCACCTGCGCCAGCGCCTCGTGTACGCCCTTGTCCGTCATGCCTTTTCCCCTTTCGACGAGGACAATATAACACAATGCCAAAGTACTTTGCAATACAAAGTTAACGGCTTCAGTTCAGCGCCGGCGTGGTGTACACAGGTAGGGCGGGGCCATCGGACCCGCCGCGTTGCCGAGGCGCGGCGGCGAGTCAACTCGCCACCGTCGGGCGGCGCGTCCGGCGGCCGCGCCCTACCGTTACGGCCGGGCGAAGATGCGGCGTGCGGCAACGATGTCGCGCCGGACTTGAACCATCAGCGCCGCAGCGGATGGGTACTTGCGCTCGTCGCGCAGACGGGCGATGAAGGCAATGTCGAGCGTCGCGCCGTAGAGGTCACCCGCGAAATCGAGAAAGTGCGCTTCCAGAATCGGCGATGGCGGTCGGGCGTCCGCAAACGTCGGGCGGAACCCGAGACTCGCCACGCCATTCACCGGCCGGTCGCCGATCCACGTGCGCACAGCGTACACACCGATGGGCGGCAGCACTTCCGCGGCGGGGTGGACATTTGCGGTGGCCATACCGAGCGTGCGGCCGACGCCGCGCCCGCGCACCACGGTTTCGCGGATGGAGTAGGGGTGCCCCAGCATCGCCGTGGCGCCGGGCAGATTGCCGCGCTGGATCGCCTCGCGAATGCGCGTGCTGGAAACCGGGCAGCCGCGGTAGTGCGCCGCCCGCACCACGGTGACGCGGAAGCCGTGCTGGCGCCCCAGCCGTGCGAGCTCCGCGACATCGCCCGCGGCGCAAGCGCCAAAGCGCCAGTTGGCGCCGCAACGGATGTTGACCACGCGATGCGCGCGGCCGCACAGCAGCGCCACAAACTCCGTCGGCGTCAGCGCTGCCAGCGCGCGCGTGAAGGGGAGCACGAGGCAGCCGTCAATGCCGGTGGTCGCGAGCCGCGCCAGCCGCACTTCCAGCGGCGTCAGCAGCGGCGGGCGCTGCTCCGGCGCAAGGATCGAAAGCGGATGCTGGTCGAAGGTCAGCGCCCAGGCCTGTCCGCCGCAGCGCCGCGCTTCCCGCACCGCGCCGTTCAGCACCAGGCGGTGACCGACATGCACGCCGTCGAAGAAACCGGCGGCAAGCACGATCGGGCCGCGCAGTGCGCGGAAGCGTTCGGGTTGGATCAAGGTGCGCATGGGCCAGTTACCAGTGAACAGTAAACAGTAAACAGTGAACAGTGAGCAGTGAGCAGTATCCGGTGTTCGGCGTTCGGTATCCAGCGGGAAAATTCTGTTGTATCTGCCACCCAGATCGTGCATGCGCCCCCGGCGGGCTTGCCCCGCCGGAGCGAAAGTTCAGGAAGAAAGATGAAACCGGGAAGGGAGCGATATTTTAGAGATGGTTGTGCGCGAAAGAATGCCGTTTCGTCTTAACCTCGCGCTTCCCCCGGTGTTTGTTTTTTTCGCCAAAACTTCGGCTCCGGCGGGGCAAGCCCGCCGGGGGCCGTGCGGATCTGCGCCAGAGACTGCTTTTCCGTCTTTCCGTCTCCGTCGGCTGGTATCGTCGAAGCCATCCTACTCCGGCAACTCTGACTTGCGTCCCAGCTTGCTGCTAGCTGGGAACTGCTTACTGTATACGTTCCCCTCCACACAGCCAGCACCGCGCGGTGCGCCCTTCACCGCAGGGGAGCAGGGGCGGGTGTTCCGTGCAGCGGGCAAAGGCGTACGGACAGCGGTCGCGGAAACGGCAGCCGGCCGGCCATGCCAGCGGCGAGGGGACCTGTCCGGGGATGGCGTGCAACGGCCGGCCGCGCGTGGTGGCGGACGGCATGGCATCGAGCAGGGCGCGGGCATACGGATGCTGCGGCGATTGAAAAAACGCCTCGGCCGGAGCCTCCTCGACGATCTCTCCGGCGTACATCACGGCGATGCGCGAGCACATCTCCCAGACCACGCCCATGTCGTGCGTGATCAGCAGCACGCCGGAATCGCGGCGGTGGAGGCGGCGCAGCAGTTCGAGCACCTGCGCCTGGATGGTGACGTCGAGGGCGGTGGTGGGTTCGTCCGCGATGACCAGGTCCGGTTCGAGGATCAGCGCCATGGCGATCATGACGCGCTGCTGCATGCCGCCGGAAAGCTCGTGGGGGTAGGCGCGGCTGCGCGCAGCGGGATCGGGGATGCCGACTTCGGCCAGCCACGTCAGGGCGCGCTCGCGCGCGGCCGCGGCTGTGACGGTTTCATGCAGCCGCACGACCTCGGCAATCTGCTCGCCCACGCGGTGCAGCGGCGAGAGCGACGTCATGGGGTCCTGGAAGATCATGCCGATGCGGCGACCGCGCAACTGCCGCAGTTCCGGCACGGGCAGCCGCAGCAAATCGCGGCCGTCGAAAAGAATTTTGCCCTCGATCCGCGCGGTCGGCAGCGGCAGCAGGCGCGGGATGCTCATGGCCGTGGCGCTCTTGCCGCAGCCGGATTCGCCGACGATCCCCAGCACCTCGCCGCGCTCCAGCCGCAGCGACACGCCGGTGACGGCCTGCACCATGCCGTCATCGGTGGCGAAGCTGACGCGGAGATCGTTGATTTGGAGAAGCGTTGGCATATGTCAGAATGTTGGTGGTTGAAGGCAGGTGGTAGGTTTCAGTCTCGAAATCCCCTCCCGCGGAGGGGTGGCCGAAGGCCGGGGTGGGTTTTCTTGCCTTTGTACTCGCTTTTCTCCCAACCTCTTATTCATTGGCGTCCCGTGCGTGAACGCCGGACATGGTACGTGGCGCGTTTTTCATGAACGCCGAAGCCGATTTTGGGACGGTCGGATTCCGGTGGCGGCAGGAGGAGCGGGCGGATCGCCTGATAGAGGTCTTGCAGGGCGGAGTCATGGGTCAGCAGCACTTTCTCGACCTCGGCCAGCCGCTTCGCCAGGGTTGCAGTGGTCATCAGTTGCTCGCGCATCTTGACGAACGCGCGCACCACGAACACGCTCATTTCGACGGCCTTGCTGGAATTAAGAACCGTGGCGGCCATGATGGCGCCGTGTTCGGTGAAGGCGTACGGAAGATACCTGCGACCGCCCCGTCCGATCTTTGAGGTTCCAAATTGGAACCTCAATTTTGGCCTAAAAGCTGGCGTGTTTGAGGTCGCAAATTGCGACCTCAAGTCTGTAACCTCTTGCGGCGTAAGTTGGAACGTAAAATCTCCAGGGAAACGATCCCGGTTGCGTTTCACCTGTTCGTTCAAGCGTTTGACTTCCACGCCGTAGATGCGGGCCAGGTCGGCGTCAAGAATCACCTTCTGGCCACGGACCGTCTGAATCTTGTCATCCACGACATACGGGGTCAAAGTTTCAGGCATTGTCGTTCCTCTGTAAATGAGTGTAGCGCCAAGACAGTTTTGATCTCAAGAGCGATTCGCATGATGTCTTCTGCAATCAAGGTCGCTATCGGTATCGGAATCGACAGGTTCCCGTTATAGCCTTCGATGCCGATTCCGATAGCGACCCCGCCCCCGATGACATTTCGGGAAACGGCGGCGACGGCGCGCCGCCCTCCGATTGGTGCACTGAACCCCGAACCCCGAACACTATCCCTCCAACCTGGTTTTCTGCTTGGGATCGAAGGCATCGCGCAGCCCTTCGCCGATCAGCACGGCCAGGAGCATGACAAGGAAAAGCGCGCTGGACGGATAGAGCGCCAGCCACCACGCCGAGCGGTTCTGCTGCGCCTGCTGGAGCAGTTCGCCCCAGCTTGGCGTCAGCGGCGGCAGGCCGAACCCGAGGAAGTCCAGCGCGGTGAGCGCGCCGATGGCGCCGACCAGCTCGAACGGAAAGAGCGTGATGATCGGCGTGAGCGCATTGGGGAGCAGGTGGCGGAAGATGATGCGCGCATGACCAAGCCCCTGGCAGCGCGCCGCCTCGACGAACGGCCGGTGGCGTAGCCGCAGGAATTCGGCGCGCATGTAATAGGAGAGCGAGATCCAATTGAAAAGCGCATAGCAGACTAGCAGCAGCAGCAGGCTGCGGCCGAACACGGCGCCGATCAGGATCACGACATACAAAAAGGGCAGGGCGCTCCAGATCTCGATCAGGCGCTGTGCGATGATGTCGAGCCAGCCGCCGAAATATCCCTGCACGGCGCCGATGACAAACCCCAGCAGCATGGCCCACGTCACCAGCAGCAGGCCGAACGTGAGCGACGTGCGCAGGCCGTATACCAGCCGCGTCCACACATCGTAGCCGTTGGTGTCCACGCCCATCCAGTGACCCGGCACCGGCCGGTGCGGCCAGGAAACGCCTGCCGGTGTGCAATGCGCCTGCAGGACATTGCCGGCCACAACCACGTTGGTCGCGGCGTCGCGTCCGGCAAAAGCCTGTGCCAGGCAGGTTTCCAGCGCGGCACGCACATCCGGCGGCAACTGCTGCCACGGCGCAGCGGGCTGGACGCGATCGGGAGATGTCGCGGAATCCACGGCTCGCGAGGCCGCTCGCCCTCCATCACCGTCGCGAACGGGTTGCCCAAAAACTGGAGGGCGGCCGGCCGTGACGTCGAACACCTGCTTGCCGCCTGCGGCTATTGTGCGCAGCGACACGCGCACCGAAACGGGCGGGGCTTCGCGCGGTTCGTAGGCGGCGAGCGCGCAAACCGCCTGTTGCGGCGGAGCGGCACCATTGGAAAGCGTGGCTTCGAAGGCGGGCGCGGGCTGGTTGGCGAAGCGTGCGGCAATGGCGGCGGCGAGCGCGGGCGGCACGCGCCAGTGGTTGGTGAGGATTTCGCGGTTCGGATCGGCAACGCCGGCAAAAAAGGGGACGCAATTTTCGGCGCGTGTGATGCGGCCGTCGGGCGTGAGGTTGAACCGGCCGGTCGCCGCATCCGGTACGAGCGTCAGGGTGGTGTGGCGATAAGGCTCGAACGCCACGGGGTCCAGGACTTCGCGCGGACCGTACCGGCAGATCAACGGCGCGGCGAGTCCGAGTGCGAAGAGTGCGACCAGCAGCACGAACGACCACCAGGCGCGGCGGTTGGCGCGGAACAGGCGCCAGCGCTGGCGGGTCGGCGGTGAAAGTTGGGGGAGGTGGATCATTTGGAAAGGCTGTTAGGCTGAAGGCTGTTAGCCGTGATGACAAACAGTTCACATTCGGTTGTATCTGCCACAAAGATCGTGCGTGCGCCCCCGGCGGGCTTGCCCCGCCGGAGCGAAAGTTCAGAAAAGGAAGGCGCAGAAAAAAAGATGGAGATGAGCGAGGAAATGACGATGCGGCCTCGCCTCGCGCCATTGCCTTTGCGAAAACGCCTTCTTTCTTTCGGCCCCATGTCTCTTTCTGAACTCCTTCACCCGCGGGGCAAGCCCGCGGGGGTTGGAGAGTTTTGCCACTGCTCGCCTTATCTTGACGCGCATGCCGCCGGGAGCCATCCGTCAACTCTGACTTGCGCCGCCAAAGTGCATGCGCGGGTCGATCAGCATGTAGCAGAAGTCGGAGAGCAGGTTGCCGAGCAGTTGCAGCGTGGCCGTGAGGGCGAGCATGGCCATGAAGACGGCGTAGTCGCGGTCGGACACGGCCTGCAGGCTGAGGCGGCCCATGCCGGGGATCTCGAAGATGGTTTCGATGACGATCGAGCCGGCGAAGAAGACGGCGAGGATGCCGCCAAAGCCGGTGGCGATGGGAATGAGCGCATTGCGCACGGCATGACCCCACACGGCGCGGCGGGCGGTGGCGCCCTTGGCAAGCGCGGTACGCACGTAGTCGGCTCCGATCTGTTCGAGCAGCGAGTTCTTCATCATCAGGGTCAGCATGGCGAAATCGCCGATCACGTAGCAAGTGACGGGCAGCAGCATGTGGCGGACGCGGTCCGCGAAACGCGCGCCCCACGACCAGGCGGCGGCGTCGGCGGATTCGAAGCCGCCGAGCGGCAGCACGTCCCACAGTCCCTCCAGCGTGCCGCAGAACAGCGTTTTGAGAATCATGCCCAGCGCCAGCGCGGGAATGGCATAGCCGACAAAGACCAGCACACTGGAGCCGATATCGAAGGACGAGCCGTGCCGCAGCGCCTTGGAGATGCCGAGCGGGATGCAGATCAGGTAGCTCAGCACGAAACCCGTGATGCCGAAACTGAGCGACACGGGGATGCGCGCGCGAATCAGTTGCCAGCTCGTCTTGTTGGTGTACTCGTAGGACGACATGGTCATGCCCATGCGGTCCCGCCAGAGCCATTTTCCGTACTGCACGAAGAAGGGCTGGTCAAAGCCGAACTGGCGGTTCAGTTCGCGGCGCTGCTCCTCGGTGACGCGCGAGACATGGGCGGCCGTGGTGCCGCCGCCTTCGCCGCCGCCGGCGCCGCCGCGCATGCGCAGCAGTTGCATCTCCACCGGGCCGCCCGGCAGGATGCGCGTCAGCGCAAAGCAGACCAGCGTGATCCCGAAAAACGTCGGGATGGCCAGCAGCAGGCGGCGGGTCAGGTAGGCGGCGCGGTTCATGAATTTGAAAAGGGGGTTAGGCTGAAGGCTGTTAGGCTGAGAATGAATGAGTTACGCACCGGAAAGCACGCGCCCAAGGCTGGCTTTGCCCGCAACCCAAACTGTTTGAACAGGAGGCAACAGAGAGAACAGAGGTTTGGTTTGCTCTGTTACTTCCGTTTCCTCCTGTTCAAGTTGTTTCTCAGCCTTGCCTTTCCTGGTTGATTGCCGACTTCTGATCTCCGACCTCTGTCTTCCGTCCTCCGGTTGCGGCCGGCGGGGTCCGCCAGCGGCGGTGCATCCAGAGATATTGTTCCGGATATTGGCGGACCAGCACTTCCAGCCGGCGCGTGAGTTCTTCGACGATCGCGCGCGCATCGTGCTCGCGATCTCCGGTGGGTGACGCGCGGAAGATCGGCGGGGTGACGATCATGCGGTAGCGCAGCGGTCCCAGCCGGACAAAGCAGCCGAAGAGGAGCGGAAAGCCGGTGAGCAGATGCAGGCGCGCCGGCGAGGAGTGGACAGAGGCTGGCCGGCCGAGAAAATCCATCCAGAACCCGTTGCGCCCCGCATGCTGGTCCATCACGATCGCCAGCGCCGCCTTGCGCTCTTCCAGTGTGCGGAGCAGTGTCGGCGAAAACCCCTGCGACTTGGGGAGCACCGTCAGGTCGGTGCGGAAGTGGTCCCGGACCAGGAAGCGCTGCACATAGGGGTTGTTCATGGGGCGCGCCAGGCCGTACATCGGCCGGAAGAGCGATGCCCAGAACCCGGCGATCTCCCAGCACCCCAGGTGCGCGGTTGCCAGCAGCAACGGCTGGCTGGGCGTCAATAACAGGGCGATGGTTTCCTCCGGCGCATCGAACTCCACGTGTTCGCGCCAGTTTTCGCGCGTGATGACCTGCGGCGCCTTGACAGACTCCAGCAAGGAGCCGGTGAAGTGGCGGAACGAGTTGCGTGCGATGCGGCGCGCCTCCTGCGGGGAGGCGGCCACGCCCGTTTGCAACAGGTTGGTAATGGCGGTCTTGCGGCGGCGGCGGGAGAGAAAGAACCAGAGACTGCCAATGGCCGCTCCCATGTCAAAGGCGCGCCGCGCCGGCACGCGGCACAGCACAGCCCACAACCCGCGCATGGCGGCGTATTCGATGAGGTAGCGGAGCTTCAGGAGTGGACGTGGCATGGGACGTTAGAGGTCGGAGGTCGGAGATCAGAGGTCAGTTGGAGATCAGGAATGAAGCTGGATGAAGGATCATCGCACCAAGCATACGCCCGACTTCATGACACGCGGTAGTCATTTCCGCATGTGTTTTCTCCGAGATGTATTCGCTGTTGCGTGCAAAGTCTAAGGACGAGTCGGTTTCGCTATTTTCGCCATCGCAGTCGGTCAATTTGCTGATGAAATGCGCTTCATATCGCCTTTTGGCCCAAGCTTCGCGAAGGTTCAAGCAGACGGACCTGGAAGACCGTCTGATTTGGCTCGTCAACGCATACTTCTCCTCGGCAGGAAAGGACTTGGTCATTTCAAAAATCGCCATCGCCAATTCATAGGCCTTCTTATATACAACCAACTCCTTCGCCGAATTAATCTGCATTCCCCGCTCCTCTGATATTTGCCGCCCTCTGACTTCTGATCTCCGCCCTCTGATCTCTGACCTCTCGCCCCTACTTTCACAAAGATAGTATTTTGCACAGCCGTATGAAGCAGTGGTGGGTGCCATCGGGATACGCCGGGTCGCGCCAGACCTGGAAAACGGCCTGCGCCGAACCGAGCACGGAACCGTTCTTCGCCGGGTTGCCGCTGTCGCCCTGTCCCTGAGTAACGCCGCCATATTCCTGGCTCATTGCATCCGCGCGGACAATGATGGTGTAGAGCTGCTGGCGCGTGGTGTAAAGCCCCGCGGCGTTCCGGATGACGGCCTTGCGCTCGAATTCGCCCGTCGTAGCGGAAGGGAACGACGTGATGCTGGAGAATATGCCGTTGGTCTGCGCGCCTGACAGGATCAACCCCATGTCCGACAGGTTGGTGAAAACGCACGAATTTGCGGTCATCAACTTGGCCAAAGTTATTGCGTCACTCTGATTGTTGACCGTATTGACCGCCTGTTTTCCCAGGTCAAATTCATTGATCGGCATCTGATAGAAGACACAGGCATGTACATTCTGGTTCGAGGCCGCGAGGTTCACCAGCCCGCGTACCACGCTGGCCGTGTTCGTCGGCCGCACGGTGAAGTAGTCCAGGAGGCGGTGATACTGCCATTGCGGGAGCATGGTCACGTTATTCATCTGCAATGCGATTGTGTTCGTAACGGCGCTGTTGTGGCCATGCGGGTAGAGGTTGAAGGTCATCCAGGGGCCGATCTGGAGATATCCCAGTTCGCCCACATTGGTGATTGCCCCGCCCTTGACATAGTGCCGTATCTGACAGTTGTTTAGCGAATCCGCGGTAGACGACCCGAGCGTCAGTCCGTCCGGAATCATACATGGTGCAAAATTACCCACGCCCCATTTGCTCTTTGCGTTGCGATTCCACCAGTCGAGCATGGAAGAGTTGTTCCCGTTTGTCAGCAGGCAGGACGACAGAAGGCCGCCGTACGGATTGAGTTGCACCTTGCTGCTCCACGTCTGGCAGGCGGAAGTCGACCGGGTAACACCGCTAGTGGTCCCCGGCGAGAAGAAACTCGAAAAAGTCGTTATTAGATTTGTAAGCGCGAATCTGGGGGGGGTGTCGGGGTCGCCATTTCCCGATCCCGTTGGATCCGTCTCGCTTGCAATCCATTGTCCAGACCCGCTTAAATCTGTCATCCCATCCCAATTAATTGCCGGGTCAATGGCTTCCGCCCAGACCACATGATTCTCGGAGTTGACGGGGGACGGATAAGAAGGGCCTGGATATGTGGGCAATGGGGTTCCACCGCAAGCGTGCCGATAGTACAAGACAATATAATGCGTTGAGTCAGTGAAACCAGACCCGAACTTAGACGTGGTTCCAGCCGGCACCTGATCCACAATATTTCCGCTTGCGTCGGTGATCCGAACAGCAAACGCAAGCATGCAGGCGTTGGTGGGTTGGAGGAATTTGGCAACGGTGTTGGTAAGGATCAAGGTCGGTGTTGTCACAACTGGAAACGACACAAACCGGGAGGAGTTGTAGGTGTTTGCCGGGAAACTTACGGATGCAGGCTGTGCTGGCAATGTTGCCGGCAACAGCACTTTATACTTGCTTAGAGAAGCATCACTACTTGGAGCTGCAAAAAAATTCAATGTCACGGTGTATGTAGCTGCAGGCGAAGGCCCGGCAAATGGGCGGGCGCAGGAAACAACCGGCATATAACTTACGGAATATGAGAACGTGGTTGCCGAAAGAAAAGTCCAATTGTACGTCATGGCCAAGGCCACCGACTCGATCATGGGGGCGTTTTTCGATGCCGGACGGGCCAGTTCGGTTTGGATATTTGCAGCCGCCTTGTCGCAGCCATCCGGGACAGGGATCGGGTTCACATAATCAATCAGCGATTCATACGCCCATTGTGCCGATGTGGCGGTTGTGACATTGGTTCCCGGCATTGGGGTCGAACCGGCAAAACACTGATAAAAGGCGTTGGAGATGGCGGGTTGCTGCGCTTGCAGTTGCTGGACCGCTGTGCCGGGGAAGGTCGGATCATAGCCAATAAAGACCTTGGGCGTTATGCCATTTGTCTGAAGTTCCGGCGTCGGCGCGTAGGAGTAGGTCTCGAAATTGGAGAGGTTGGTGATGTTGCCGGCTTGCACACCTTCAAGCTGTGAAAGTTCAGCGATGGATTCGTAGCGTTGGTCAAGATTCGTGCGGTCATAGATAAACGCGTTGACCCCTAGGGCGTGTACCACATCGAAGGGGAACCCGTCTGCAATCTGGATTTCGCCGGAGTTGGCGCCGAGCCAGCGGCTGGTGGTGCAGACGCAGTTGGCATCCAGCAGGCCGGAGACGTTGACCGCCACATAGGCGTAACGTCCAATGGCATTGGGCTGTCCGTTGACAGAGACCGTAAACGGGATCGCCTCCGGCGTCACGGTTTGCGCCGCCTGCCACAGCGACCGGGGGATGTAGTTCATGGCGGCCGCCGAGAGCACCCGGGCGGCGCAGGCGGCATTCGTCGTTGTCCTTGTGTAGTCGATGGATTGCATCACCTCTGCCATGCAGGTGATGTTACGGCTTCCGATCTTAATAACGGCATTGGTCCATGGCGGATAGATGTTTTCCCCTACGCCACGCAGACTGGTCGGGGACGGTTCCGCATCAATATCGGCGATGGCTTGCGCCAGACCGGCATAGAGCAGTTGGCGCGCCTGGACCGCGTGGCGGTAGTTGCCGGCGGCGCTGCGCTCGACGGTCATCAGGATCGAGAACGCCACGGAGGAGATCAGCAGCAGGGCCAGCAGGCCGATCACAATCAGCAAGGCCGCGCCGCGGGTGCGGGGGGAAGGCTGAAGGCTGAAGGCTGAAGGCTGAAGGCGAGTCGGCGGGACGGTGGCGGGTGGCGGGTGGAAGG
>Ga0118677_10007086_pt1 | contig 18684 bp, 8 predicted proteins | sample AliMusrvi5mmetaG_FD_86154 | JGI IMG/M metagenome (GOLD analysis project Ga0118677, IMG submission 86154) | reverse complement strand
GAGGTGGACCTCGGAAAAGACAGCCGGATCGGCCGCGCGGTGGTCAAGGAGTTGGGTTACCATCGCACCCAAGAGTTCTCTATCGAGTATCAAGACGCCGGGACGTGGAAGGAACTCGCCCGCGGCACCACCCTGGCCGGCGAGCAGGAATTCAAGTTCCCGCCCGTCTCCGCCCGCCATGTCCGCCTGCATATCCTCAAAGCCGCCGACACGCCCACCATCGAGGAGTTCCAAGTCTATCAAGCAAATGAGTGAATCCATCAATAAACACATGTCTAACAGTTCCGCAAATCCTCGCCATGAAGCAGATCGCCCAACCGGCCGCAGGCACCTGCAGGCACGAATTTGCCGCGGTCAAAACGCCATTCATCCGCATCAACATGTCCATTCTGCACGGTCCGCGCTTTTCGTCTTTGCCGGCGTTGCGGTGGCTGCGGCCGCCCTGCTGGCCCCGGTCGATGCGCGGGGCGGGTTGGCAACGGCGGGGCGCTTGCTTGTGGAACTGGATGCGCGGGATGCCACTGCCGCCACCGCGCAATGGCGCAACGCCGGCGCGCTGGGCGGCGCATTCGAGCGCATCGGTAAGCCGACTGTCGCCGATGTCGCCGGCATCCGCGCCGTGCAGTTTGATGGCAAGGCCGACGCTTTCCGCGGCCCGCAATCCGTGGCCGAGATCGAGGGTGATGCCCCCCGCAGCATCGAGGTCTGGGCGCTTAGGCCAAGCATCGACGGCCTTGAGCAGACAATCGTCGCCTGGGGCCAGCGTGGCCAAAACGGTGCCGGTATCTCCCTCAACTGGGGCACCAGCCCCGGCTTCGGCGGCGCCACCCACTGGGCCGTCGATCTGGGGTGGAACGGACCGCCGCGCGCCGGCAAGTGGCGCTATCTCGTTTACACCTACGACGGCAACACCGTGCGCCTCTACGACAACACGGTCGAAAAAGCCGTGCGCGAGGTGAAACTCGCCACGGCCCCCGGCATGTGCATTGAGCTCGCCGCCCAGAACGATGGTGAGGGGAAACCATGCTTCCCGAACGCGCCCAATGGCACGCAGGCTGTCTCCTTGTGTCTCGCGGCGGTGCGCATCCACAGCGGGGCGCTGACGCCGGACCAGGTGAAGGCCAACTTCGCATGCGATTCCCGGCGCTTCGGGGCCGTCGTGGATGACCCGTTCGCATTAGCGCCCCCCCTCAGTTCCGATGACCTAACTGTTAAGCTCTTTGCGGAGAGCCAGGGGATCATCGCGCTGTCGCCCCGGGGTTCGGCCTTCGACTTCACGCCGGGCGATCGCCCTCGGGGCCCGGGTTCCGCCGGCAACTATCACCTGGGGGACCTCACCCTGCGCGCCCGCGTCGGATCCGGGAGCTGGCAGAGCTATCGATCCGCCAACGCTCCCGCGGCCATCCTTCCGATAGAGACCCGGAGCGGCTTTGCCGCAGACCTCACGCCGGCCATGGGATCGGGCTGCCCCCTCCACGTGGAGCGCCGCTGGCGGGTCGTGGACGGGAAGCTGGTGCTGCGCTTCATTCTTACTAACAAAGGCAAGGAGGCTGTGGAGATCGGTTCCCTGGGTGCGCCCATGGTGTTCAACAACGACTTCAGCAACCGCAGCCTGAAGGACACCCACGAGAAATGCTCCTTCGCAGATCCATACATCGGTGGTGACGCCGGCTACCTCCAGGTGACCCGCCTGAACAGCGCCGGACCCGTCCTGATCGTCTATCCCGAGGCCGGCAATCAGTTCGAGGCCTATCGCCACTTGCGGGATGATCCCCTGGGCCGCAGCGTGACCTTTGAGGGCTTCTACGAGTGGATGGCCCATTCCAAGGCCTATGCCGAGAACGAATGGGCCGGCAAGGAGCAATGGAATGCCGCCACCTCGCGCACGCTCGCGCCCGGCGCCGAGGCCGCCTATGGCTTCGTGTTCGTCACGGCACCGGGCAGCCGGGAGATCGAAGCCACGCTGCTGGCTAACAAGCGCCCCGTGGCCGTGGCCGTGCCCGGCACCGTGCTCGCCATGGACCAGTCCAATCGCCTGTTCGTGAAGCACAACCAGGGCCTCCAAACCGCCGTTGCGGAACCCGCCGGCGCCGTGACCCTCACCCGGGACGCAGCGGGCACGGCTCATGGCTGGCGGGGCTTTACCCTCGCCCCGGTCCGCGAAGGCCGCGCCCGGCTGGTGCTCACCTATCAGGACGGTTCCCGGCAGTTCATCCACACCTATGCCGTGCCTTCCCAACAGACACAGGTGACGCGTCTGGCGGACTTCCATGAAAAACATCAGTGGTATACCAACGCCAAAGACCCCTTCCATCGCGCCTCTTCCTACATGCTCTACGACCGTGAGGCGGACAAGCTACTGGATCAGGAAAGCAGGCAGTTCGACGTGGGCGAGAGCGATGAGGTGGGGGCGGGGCCGAACCTGCTCATGGCCATGAAGAACAACCTGATGCCGGAAGCCGTCCAGGTGGCCCATCTGGAGGAATACGTCGACAACGTCCTGTGGGGCAACCTGCAGGACAAGTCCAGTTACGGTGTGAAGGCGAGCCTTTTCTACTGGAATCCGACCGAGTTCCCCGGCTACTACACGGTGGGTGGCGGTTGGAGCTGGGACAAGGCCCGTGGCGAGACGACCTGGCGCTCATACAACTATCCCCACCAGGCCGCCATCTACTGGTCCCTTTACCAACTGGCCCGCACGACAACCGGGTTGGTCACCAAGCACACTTGGGATTGGTATCTCACCCAGGCCTACAAGACCGCCCTCGGCATGAAAAAACTGGGCAACTACAACGGCGTCGGCCTCATGGACGGCTCGGTCTTTCTGGAGATCCTCAAAAGCATGCAGCGGGAGGGCTGGACTAACCAACTCGTCGAGTATGAGGGATTTTTCAAAGGCCGCGCGCAGAAGTGGAGCACCGAGGACTATCCCTTCGGCAGCGAGATGCCCTGGGATTCCACGGGGCAGGAAGAGGTCTACCAGTGGTGCAAGTACTATGGCTTTCCCGCGAAGGCTCAGGGCAGCCTGGACGCCATCATGGCCTACACCCCCACGGTGCCTAACTGGGCATACAACGGCGCGGCCCGCCGCTACTGGGATAACGCCACGTATGGCAAGTTCAACGAGATCTTCCGCCAGAGCGGCCACTATGGCTCCAGCCTCAACGCCATCCCGCTGCTCGACGCCTACCGGGACAACCCGTCGGACTTCTACCTGTTGCGCACCGGCTATGGCGCGACCATGAACATCCTGCCTAACATCAACGCCGCCGGCCACGGCTCCATGAGCTTCATCACGGACACGGCCTACATGACCTACGAGCCCTACACCGGCGATTTCGGCTCCGCCTTCTTCGGCTACGCCTACAACGCAGCAGCCTATGCCTACCACCATGCCGAGTTCGGCTGGCTGGGCTTCGGCGCCGAAGTGCGGCAAAGCGGCAACACCCTGACCATCACCCCCAAGGACGCCTTCCGCCGCCGGGTCTACATCAGTACCCTGGGCCTGTGGCTCACCTTGGAGGCGGGCCGGTTTGAGCAAGTGACGACGGACCTTGCCGGGGACAAGGTAACGGTGGCGATTGCCGCCGCCGAAGCGCACACCTCGACGGCCCGGCTGATCGTCGAGCAACCGGCGGGTGGACGCAAACCGTTAGTCTATCGTCCCACCGTGACGCTGCCGTTGGTCCGCGGTGCCTGGGAGGTGGCTTTGGGAAAACAGCCGGTTTCGGTCACACTACGGCGATAACCAACCCTCATTTTCCCGACGTTGGAATCAGCCCTGGCGGATCTGGTCAGTTAGATGGCGGCAGGCCGCGCGGACGGCGGCGCACTGGGCGGCGACGCGGGCGGGCAGGGCCGCATGGCTGGGGGTTTCAAACGTGAACGAAAGCGGGCACCCGTGGTCAACGCATACCCGCCGATGGCGCTGATTTGTGAAGTCCCTATCGAAGAACACCCGGAGGGCGGGCAGTGGGTCGCGCACCGCCATGCCGCAAGGTTCAGCCAAGGACGCGGCAACGGCCTTTCAATCTCATCCAGGCCCGATGGGGAAGATTTTCCAGAAGCTCCTTGTCATGACCGAACGGCCGGATATTCTCACCCGCGATGCACTACCCCATGAATCTCGCAACCCCCATTTCTCCGCCCTCCGCTCCGGCCGCCGACTCTGGCAACGGCGTTCACCGGGAAAGCAATTTGTTAGCATCCAAGTTACTGTGGCTTGCGGCAAGCATGGCTCTGTTGGGCCCTGTGCCCTGCGTTGCCGCCGAGACGGCCGCGAACGGCGCGCGGCCGATGACGCTTTCGATTGATCCGACCAAGACGGTCAACAGTATCGACGAGAGGGTCTATGGGCACTTTTTGGAGCACATCTATCATTCCTGCAACGGCGGGCTGTGGGGCGATTTGGTCTGGAATCGCAGCTTTGAGTACAATACCGCCGATGGGTCGGCATCGAATAACTGGACGGCCTATGGGCCGGGCAAAGCCACCCTTACCAAGGACCATCCGCTGAACAGCAACTATTGCCAGCAGATCGTCGCTGCATCCGGCGAAACGGGACTCGAACAAACCCCTTTGTGCATCCGCCAAGGCGAGACCTACCGCGGCTCGCTCTGGGCGCGCGGCGATGCTGCCGAGGGCCTGGTGGTTCGACTGCTCGACGGCTCGCAAACGCTGGGCGAAGTGACGCTGCCTCGCCCGACGGCCGAGTGGGGAGAGTATCCGTTTGAATTCAAGCCCACGCGCGGCGCCGACAACGCCACGCTGCAGATTGGCGTGCGTGGCAAGGCCGAGGTCTGGCTGGACCAGGTGTCGATGATGCCCGAGAGCTGGGCCAAGGCGGGCGGGTTTCGCCCGGACTTGCTCAAGGCCGTCGCCGAACTGCGGCCGCCGGTCATCCGCTGGCCCGGCGGCTGCTACGCCAGTTGGTATCGGTGGAAGGAAGGCATCGGGCCGCAACACAAGCGGCAATCGTTCCCCGTGGAAGTATGGGAAGACCGGGACGTCAACTCCCTGGGCACTGACGAGTTCATAGCCCTCTGCCGCAAAGTGGGCGCCGAGCCACTGTTCGTGATCACCCTGGGTTTCGGTGAATTCCCTCGCTCCTATCCGAATGTCACGGCGGACGAACTCCTGCAAGATGCCCTCGATTGGATGGAATACTGCAACGGCCCGGCGGACTCGAAGTGGGGCAAGGTACGCGCGGCCAACGGTCATCCCGAGCCATACAACGTGAAGTACTGGGAGCTGGACAACGAGGTGTGGGGAGTGGGTGCCGAACGCTACGCCAACACAGTGCTCAAGTTCGCCCCTCCGATGAAGAAGGCCTATCCCTCGATCCAAGTGGCCGTCTGCGGCAGCGCCGGCTTTGATATTGCTTGGAACAAGTACATGATCGACCACTGTGCCGAGGTGATCGACTACCTGAGCCTCCACCATTACGAGAACCCCAGTGGATTTGCCGACGGGCCGCGAAACTATGAAGATGCCTTCCAAAAGTCGGGCGAGTTGATCCGGCAGTCGAAGAACCCAAAACTCAAACTCTACATCTCCGAGTGGAACGTCCAAACGACCGACTGGCGCACGGGCCTCTATGCGGGCGGGCTATTGAACAGCTTCGAGCGCTGTGGTGATTTCCTGGCGATGGGCTGCCCCGCACTCTTTCTCCGAACCACGGCCTCCAAGGAGCAAAATTGGAAAGCCTTCATCACCTTCGACCATCGTACTTGGTTCCCGGCGCCCAACTATGTCGTCATGAAACTCTGGCGCGACCACTACGCTCCCACCCGGGTGAACCTCGACGGCGATTGCCGCGGGCTGAATGCCTTGGCCACGAAGTCGGCCGACGGCCGGACGATGTATTTCAAGGCCGTCAACCCGACCCCGGAACCCGTGACGGTCGAACTCAGCATCAAGCCGGGGTTTGCCGTGGGCAAGGCCGAGTTGGAGCTTGTCGCTCCCGACTCGCTAGATGCCCAGAACACGCTGGACAAGCCCCATGCGGTGCAACCGGCGGCCGGCAACGTCGAGCGCAGCGGCCCCACGTTGCGTTTCACGCTTCCCCGCTGGTCGGCAGCCGTGCTAACCGTTCACTCCACGTAGGATGCGGGAACCCAACCTCCATCGGCATACGGCCTATTTTGAGGATCTTGACCACGTTCAAATGTACAGTGGGGCGTGTGTGGTCAATCCGCTCCTGGTTTGAATCGCACGGGTCTTCTTCTTATTCGCACATTCTAGCAAATTGCCAACCATGAATAAACAAATGATGATTCGAAACCTATTGGCGGGTGGCCTGTTATGGGCAGCCCTGACGGCGGGCACCGGCGCGAAGGACACGGACTTTTTCCTTCACGATGGAGATGCCGTGGTGTTCCTGGGCGACAGCATCACCGAGCAAAAGTTATACACCACCTATCTTGAAGCCTACGCCCTGACCCGTTTTCCGAAATGGAAATTCAGTTTCAGGAATGTTGGCTGGGGAGGTGACACGGCGTGGCTGCGCCAGCGCGCCCATCCGGATGAAAACGCCTTGTTCGCCGCCAAGGGTGAGGACCAACAGAAAATGGTTGAACTCGCCGTAGGCACCGGCCTCGAGCGCGATGTGCTGCCGCTCAAGCCCACGGTGGTGACCGTGGACTTCGGGATGAACGACCATGCCTACACGGCATTCCGTGAGGATATTTTCAGCGCCTATGCGCGCAGCCAAACCGAGATTGTCAAGGTGCTCGCCAAGCACGGTGCGCGGGTTGCACTGCTGACCCCGCAGCCGATCGAGGAGCGCCGGGCCGACCCGGATCAGGATGTGCGCAACCAGTCGCTGCGGAAATTCTCCGACGGCCTCAAGGAGATTGGCGCCAAGAACCAGGCGTTGTTTGTCGAGCAGTTCGATCCCTACATGGCCATCATGCTCAAGGCGCGAGCAACCAACCCGCAGGCCGCCATCGGCGGCGGCGATGCCGTACACCCGGGACCTGCCGGACATACCCTGATGGCATGGGCCATTCTGAAAGGGTTGAGCGCACCCGCGCTCGTCTCACTGGCCGAAGTGAATGTGACGGATGCCAAACAACCCAAGGTGACAGCCGCCGAAAAGTGCCTTCTAACCAACCTGAAGTTCGACCAAGGCACGCTGGGTTTTGACCGTCTGGATGACGCGCTGCCCATGCCGGTTGACGCGCGCGCCGAGCCGGCACTCAAGCTCGCGCCGGTGCTGGACGACCTGAGCCGCTACGACCTCAAGGTGACCGGGCTTGCTCCCGGCGATTACGAGCTGACCGTGGACGGGGAGGCGGCCGCCACGGTGACTGCGGAGGATCTGGCAAAAGGTTACAATCTGACAGCATGCGCCGGACCTATCACCAAACAGGCCCAAGCGGTTCTGGCACTCGTGTTCAAGAAGAACGACGTGTATTTCGAGCGCTGGCGCAATGTCCAACTCAACGGCGGCACTGCGGAACGACTCCAGGAACTCGACAAGCAACTCGGCGGGCTGGAAACGGAAATCAATGCCGCCCGCATCCCGAAAATCCATCACTACGAGCTGAAGCTGGTGGCCAAATATTACCTGATGACATCGTTCGGCGAACCGGGGGGGAACGGGCTGCGGCTGGCCTTGAGCACGGACGGTTATCGCTGGTCGGCGTTGAACCAGGACCGCATAGTGCTGACGCCGGAGGTCGGCGCGGCAAAATGTTTGCGCGATCCGTCCATCGGGCTGGACGCGCAGGGCACGTTCCACATCGTCTGGACCCTCGCTTGGGGCGCGCAGCCCGACAAAGGCATCGGCTACGTCTGTTCCAAAGACCTGATCCACTTCGAGCCACAGAAGATGATTCCCGTGATGGAGAATGAGCCGGAGACGACCCTCGTCTGGGCGCCGGAGCTGTTCTGGGACGAAGTCCAGCAGCAGTGGATGATTTTTTGGGCTTCCACCGTCAAGGGCAAGTTTCCCGAAACCCTGCAGGTCGTCGACGGGAACTTGAACAGCCGGATCTACTACACGACGACCAAGGACTTTGAGCATTTCCAGCCCTCGAAGCTGTTGTTCGGCCCGCGCGAGATGATGGCCATTGATCCCTGCATTTTGCACCCGGCGCCGGAAAAGTACATCATGTTCGTCAAGGGCGATCGGGCCGAGGCGCCCAAAAGTGGTTTTTTTGCGGCCACGGCCACCCGCGCCGAGGGACCGTATACGCTGGACCCCAGGATTATCTCGGCCCCAAATCATGGCGGTGACGAGGGTCCCACGGCTATGAAAATCAAGGATGAGTACCTGCTCTATTTCGGCTGTGTCAGCGCTGGAAATATCTGCGGGGCGTATCGCTCCAAAGACCTGAGCCGTTGGGAAGACTGCACCGCGCAGATGGTTCCCCTGCCGGGATACCGGCACGGCACGGTGATCGAGATCCCGGGGACAGTGGCTCGAACACTCATCGGGCACTATGGCTATGGCACGCAACCACACCCGTAAACCGCTCCTGAGCGCAGGATGATTTCTCTTGCATGCGCGGCGCCAACTTCACAACTCTTGACACACCCCCTATTCTGGAATACCAATCGCCATTTCCCCGCCCTCCGGTCCGGCCACCGGCCCTTGCACCGGCCTTCACCACAAAAGCAATTTCCCAGCAGTCCGAAACCAAACAACCTATGAACATAAAACAGTTAGCCAGCACCCTCGTCCCCGCCCTCGCCGCCACGGCGTATCTATCAGCCAACCCCGCCGCCGGCACCTCGAAGTGGCCGGAGCAGACGCCGGCCGGATGCCCGTTCGTCCGCTCGGGCGACCTGCCTGGCATGGAATTCACCGAGCGCCACGCGGAATACACCAATGCCGACACCTGGTATCCGTCGTGGGCGGCGGATGGCAACTTGTATTCGCCATGGACCGATGGCTCGGTCAATGGGTTGGGCTCCAACTCGGCGGGAAAGGATGCCACCACCGGCTATGCCAAGATCCTTGGCGATGATCCGCTCAACCTCAAGGTGGTGGACCAGGCGGTTTACAAATCCGATCCGGCACCCTATCAGAGCCGCTATCCATGTGGCAGCCTGGTTCATGACGGCGTCTGGTATTACGGCACCTATTGCCTCTACGGCGGACAAGTCACGGCAAAGGACGGCGTCACCTATAACTGGCCGTGGCTGGGGCCGTTTGTCGGGTTCCGCTGGTCCACGGATTTCGGCAAGACCTGGACCCAGACGCCCTGCACGCCGGCCAAGCCGTTGTTCGGCGAGGTGGGCCTGAATGGCGAGCCGGTCAAGATCGGCGCGCCGCATTTCGTTGACTTCGGCAAGAACATGCAACACTCGCCCGATGGCAAGGCATATCTCGTCGCCCACGGCGCGTCCGACGCCGTCAAGCGCCGCTTCGGCTATGACAGTTGGATCACCGCCGATGAGATCTATCTGCTGCGCGTCACCCCCACGGTCGGGAACATGAACGATGCCTCGAAATACGAGTTTTTTGACGGCAGCGGCTGGACCAAGGATTTCAGCAAGATCAAGCCCATCGCCGCCTGGCGCGATAACATGGGCTGCGTCACCATGACCTATAACGCGCCGTTGAAGAAATTCCTGATGTGCGTTACCGACGGCATGACCACCGGGTGCCGCTTCAACACTTATATCCTCGAGTCGGATCAAATCACCGGGCCGTTCAAGCTGGTGCAGTATCTGCGGTATTTCGGCGAGCAGGGCTATTTCGTCAATTTCCCGTCGAAGTTCATCAGCGCCGATGGCCGCACACTCTGGCTCTCCTATTCCGGCAACTTCGCCACGTCATGGGATGGGCAGCAAATCAAGAAGAACCCGGCCCCCAGCAGCTATGCGTGGTGCCTGCAGGAGGTCAAGCTGCCCGCACCGGGCAAGACCCCGGCCACTACATCCCCATAACCTTTGCCCTCGTAACCTCCCCAGGAAAGATGAAAGATGAATCTGAAGATTCTTGATTCGCTCAAAGCAAGATGCTTGGGCGTAGCGACCTTCGCGCTGCTTGCAGCAAGCCCGTTGGCAAATGCCGTGGAAGCAACGAATGTCAAGGATGTCCGCCTGCCGAAGCTACTGACGGATCACATGGTACTCCAGCAAAACGCCGAGGTCACCCTTTGGGGTTGGACCACCGCCACCGGGGCCACCGTTGATATTGAAACTTCGTGGGGCGCCAAGGCGCAGGCACGCTCTGACAGCAAGGGAGAATGGCGGGCAAGACTGAAGACGCCGGCCGCGCGGACGTTAGACAAGGGATTGCACCCGGAGACGATCACCTTCACCAGTGGGAACAAGGTGGTATTGCAGGACATCCTCATCGGCGAAGTGTGGCTTTGTTCGGGGCAATCGAACATGGAGATGTACGCCGGCTGGGATCCCCCTTTGCAACCCGGCATCGTCTGCGGCGACGACTCGTGGAACCACGGGGAATCGGCAAAGGCCGACCGACCCGGTTTGCGGTTTATGGATGTGGCCAACACGATGGCCCAGACGCCGCAGTCCGATTGCAGGGGCGGTCCAGACACCCCCGTCTGGACGCGGAGCACCGCCACCAGCGCCGGGCATTTCAGCGCCGCGGGCTATTTCTTCGCCGCCTGTCTCCAGGAAAAACTCAACGTGCCGGTGGGAATGATCTCCGCCGACTGGGGGGGTACACTGGCGGAAGCGTGGACAAGTTTGGAAGCACTTCACGCCTTGCCAGACTTCGCCAAGGCGGTTTCTTCCACGGGCAACCCATCGACACCCGCCGTGCTCTTCAACGGAATGATCGCGCCGCTGACGCCCATGACGATTCGCGGTGTGATCTGGTATCAAGGCGAGGCCAACACGCAGCGACCGGCGCAATACGCGACGCTCTTTCCCGCCTTGATCCAGGATTGGCGTCGTGCCTTTGGCAACCCGGACATGCCTTTCTATTTCGCCCAAATAGCTCCCTGCACGGGTTATCAGCACCTCGGCACCCTGCCCGCCGAATTGCGCGAGGCGCAGGAGGCCGCGTTCAAACTCCCGCATACCGGCATGGCAGTCAACACCGACACGACCAACGTGAGCGAAGGGCACCCTCGCAACAAACGTGCCGTCGGCCAGCGGCTTGCGGCGCAAGCCCTGGCAAAGACATACGGATTCAAGGATGTCGTCGCCGACGGTCCGTGTTTCAAAAGTCTCAAAGTGCAAGGCGATACCCTGCATGTCGGTTTCACCGGCACGGGTGGTGGACTGGTCACGCGCGACGGCGCACCGCCGACTTGTTTTGAAATTGCCGCAGCCGAAGGCAATTTCGTACCTGCAAAAGCCGAGTTGGTTGGCGAGGAAGTCGTCGTCAGCAGCAGCGCCGTCAAGTCTCCCGTTGCCGTGCGATTTTCCTGGGGGGCGGCGGATGTTTCCAACCTGATGGGCAAAAGCGGCCTGCCTGCATCGCAGTTCCGGGCCAAAGATTCATTACAAAGATAGCCAAGAATATAAAACGCACTTCTCTGAAAGAACGTCACTTCGAATGCGGTCTTATGAATCACGATCAACCCCAATCATTGACAAACATATGAAAAACCGACTCGTAGTATTAATCGGGCTTACCGCGCTGGGCTTGGCATTGCCCGCGATGGTCCGGGCGGCGGATGCGGCCTCTGATCCCTTGGACGCCTGCAATGTCGTGTGGGATACACCGAGCAAGAACTCGTCCGGCTCAATGCCGATCGGCAACGGTGACATCGGCATGAACGTGTGGGTGGAGGAGAACGGCGACCTGCTGTTGCTCATCGGCAAGACCGATGCATGGGACGAGAACAGCCGGATCATCAAGGTGGGCCGCGTGCGCCTTACGCTCACACCCTCGCCGTTTGTCAAAGGGCAGCCCTTCCGGCAGGAGTTGAAGCTGCGCGACGGCATGATCGAGATCAGCGGCGGCGCACCCGGCGCGGCCACAGTGGCGAAGGTGTGGGTCGATGCGAACCGCCCGGTCATCCGCGTGGAATGCGCCGGCCCGCAGCCTTTTGACGTCACGGCCAAGGCGGAAGTGTGGCGGACCGAGAAACGCCCCTTTGGAGCCATGGAATGGGACAGTTGCTGGTACATGAAAGGAGTGGACGCGGGCAATCGCCCCAAGGAGATCGAGTGCTTCCTCACCCCCGACACCGTGGTGCCAGGCGGCGAACGCGTCGTCTGGTATCATCGCAACGAGTATTCGGTATGGCCCATCGGCATGAAACTGCAAGGACTCGAGCCGGTCATGGCGAACCTGAAGGATCCTCTGCTAAACCGCACCTTCGGCGCGGCGATGTGCGGCACGGGGTTTGCCAAGAGCGACGCCAACACACTCAAATCTAGCAAACCGGCGAAGTCGCACTGTCTTTCCATCTATCCGCTAACCGACCAGACCCCAACCCCGCAGGCCTGGCTTGGGCAACTGGACAAGACAATCCAGGCCGTGGATGCCGTTGACCTTGCCCAAGCCCGCGCCAACCACCAACAGTGGTGGCACGATTTCTGGAACCGGAGCTGGATCCGCATCAGCGGCGGCGGCGAAGCGGAAACCGTCACGCGCGGCTACACGCTGCAGCGCTGGATGAGCGCCTGCGCAGGCCGCGGCGCGCTTGCCATCAAGTTCAATGGCTCCATTTTCACCGTCGAGCGCCGCGATGGCGACAACGCCACATCCGATCCGGATTGGCGCTCCTGGGGTGGCGACTACTGGTATCAGAACACCCGGCTGCCCTACTGGCCCATGCTCGCCGCGGGCGACTACGACCTCATGCGGCCGCTCTTCAACATGTATTTCAACACCCTCGAACTGGCCAAGGCGCGCAACCGCATCTGGTTCAACTGCGAGGGTGCCTACGCCACCGAAACCATGAGCTTCTGGGGGCTGATGAGCAATGGCGACTACGGCTGGAACCGCTCCGGCAAACAGCCCTCCGACATGGTCAATCCATATATCCGCTGGATCTGGTCGAGCGGGCTCGACCTGTCGATGATGATGCTGGACTATTACGAACACACGCAGGACCAGCGCTTCCTCAAGGAACAACTGCTGCCCTGGACCGATGCCATGGTCCTCCATTTCGACACCCGCTTCAAGCGTGACGCGGCGGGCAAGCTGATCATCAGTCCTGGCCAGGCGATCGAAACCTATCAAAGCGGCGTCATCAATCCCACCACCGACATCGCCGCGCTGCGCGTGGTGCTCGGTCGCCTCGTGGCCTTGCCGCCGGATCTAACTGAGCCAGCGGCGCGGCAGCGCTGGCAGCGCTTCCAGAAGGAGATCCCCGAAATCCCAACGACCGTGCGGGACGGCAAGAAATTCGTCCTGCCCGCGGAAAAGTTCGAGGGGCGCGGCAACTGCGAAAATCCCGAGTTGTATACCGTGTTTCCCTTCCGGATTTACGGCGTCGGCAAACCGGACCTCGAGATCGGACGGGACACCTTTGCGGCGCGCCTTGAAAAGGCCTGTAACGGCTGGCAGCAGTCGTCCATCCAGGCGGCCATGCTGGGATTGACCGATGAGGCCAAGGCAATGCTGGTCCAGAATGCGTCGAGCAAGCATGGCGGCAGTCGCTTCCCGGCATTCTGGGGACCCAACTACGACTGGATCCCGGACCATTGCCACGGCGGCAACATTCTCAACACCACGCAGACCATGCTGCTGCAGTGCGAGGGCAAAAAAATACTGCTGTTCCCCGCCTGGCCGAAAAACTGGAATGTCTCCTTCAAACTGCATGCCCCGTCTAACACCACCGTCGAAGGCGAACTGTGCGATGGCAAGGTGGTCGCGCTTAAGGTCACCCCGGAGTCCCGCGCGGCGGATGTGGTCAATATGTTGGTAAAATAGCCCTGGAGCCAGACAAGCTGAACTGGTTGTTTTGACTTCCGCGAATCCCGAGGACACAAACTCGTTCGAGGAACCCGTGAAGGTGTCTCCCCGGAAGAGCAAGATAATAGTGGGTTTGGCATTTGGTTACGAGATCCCCCCATATTCCTTCGCCATTATCCGGCTGCTGTTAAATAATTGATTATAATGAAAACACCTGGCCTGAGCCCTTATGTGAAACTGTTACTTCTACCGGTTCTCATTCTTAGCGCCATCGCCGCCCGCGGCGCCACCGCGGACATTGAGGCCGACACCGACCACGCCGCGATTGCATGGCGGGTCGAGCAAGACGGAAAACTGAACCAGAGGCACTTGGGTGCCAGACCGGCCACCAGCAACGCCTGCGGCGTCGCCTATCCCGCGTTCGGCAACGGATTCCCCGACACGCCCGCCCTGCGTGTGACGCACGCCGACGGCAACACCTCCACCGAACTCGCGTATGTGAGCCATAAGGTCACGCACCCGGCCGAGGGCATCACACTCACCCAAATCGAACTCAAGGACCGCAGCTATCCATTCTTCGTCACCCTGTGCTGCCGCGCTCACGCCAAGGCCGACATCTTCGAACTCTGGACCGAAATCCGCCATGAAGAGTCCGGCCCGGTCATGCTGTGGGACTTCGCCTCAACCGCTCCAATCATCCCGGATCACATGGACACGCTAACGCAGTTCTGCGGCCCTTACTCGGCGGAAGCCGTCCCGATGCGCGAAAAACTCACGCCCGGAGTCAAAATCATCGAATCCAAGCTGTGCTCGCGTGCTCACATGGACACCTCTCCGATGTTCCTGTTGAGTCATGAAAAACCGCAGGAAGAAAGCGGCGAAGTCATCGGGGCCACGCTCGCCTGGTCCGGCAATTTCCAATTCGCGTTCAACCGCGCCCACAAAACCGAAATAGAATCGCAGTTCCTGCGCGCCGTCTGCGGCATGAATCCTTATGCATCGCAATACCGGCTCGCCCCCATGACGCCCTTCATCACGCCGCCGCTCATGCTTGGATACAGCGCCACCGGCATGGGGAACCTCAGCCGCAATTTCCACCGTTTTGCGCGGCAAAACATCCTGCGCGACGGCACCCGCCCGCGTGCCATTTTGCTCAACAACTGGGAGGCAACCGGGTTCGACTTCGATGAAAAGAAGTTGCTGGGACTGTTCGACAGCGCCAAGGATTCGGGCATGGAAATGTTCCTGCTCGACGACGGCTGGTTCGGCGGCAGCAAGTATCCGCGCAAAGACGCCAGTGTGGGACTTGGCGATTGGCAGCCCGCCCCGAACAAGCTGCCGCACGGGGTCGAGGCGCTGGCGCAGGAAGCCGTCAAGCGCGGTTTGCGCTTCGGCATCTGGCTCGAACCGGAAATGGCCAACCTCAGCAGCGAGGTGTTCGAGAAGCATCCCGATTGGGTGCTCCGTCAGCCCACGCGGCCGTTCCAGTTCTACCGCAACAATGTGGTGCTTGACCTGTGCAACCCAGCCGTGGAGGAGTATGTCTTCAAGTGCGTGGACGATCTGCTGGCTGGCGCGCCGGATGTCTCATACATCAAGTGGGATTGCAATAGCATGGTGCGCCAGCCCGGTTCTCCGTCGCTCGGGGCACAGGAGCAGTCGCATCTGTTCATCGGTTACAATCTGGCCCTCTACCGCATCCTGGACCGGATCGCCAAGAAGCACCCCAAAATCGAGATGATGGTGTGTGCCGGCGGCGGCGGACGGACGGATTTCGGCTCGCTGCGCTATTTCCATGAATTCTGGCCCTCCGACAACACGAATCCGCTGGCACGCATTCGCATTCAGCGCGGGTATTCCACATTCTTTCCCGCCATCTCGCAATCGTGTCATGTCACGCACTCGGGCGGACATCCGCTGAAATTCACCTTTGATGTTGCCATGAGCGGGCGTCTCGGCGTGGACATGGATCTCCAGAAACTTTCTCCTGCGGACAAGGCGTTTTGCGCCTCCGCCATAGCCGCATACAAAGGAATCCGCGAGGTGGTCCAGTTCGGCGACCAATACCGACTCGAAAACGCCGATGAAAATGGAGTCCGGGAAGCCATCGCGTATGTGAGCGAAAACAAGTCCAAGGCCGCGCTGATGGTATATCAGATCACCGACGCCAAGGATGCGACGGTGCCGGTGAAACTGAACGGCCTCGATCCAGCGAAAAGCTATCGGCTCAAGGAAATCAACGTTCCCGCGGGTGCAACCGCCCGTTTCGCGGAAGAGAGCAAGGTTGTCTCTGGAAAGGTATTGATGGAGGCCGGCATTACGCCGCCCTGTCGCACCGCTGTTTCCAGCACGGTGATCACACTCACGGCTGAATAGATTGCCCCTGTCTGCCAGCCATTCAAGATTCCGCAGTTGCAACCCTTGCGGCCGTGCTCTATGATCGTCGGTATCCCAAGGTTTTTGCTACCTCGGCAAGTGCTCTGCGGGAATCGTTGACACAGAAAGGAACCCCATCACCATGACCATCACCCTTGGCATTTCCACTCGCTTCGCCGTTCTTGTTTTCACTGCCGCACTGTGGCTGTTGTCGCCAGCGCCTGCGGCCACGCCCCAGGCGGATGATTCGTTAGGGCCGGCGGCAGCAATGCCGCAAGGTCTCGGCTCGCTGCCGTTCCTGACCAAGGCCCGCTCGCGCTCGGTGTGCGCCGAAAACCCCACCGGCGAAAAGGGCAAGGGCGGCATGGCGGTGCCCAACCCGGCCGACCCGTCGCCGGCCGCCAATGCGCGCTCCGCCGACGACCTCGGGCAGGGCTGGAAGGTCCGCCCGTTCCTGCGGGTCAACAAAGGACAGACGGCAACGTTGATGGACGTGGACGGGCCGGGCATCATCCAACATATCTGGATGGTGGAGGGGCTAAGCCGCGCGAACGTCCTGCGGTTCTACTGGGACGGCGAGGCAACGCCCTCGATCGAGGTGCCCGCCCCCGACTTCTTCGCGGTGGGCAATGGCAAGTTCGCCCCGGTCCATTCGCTGGCCGTGGTGGTCAATCCGCTCAATGCCTCGAACTGCTACTGGCCGATGCCTTTTCGCAAGCATGTCAAGGTCACCTTCACCAACGAATCGCCGGACAAGGACCTCGAGCTGTTGGCCTATCAGATTGACTACGCCGAGACCGAGGTCCCCGCCAATGCCGGTCATTTTCACGCCCAGTTCCGTCGCGCTCGCACCGACGTGCAAAATCCCTATGTCATCCTCGACGGGGTCCGCGGCCAAGGCCGCTACGTCGGGACCTTCCTGCATTGGGCGCAACTTTCGAAAGGCTGGTTTGGCGAGGGCGAGATCAAGTTCTTCCTTGATGGTGACAAGGAGTTTCCGACCATTTGCGGCACCGGCACCGAAGACTACTTTGGCGGCAGCTACGGGTTCTCGCAGCCGTTCAGCGGCCCGTACGCCGGCACCACGCTGCCGGCGAACGAAAACGCCGACCCGCCCAGCTTCTGGAGTCTCTACCGCTGGCATATCATGGACCCGATCTGTTTCGACAAGGATCTGAAAGTCACCATCCAGGCCTTGGGCTGGGGCGGCAGCAAGTATCGCAAGCTGCCGGACGACATTTCCTCGGTCGCCTATTGGTATCAGGCATCGCCGCACGCGCCGTTCCCGCCATTGCCGTCGCTCAAGGACCGTATGATTCCCGTCTTGCCGCCACCACAGCAATGAGTCAGGCAGAGGATGCCCTGTGATTCCGTGTTGCCCGGCGACGGGCATGACTCACAAGCAACTGACAAACAAAGCGAAAGGCGAATCATGATGACCACAAGAAGAATTCTATGTGTTGCAACTACAGCCGTGCTGACCTCGATCGCATTTTCGGTGGCGGGAGAAGGGTTGGCGGCCGCAACACCCGTTCAGGAACAGAAACCCGCGGAGCGGCTTGATGCCTGCAATGTCGTCTGGGATTCACCGAGCAAGAATTCGACCGGCTCCATGCCTCTGGGCAACGGTGACATTGGCCTGAATGCGTGGGTGGAAGAGAACGGCGACCTGCTGTTCTTCATTTCCAAGACCGATGCGTGGACGGATTGCGGACGGCTGGTGAAGCTGGGCCAGGTGCGCGTGCGTCTAACACCTTCGGAGGCCGCCCAGCCCTTCCGCCAGGAATTGCAGCTCCGCCAGGGGCGGATTGTGATCCGGAGCGGCGCCGAGGGTTTGGCCACGACGGTGCGGCTCTGGGTGGATGCCAACCGCCCCGTGATCCACGTCGAGGGCGAGTCGCAGCAGGACATGCAGGCCCAAGTCAGCTTGCATGTCTGGCGGACGAAGGACCGCGATTTACAGCAGGATTACAGCGCTCTTGGCGTGTGCCGCGGCGGCGTGCCGATCATCGAAAAGGCCGACGTGGTGGTTCCACCCAAGGACAACCGCATCGTCTGGTACCACCGCAACGAACTGACGATCTACCCGCTGACCATGAAGGCTCAGGGACTGGAGGGCCTGATGAGCATGGTGCCGGATCAGCTCCTGCACCGAACCTTCGGCGGATCTATCAGCGGCAAGAACTTTGTTCAGACCGAGGTGGAGGGTGCGGCACAGTCCTTGAAGACAGCCGCGCCGACCCGCCGTCTGGACGTTGCCATCCAGGTGCTCACCGCACAAACAGATAGTGCGGAACAATGGCTGGAGCGCTTGAATGGCGTGATCGCCGAGGAACAGAAGACGGATTTGGCCAAGGCTTGGTCCGAGCATTGCAAGTGGTGGGAGGATTTTTGGAACCGCAGTTGGATTCATGTTCACACACCGGAAGACGACGCGCCGGTTACGGCGGAGCAGGAAGCCGCGCGCGCGAGGACTCGCTCCAGGCTGCAGTTGTTCGGGGAGGGTG
>Ga0118677_10002873_pt2 | contig 18685 bp, 6 predicted proteins | sample AliMusrvi5mmetaG_FD_86154 | JGI IMG/M metagenome (GOLD analysis project Ga0118677, IMG submission 86154) | reverse complement strand
CGACCCTCTCATTCAAGCCGCCCTCCGGAAATTCGAGGGCAAGATCCTCAGCTAACACCCCAATTCCCCTATGAACATCGCCAAACTCATGCAACAAGCCCAGCAAATGCAAGCCGGGCTCGCCGCCAAACAGGAACAACTTGCCGCCGAGATCGTTGACGCCTCCGTTGCCGGGGGCAAGGTCACGGTCACCGCCAATTGCGCCGGCGACGTGCTATCTATCAAGATCGACCCCTCCGTCATCGATCCCGCCGATGCCGAGTTCCTCGAAGGCCTCGTCCTCAAGGCCGTCCAGGAGGCCATCAGCAAAGGCAAGGACAAGGCCGCCGCCGAAATGAAAAAACTAACCGGCGGACTCGGGATTCCGGGAATGTAAGAAAGACAGAAGACCGCTGCGCTCCCAGACAGAAGACAGAAGACTGGTGAGCATAGCGCCGCGTGCATGCATTTCTTCCTCTGTTCTTCTGTCTTCTGTCTTACCCTCTTCTGTCTCTGAAATGACCCGCGAAACGCTCGCCGACGTTCTTGACGAAATCGCCCTGCTGTTGGAACTCAAGAACGAGAACCCGTTCAAAGTCCGCGCTTACCGCCAGGGCGCGGAAACCATCCGCAATTTCGACGGCGACATCGTCCAACTCGCTGCCGACAAGCAACTCGCCGGCATCAAGGGCATCGGCGAGGCCCTGCGCGACAAACTCCACATCCTCGCCAGCACCGGCGTCCTGCCGTTCCATCAGCACCTCCGCGCCGAGTTTCCACCCGGCCTGTTCGATCTCTTCGATCTCCAGGGCCTCGGCCCCAAGAAGGTCAAGGCACTCCACGAGGCATTGGCCGTCAGTTCCATCGCCGACCTCAAGGCCGCTTGTGATGCCGGTAAAGTCGCCGGCCTCCCAGGCTTCGGCGCCAAAACCCAGGCCAAAATCCTCGATGCCATCGCCCTGCGCGAAAAGTTCGCCGATTCCTTTGTCCTCGGCGCCATCAGCCCGCTCGTCGAGGAAATGTTAGATACACTGCGCCTGCATCCGGAGGTCTCACGGACTGCCGTCGCCGGTTCCTTCCGCCGCGCCAAGGAAATCGTGCACGACCTGGACTTCCTCGTCGCCACCAAATCCCCGGCGCTGGTGTGCGAGGACTTCACCACCCTGCCGCAAGTGGCTTCGGTCATCGCTTGCGGCGACACCAAGGCGTCCGTCCGCCTTTACAACGGCATGCAATGCGACCTGCGCGCCGTTTCTAACAGCCAGTTCCCATTCGCCCTGCAATACTTCACCGGGTCCAAGGAGCACAACGTCGCGTTGCGCGCCCTGGCTCTCAAGCAAGGCCTCTCGCTCAACGAATACGGCTTCACGCCAACCGCGGCGGGCGTGCCGCCGCCGGCGGGGATTCACGAGGAAGCCGACATCTATCATGCACTCGGGCTCGACTTCATCGAACCCGAACTGCGCGAAAACCGCGGCGAAATCGAAGCCGCCGCCACTCACACGCTGCCCAAGCTTGTCGAACTCGCCAACCTGCGCGGCACCTTTCACAACCACACCACCGCCTCCGACGGACTGGATTCGCTGGAAGCCATGGCCGCCGAAGCCATCGAGATGGGCCTGCAATACCTCGGCATCGCAGATCACTCGAAGTCCACTTTCATCGCCAACGGACTCGACGAGACGCGTCTGTTAGCACAACTCGAAGCCATCGCCAAACTCAACGCCGCCCACCCCGATTTCCGCATCTTCGCCGGCTCCGAAGTTGACATCCTCCGGGACGGCAGCCTCGACTTCGACGACGCCATCCTCGCCAAGCTCGACTACTGCGTCGCGTCGGTTCACAACATCTTCAATCTCACCGAAGACGAGATGACCCGCCGGATCTGCCGCGCCATGGAGAACGGGCACGTCACCATGTTAGGCCACGTCACCGGCCGCCAACTCCTCAAGCGCGACGCCTATCCGGTCGATCACGCGAAAATCATCGACTGCGCGGCCGCCACCCGCACCATCATCGAGTTGAATTGCAGCCCCCTGCGTCTCGATATGGACTGGCGCTGGTGGAAGCGCGCCCGCGACCAGGGCGTGCTCTGTTCGATCAACCCCGATGCCCACTCCGTCGCCAGGCTCCATCACATCGGCCTCGGCGTGCGCCTCGCCCGCAAAGGCTGGCTCCGCCGCCAGGACATCCTCAACACCCGCTCGCGCGCCGAAGTCGAGGCCTTCCTCAAAACGCCCAAAGCGGCCAGGTAGTCCATAACCGAACCGGCCGGCCCTGGTGGGCGCGTTGGTCACAACGCGGGCGGCTGAGAAACTATCATGGCTCAATTATATACCTCACAATAACATGCAATTCAGGAATCTTGTTATCATGGCCTGCTTGATATTGGGCCCGGCTCAGGCGTCGCAGAATCTCCCGGAATCCAGAGTTGTCGAAATTCTTGGATATTGTCACGTATTAGAGGATGGCGGAATTGGATATATGAGCGAAGGCAAACTTTCGGAGCTAGAGACGAGTGCATTTCGCGAATGGTTCAAGACTACCGAAGACCCAGTGGCGGTGATTTGCCGATTGGTTGCCGACGATTCCCAACGCGCTACTGCTGTTGTGATCGCGTCCGAGGAGTTGGATGATGACCACTTCTACCGGGTGAGTCTCAACGCCCTTCGCCGATTTGCCGATGGCGAGGCGGGGCAAAAAGAATTGGAAAAGGTGCTGCTGCCGGGTAATAGCAGGTCCGGGGTTCTAGCGGTTCATTTTCGTGATCCGGTGCTCCGGGCGACACTCAAAAGGTGTTTGGATCGCGGCATTGCTAATCCCGATGATGCGAGTTATGCAAATGCAATCCTTTCCGGCAAGGCTGCTCAGAACGTTATCGATTCCCAAGACGTGGGAGGCTCGGATCGTTATGTTCGGCTTGCGGAGAAGGCACTGAAAAATGAGGATGGCTTCAAGAGGGAGCCAAAGCCCAGGCCGTGGTTGCCGCAGGTGGCGACAACAACGCGGGAAGTCGGCACGCAATGGATCTGGATTGTTGTCATCATGGTTCTCATGTTCACGGCGTGGGGCGTGCGCAAGCTTCGATCATGACGCATAGCGCAATCGTCGTAAAGTTATTCCCTGCCGAGGGCGCTTTCGATGTTAGGTTTGGGCCATGTGTTTTGTCAGTTACCCAATCTCGATCGGTGTGGAAAACTCTCGGTGAAAATCTCGCTCCCGCAGGCCTCTGGTTGGACCACAGATAGCCTGTGGGGATGTGGGTAGCCAAGGGCGGGGAAACTCAAAACCGTTGTCCGGGGCGGAAAAAAGTGGCTTGGGACGCAAATAGAGCTTGTCTAAGAAGTTGTTAGGAGCAAAAAACTTTATGCCCTAGAGTCACTTGAAGAGTGAAAGATGTTGTCGTTAGGTCAAGTTCTTCGTCTTGTGTCTTGTGTCTTGTGTCTTGCAGTCTTGGGTCTGAGGCGGAGCCTCGCTAGCAACAACAACTGGATACACCGTTCTCCCGCGTTTTTTTCGCCGGCATTGTCGGTCTCCACCCCCAGTCGCGGCGTCGATACGGGTGCGCGGGCATCTCCGACATCCATTACGCCCAACTGGGGGCGCTGCGCTGCCTGGGCAGTTCCGCGACCAGACGAATTGCGGCTGGAAGCCACAGCCACCGCGCCTTGCAGCTATTCACGGCAGCGTCAGATGTGTATAAGAGACAGTCTCTGCGCCGCTCCATGGCACGCGTTGGGACCAACGCGCCTACCATTCTATCTCTGCGCCGCTCCATGGCACGCGTTGTGACCAACGCGCCTACCATTCTATCTCTGCGCCGCTCCATGCCACGCGTTGTGACCAACGCGCCTACCATTCTATCTCTGCGCCGCTCCATGGCACGCGTTGGGACCAACGCGCCTACCATTCTATCTCTGCGCTGCTCCACGGCACGCGTTGGGACCAACGCGTCTACCATTCAATGCGTACGCGGGCGAAGCAGCGGCCGGTGGGAGACTCCGCAATCGGCGGCAGGATGCGGCAAGTCACCCGTTCGCCGATTTTGCGGCCGCTTTCCAGAATGTCCTCAGGCGTGCCGACAATCTCGATTCCACTGGTGGTCCACAGTCCCGATTCGAGGTCGTCGGTCTTTTCCACAAACACCTTGAGCGCGGGATCGTCGGTGCGACGGTTGAAGGTGATGGTGAGATAGCCATCGCCGCTTTGCCGCGCGAGCGGCCAGGTCTGCGAGGAATCGCCCGACTGACGATTTGCGAGCAAACCGAACTCGGCCAGGTTGGTGAGACCGTTCTTGTCCGGATCGGCCAACGGGTCGGCGTCGGAGCCGGTGAGGTTCCTGGCTGTGAGCCAATCGTGGAAACGCGAGTGAACGGTTAGAATTCCGGTGGCGGGATCGAACACGGCGAACTGGTGAGGATCGAGTCCGGTCGCGGTCACGGCGGCAAACGTGCCGGCCAACGCGGCACCGGTGGAGCGGGTGAACAACGTGAAGGCGGCACCATCAGGGACCGGGGCGTTGAAACTAACAGTCAAGACGCCGCCGAAGGAGAACGTGCCGCCGGCGACAGCCACGCGGTCACTGGTGCCGCTTGTGCCAAGGACGCGCAGCGCAGTGGTGGCGGTGCCTTGCAGCACGCCACCCGCCCGCAGGGTCAGCGTGACGGCCGGGCCGCTTGCTGCGGGACTGAGCAGGCCCGCGACGTTGACATTGCCGCCCAGCGTGCCGCCGCCGGAAAGAACCGCACCTGAAGCGATCGAGACATCACCGGTCGCCGCGCCGTTGTCGGCCTCGACGCAAAGGATGCCGGCCTGCACCGTGGTGATGCCGGCGTATGTGCAAGCACCGGTTAGAGTGAGCGGACCGTCACCTGTTTTGACGATGGAGCCCGCTCCGGCAAGCGGATTGGCAACGAGCATTTCGCCGCCGGTAGCGTCGAACGCGCAAGTGCCGGATAGAACCATCGGCAGGTTGATCACCTGTGGATAGGAACTATGGTTAACCACATCGCCGGCCAGGGTGATGCCGTTCCCGCCGAGGATGAACGCAGCGGCGGAATTGAGGAAACGAACTCCTTTAAAGAGGCTGGCCACCGGCAGGTCGTTGGTGGTGCTCAAGCGGCGGGTTCCCGCAAAGACCAGTTCGTCGGTGCCGGGCACGGGAACCGCTTGGCCGGTCCAATTGTCGGGACTCGACCACAGGTTGTCATCGACATCGAAGCCGATCCAGCCGCCGTTGGCCAGATAGGTGGCGGAGACTGCGACATCCCCCGCCGGCATGGTGAGAGTGGCGCTCGACGATTCGGGATTGGCGATGCCGGTGCCGGTCCAACGGTAAAACGCCTGTCCCGGCGGTGGCGCGGCTGCCGTGACGGTCACGTTAGACCCTTCGAGGTAGGTGCCCGAGCCGTCGCCGTTAGTAACTGTTAGATTCCACGGCTGACCCGTTCCCGGCGGCACCTCGCCATCCAACTGCAGAAGATAAGCCGCCAGTTGGTCGATCTGGTTTTTGCTTAGATGGGACGTCCTGCCGTGTTTGTCGGCCGGATTGAAGGTGGTGAGAACCTCCCGGACGGTGGTTGCCGCGCCATCGTGCAGGTAGGGGGCGGAGCGCCAGAGTTCGTAAAGATGGGGTGAAACGTAACCGCTGATGTCGTTGGCGGTCCAATCCGCCGCGTGGCGGGTGCCGACATCGTATTTGTTAGGGTCGCCATAGTATTGATTCGGCTTGTGGCAGCCCAGGCAGTTCGTTTCCGCGCTTTCAAAGAGGGTCTTGCCCTGAACCGCGTCGGGAGTGAGTTGGCCGTTCACCAGATACGGGCTCTGCTCCGGCCTGAGCGCGTCCATGTACGCGTAGATGTCGTCGTAATCCTGCTGCGAGTGGGACTGGAACTCGATGAACTTGAAGCCGGCCTGGATACCGACCATCGCGTTCGCACGGATGCCGGTCCACATGGACGGCGGTGTTTGCGGAGCGTAAAGTGCGGACTTCACGTTTTTCGAATTACCGAAGCCGTCGTTGAGGAGGTCCCAATTCATCCCGTCCACACGGGCGCCGGGATGACAACTGTTGCACGAGAGCCAGCGTTGGTAACACCCGTTGGCGTCGTGATAGAGCCTGTAACCGCGCCGGACCGCGTCCTCGGCCGGTTGCGTGTCGAGCGGCACTTGCGCGGTGACGGCGCCGGCCGTATCTAGCAGAAGCACCTGGCCGCTGAACCACGCCGCGACCGCGAGTTGGCCCTCGCCCGGGGCGAGGGAAATTCCGCGCGGACCGTTGCAGGGCAGGGCCTTGCGCTGGAACAGTCCCAGATTGTATAGGGTGGTTAGATCGTATTGCATGGCCGCGCGCAGATCGACATCGCCGGCGAGGAGCGCGTGCAGATTGAACAAATCCAGCATGCCGACCTCGTGAACCCCGGCGAAGGTGATCCAGGCGCTGCGACCATCGTTAGAAAGGGTGATGCCCCACGGATCGGCCGCGCCATCGCTGGTCTTGTCAAAGAGTATCGTCGAATACACCTGTTTCGACTGCAGGTCGATGATGCTCATCGCGCTGGTGACGACCCAACCGCGGCTGAGTTGTGTGGTGGGCAGGAACGGACGTCCCTGGACATGGAGAACATAAGCCCAGCGGCCGTCCGGCGAACAGACAACGCGCTGCACGTTGGTCGCTCCCGGATTGAGTTTGAGGTGATCGACCTCCCGCATGTTGTCGAGATTGACGAAGCTGATGGCGGCGGCATGCGAGGGGTCGCGGGCGTCGCCATACGGGAGGCGGTTAGAGACAATCGCCAGATGCTCGTCGGGGGTGACGGTGACGAACACCGGTTCGCGAACCGTCGAAACCTCGGCCCGCGTCGTGCCGGTGCCTTGATCTATCAGCGAAAGATGGTTCAGGCCACGGTCGGTGGCCAGAAGCAGGTTCTTGCCGGGCGCGACGGCTAGGCCCGCGGGTTTGGGACCGACCGCAATCCGGCGGAGGACCGTGCCGCTTGCGGTGTCGATTTCGGCGACGGTGCCGGCATCGTGTTCGGAAACGAAAAGCCGCGTGTTGGTGGTCCAGACGAGGTCGCGCGGCTCGCCGGCGAGGGTGATCTTGCGCATCACCGTCGCCGTGGCCGGATTGATGAGATAAATCGCGCGAGCGGTTTGGTCGGCTGCGGCCAACGTGCCGCCATCCGGCGAGTAGGCCACCTCGACGGGCGAATGATACGGGCCCTGCGCAAGAACGCTGACGCAAACCGTGTCCTGTGAGGTGAGTTCGCCGTCGCTCGCGGAAAGTTGCAGCACGTACTCGCCTGTCGCACTGAAGGTCGCGGTCGTCGCGGGTTGCGAGGCGTTGGCAAAAGTGACGCTTCCGGGGCCGGTGAGCTTGCTCCAGTGGGTGGTGACAAGCCCCGGCTGCAGCGGCAGGCCATCATCGGTGACCATGCCTGTTAGGGGAAGGGTGTCACTCAGCGCGCCGATGAGTGCCGGTCCGGCTTCAACCGCCGGGGCGTTGTTGCCGCCCGGACCGCCAATTGTTAGTAGCATGGTCCGCGTGTCGCGCAGTCCGCTGTCGTCGACGACGCTCAGCGATGCGGTGTAGCGGCCGGGTTGGGCGTACCTGTGGGTGGCGAGCCGGCCGCTGCCGGACGTGCCGTCGCCGAAGTCCCAATACCACGCGGCGACGACGCCGTCGGGATCGGTGGACCCGGATCCGTTGAAGAGCATCGTGCAAGGTGCCTGGCCGCCATTTGGCGAGACGGCAATGTCGGCGATCGGCGCCGCGCCTCCGCCGATCTGTCCTTTTGCCAGAATTGGCAGCGCTTTCGTGGCAGTGAAGCCGTCGTTGTCGGTCACGGTGAGTTTGATGGTATAACTTCCCGGAACGGTATAAGTGTGCTGAGCCAACGCCGATCCGCTGGCTGTGGTATTATCGCCAAAGTCCCATGCGTATTTCACCACGGAGCCGTCGGCATCGGAGGATGCCGTGGCATCGACGCTGACCTTCAAAGCAACGCCACCCGTGTCAGGCGACGCGGAAAAGTCCGCGACCGGGACCGGTTGCAGCGTGGTGTCGGGCTCGGCCACCACCCGGAAGCCGACGTTGTAGCCGCGCTGCCAGGGTGGCATGGACGAGCGAAACGACGCCGTGCCGCGTTTGGTGCGATCCATGCATGAAGCGCCGCGAACGACTTTTTTCAGCGCCAGCCATTCGTCGTCGCCGTACACGGCGCGGTTGCGCGAGTCGTCGGCATACGGATAGGGCGCGTAGGTCGAGAGCGTCCATTCGGCGACGTTGCCGTGCATTGCGCAGAGGCCGAAGGGATTGGAGGCGAAGGACGTCACGTTGCCGGGAGCGACCCAGGCATCGGTGACGGCCCGATTGGCTAGATACCAGCGCGGGCTGCCGGTAAACATGTTGAGCGTGTAGTCGTTGAAGTATTCATAGCCCGCGAAGTTATCGAGCGCTCCGCTCCGGTAGAAACCGTCACCGGGGATCAACTGAAGGGAGGTGGCCCACGTGGTCGAGGTGGTGCCATACCACATGTCGGTGGTGGTGCCGGCGCGGCAGGCGTATTCCCACTGGGCTTCGGTGGGCAGTGTGAACTTGCGTCCCGTTTGTTTCGTTAGCCACTGGCAGAAACCCATGGCGTCCTTCCACGACACGCGCATGACCGGCTGATCCGGGTTGTTGCAAGTCCAGCCCTCGGAGTTGTGGTCTCCGCCGAAGGCCTGAATGAACCCGGAACGATGCGCCGCATCGTACAACGCGTATTGCTTGTTCGTGACCTCGAATTTCCCCATGTAAAATGGCCGGGCGATGCCCACCACCGACTGCGGGAATTCGTCCGGATAGCCCGTCACCGAGCCCATGAGAAACCGTCCGTCCGGAACCAGATCGAGAATGAGAGCCACGCCGTTGCCCAAATTCAGCGTGAGTTCCGCTGGCTGCGACGTGGTTGCGATCGCGTCGCGCCGGCGCTTGGCCTCGGTCACGTTGAAGACGCCGTCAGCGGGCGGCGTCAGTGCGGTCGGGACCGTGGGTGGGGTCGGGTTGATGAACGTCCCGCGTGGCGGAGCGGGCGGATAGGCCTCCGGATCGCTGGAAATGTTGGCGTAGGCCGCCATCGTCTGTTGCCGGCGGGTGGCGTATGTCGGCGAGCCACCGACGGTCTTCTGCTCGCCCCAAGTGCCAAAGGCAGGCACATTCAAATCGATCCAGGTATAGAGGCGATCCCACGCCTCCGCATCCAGGGTCACGCCGTAGTGGCCCTTTTTCAACAGTTGCACCAATTCGCTGGTGTCGGCCTGATACTCGCCGGGATTGTTGAGGCGAAGATAGCCTTCGTTGCCAGTCCGCCGGATGAACTTGTGCAGGTTCACATAGGAATTCGGAAAGGTGTTAGACGTGGCGTTGATCGGGCTGTCGCCGTCGCCGTCAACCCGGCTGATATCATATAGCTGGGGTGCGACGTTGACCGGGCCGCCGGGGCCGCCGTGGCAGCCGACGCAGAATTTGTCGAGCACCACCTGGACTTCGCGGGTGAAGCTGAAGCCGCGTTCCGCGCCGCGCCAGGGGGTTATGTCATCCGGCGATTTGCGCGAGGCGAGCGAGACCTGGTTGTTCATCCCTTGATTGCGGTCCTCGTGGCAGCCCGAGCAGGAGACGGCCTCGCCGGGCATCACCGTGAACCAACTGCGGAAAAGTTGCAGGGCCTTGCCCTCGTCATCGAGCGGTTGGACCGAGATCGGCACATTCGAGGGCACGGTGAAACTCGCCGAACCGTCCGCGTACACCGGCACCGTGCCAAGGATGCGTTTCACGTCCCAGCCGCCGTCGATCGCCACGCTGGTGGCACCACCCTGGCCGCGGTAGGTGTAATGCAAGGAATAGACGCGGAGGCCCTTGACTTTGCCGCGCGGCACGTCCTGCAGGCCGGGGCCGAAATGAATGTCGGCGATATTGACGACGCCCGTGGTTGAGGCGGTTTTCACACGATCCGGGATGACCGGCGGCGTTGCCAGCACCTTGACCGGCGTGGGATGCATGAGGTTCTTGCCCAACTCATATCTCAGGAGGGTGTAGTTATCGAATTGATCGACCAGATAGATTCCGGTGGTGCCGCTCGCGGAGGTTCGCGCCGCGACGAGCATCTGTTTTTCATCGAGCGGGACCGGTTGGATGAAACGCGGCCACGGGTTGCGCTCATCGATGTATGAGTCGCGGACTTCGGGCAGGACGGGATTGGGCCCGCAGAAGCGATGCACGACGCCGTCCGCCTCGCGGGTGCCCTTGGTCTCATCGAAAAGTATCAACTCGCCTTCGCGCTTCACACCGCGGTGGCCGGAGACAACTCCCACAAACTGTGAGGGATTGCCGGGAATGGGCCTCACGTCAAAGAGCGAGTCGGGCCAGTAGCTGCCGCTGCCGTAGCGGGCGCCTTGCTCGAGGCCGTCGGGCATCATCGCCATCAGGACGCGCGAGAAATAATGGGCAAGGTCGGAATACTCCCAGCGGGTGAACATGACCCGCCCATCCGCTAGAACGGTGGGTCCCCAGTTCTGGTCCTGATCGAAGGTGAGTTGGCGCACGGTGCTGGTGCCGCGGGTCAACCGATAGATGTTGGCGACATAGTCACCGCCACCCTGGGACGGCACCCCGGCGAACCCGGCGGTGCCGCACATCAGCACATCGCCGTTTGGCAGGTAACAGCCGTCAAACCAATCCACGTCCGCCCCCGCCGGCGCGCTCGTGCCGGGACTGACTTGCTGGAGCCCGGTGCCGTCGATGTTCATTTCAAAAATGCCATAGGGACGGGCGGAGCCGGAGCCATACTGGGTGGTGAGCAGCAGATGCGCGGCGTTCCAATGCAAATTCAGATAGCCAATGAACGCGTTGGTGGCGGGAGTGTATATGTTGCTGGTGGCATCCTGCGCGATGTCCAGCGAAACCAGCGTGTCCTGGCAGGCATTGCGGTCCACCGAGGAGACGTTCTGCCAGTTGGCCGGCAGGCCGGGGTCGGCGTTGCGCCTAACAAAGAGCAGCTTGTTGAAAGCGAGTGCCGGATTGTTGAGCACGAGGGCCTCGCGTTTGAGCGCCTGGAAAGGACCGTCGGTGGCGGCGGCACCGCCGCTTTGGAAGGCCAGGTTGATCGCCGCGAGCTGGCTGAGATAACTCACGGACTTTGTTGCGTATTCCGCCGGGTAGCGTGCGGCGAGATCCCGGATGGCGCTCTGGACGCCTGCGAGGGTGGTGTTAGATATGCCTTGGAGTCCCTGCACCGAGAGCGTGAGTTGCAGCGTGGTGCCGACGATCCGGAGCGAGCCCGAACAACCCGCCGGCAGCGTGCCCACCGTGAAGTCGCTTTGGTCCACGCTCAGCGCAGACGCGCCGCTCCAATCCATCAGGGTGAAGGTGCCGAAGCCCGACATCGATGGAACATCAATCCGGGTGGTGCCGGAAGTGTTGCCATTGAAGGTGCCGGACACCGTTAGAAGAGTCGGCGCCGCACCGAGGTTGAACTGGAGCACCGCGTCGGGGTTCAATGTCAGGCCAGCTTGCAAGGTGAGGGTCCCTTGCGGGGCGCCCGGTGCGATGATGCCGCCCGGATTCAGCGTGACCATTCCGTTGGGCGTGCCGGTTCCGGACAATTTGCCGCCGGAGTTCACCTGAACCGGTGCCGTCACCGAGGCTCCCGGATCGACTTGCAGCGTGCCGCCCGTCACCGAGGTCGTCGCCGTCACCACCGCGGAGCTTGTTAGAACAAGCGTGCCGCCGCCGCTTTTTTCAAACGCACCCTGGCCGCCGATCATTCCCGCGAATGAAGTCGATGCGTCATTCGCGCCGACTTGAAGCACGCTCCCGCCGAGCAGGACGCTGCTGCCCGCGACACCGCTCAATGAGCCGAGGGTCTGGTTGACGCCGCTGGCATCAAACGTGGCGCCACTTGCGACAAGGTTCACCACGGCTAGCGAGGGCAGCGGGGTCGGGACGAACCACTTGGCTTTCAAGTAACCCTCGACTTGCAGCCGATCCGCGTCGCTGAGGGCCGTGTTATAGATCAATATCTCGGCGATCTGCTGGCCGCCGGTGCAGTAAGAGTCGCGGTCGCTGGCGAGCCGGTTCGCCGTCACCGTGCCTGCGGTGACGAGGCTGATGAGGTTGAAATAGCCACCACTGGGACTGGCAGCCGTGCCGTCAACCAGCGAGCCGCCGAGATAGGTCTTGCCGGTTCTGATGTTTGCCGCCGCCCAAGTGCCGTCCCACAGCGGCGCGGTACCCGACGTGACCGGCGAGCCACGGTAGAAGTCAAAGGAGGCATTGTGACCGAGCAGGGAGTTGGCACCTTTCATCACCCAGAACACCGAGCGGATGTCACTCGCCGGAACATCGAAACTCATCCGCTGGCCGCTGCCAGTGCCATCCACCACCGGACCGAAGTCGAGGATCGGTTTGCCGCTCAGTCCGTTCGCCACGAAGGTCGGTTGGTAAGCGGCTGTGGACTGGCTGACATAGCCGGGCCCACCGCCGTTTCCGGCGTCGTTCCAGCGGCTCACTTTGTTAGAAGCATCCTTGACGAGTGTTGTCGTGTTAGATGCGTCCAGCCACAACTCGGGCGTGCCGGCGGGGCTTGCGGCACCCCCCGGTGGCGCAATGGCGGCGAGGCGCAGCGTGCCGCCAAGGACCGTCACCGGACCGCTCAAACTGTTAGCTCCGGCGAGTGTCAGGATGCCGGGACCCGTCTTGGTGAGACTTCCCGCGCCGCTGATCACTCCACCGAAAGTGGTCGAGCTGCCGTTGCCTCCGATGGTTAGATTGGCCGCCGCCGAGCCTCCCGTCAGCACTTGGCTGCCGCTGCTACCCGCCAGCGAGCCGAGGGTGATACTGGCGCTGTTCATATCGAGCGTCGCACCGGCGGCGAGAGTGGTGGCTCCGAGCCACTTCGCCCGCAGCGAAGCCTCGACCGCCTGTCGCTCGGCATCCGTGAGCGCGACCGTATAAATGAACATTTCCGCGATTTGCTGTCCGCCGGAGCGCAAGGTCCGGTCCGACGCCAGCCGGTTGGCTTCCACGGGTCCCGTCGTGACAAGGCTTATGATTGAGAAACCGTCTGGCAGCGGCGTCAAGGTGCCGTTGACGAGGGTCCCGTCGAGCCAGGTTTGGCCGTTGAGGATGTTCGCCGCGGCGTTGGCTCCCCAGATGGGCGCGGTGGCGGTGTCGCCGCCGCGATAGAAATGGGCAACCGTGTCATCCCCGAGAATGAAATTCGTGCCCCGTAGCACACAGATCACCGTGCGGATGTTGGTCACCGGTGCATCGAAGAGCATCTGCTGACCGTTGGAATTGGCGTTGAACGCCCCGAAATCCATGACAGGACGGCCGTTCAGGGCGTTGGCGATCAACATCGGTTGCTTCGCGAGCGTGGGTTGGCCGGCATTGGTCGGGCCGCCACCATCGCCAGCATCCCGCCAGACGCTGACCTTATTGTTCACGTCCTTGGTGATCGTCGCGGCATTCGACGCATCGAGCCACAGCACGGGAGTCGCCGCCCGCAGCGGAGCCGCGGCAAGGCCCACCACGAGCAGAACTCTGCCATGCACCCTGCAAGCCGCTCCAATCTTACGCCAAACATCGCTGTATTTGCGGGAAATTTCCTTCTGGGCGGCGGGCCAACGGAGACGCGTTTTCATGGGATTGCCGGGAACTTGTCGTCGGGGACAAGGGCACAACGGAACTATCCCAGCGACAATCCAGCCATAAACTCCCGCCCTCTGCAAGCAAAATATGCGCAGTGTGGCCGATTTTCTTGCTTCTTCAAATATAAACCGGACGTTTGCAAATTGAGCGGCGGATTTCCGGAATGAAAATCACCCGTGAACGCTGCGGTTCGGACTGCCAAGTCACGCACCGCCACATTGCACCCACGTGCCGCGCATCCCGGCCAAGGACAATCAAGCTCTGAGGCAGCGCTTGACTGGCCTGATCGGCAAGCCACAATCGCGGCACCGATGAAAGCACGCCACGCATGGACCAATCAGAAGGCATGGACTGAGAGCATCGGCGGTGACGAACCCTGGCGTATCCAGCCAAGACAACGATGACGAAATGGCTCTCAAGTCTCTTGTATGCAGGTTTGGCCTCGCCCATGCCGGCCGCCGCCCCGGTGAATACCGCGTCATGGGTCGGCGCCAACTACACCCCTGCCTACTGCGTCAATCAGGTGCAGATGTGGCATGATTTCAGACCGGATGTGATCGACAAGGAACTAACAGCGGCGCACGATTCCCTCGGCATCAATACCTTGCGCGTTTATTTGCATAACTTGGTTTTCGAGGGGGAAAGAACGGAGATGCTCAAGCGCATTGACGTGTTCATCGGAATTTGCGCCAAGCATGGCATCAAGCCGGGATTCGTGTTTTTCGACGATTGCTGGAACCATGCGGGAATCGAGTTCGGCCCGCAGGACGCGGCGGTGGATGGCAGGCACAACGGTCGCTGGGCCGCCTGCCCCCAGGACCGCGACCGGAAGGATGAGAACCTGCCGAAGTTGAAGGCTTATGTGCAGGAAATCATCCGGCCTCACCGTGACGACCCAAGGGTTCTCTGGTGGGAAATCTATAACGAGCCGAACTCTTCGCCGTTTTCCACCAGTCTTCGCAAACTCGGTTATGCGTGGGCGAAGGAAACCAATCCATCGCAACCGCTTCTCTGTTGCTGGGACGACAGCCCGGAAACCGACATCGTGGACGCCCACAACTACACCACAAATTGGGCGGGTTGGGATGGCCAGGCGGAGCGGAATCCCGCCAAGGGCACGGTTTTCACCGAGGCCGGCGCCAGATGGTTGGCCCCGCGCGACAGCACCGGCTCGCCAACCGAAGTCATTCACTGGCTGCGTGACCGCAAGGCGGCGGGCAAATCCGTCCCGGGTGTCTATCTGTGCTGGGAACTGATGGTGGGCAACTCTAACTGCCGGTGGTTCTGGGGCACGCCCGATGGCGCGCGCGAACCTGCGATTCCATGGTGCGGCCTGCTGATGCCGGATGGCACACCGGTTTCACTCGCCGAGGCCGAGGCGATCCGGAGCTATGCCACGGGCAAGAGCCGGGCGCTGTTTTCCGACGATTTTCAAGACGTTGCCGCCCCTGCGCCCAAACGCCCCGGCTGGACGAAATACGGCGAGGACGGCTCGCCCGCGGGTTACATGAGCGTGCCCGCAAACACGAAATTCGTGACCGGGAGCGCGGATTGGTCGGATTATTTGGTGGAAGCCGCCATCATGCTCAAGGGCACCTCTGGCAATGCCGGCCTCGTCGTGAGGGTCAACAATCCCGGACCGGGCCCCGACCAAATGAAAGGCTACTACATCGGCTTCAACATCGACACCTTGTATCTTGGCAAGATGAACAACAATTGGCAGGAACTCGCCAAATCCGACCTATCCAAACTCCAATGCAAAGTGGAACCCGATGTCTGGAACAGGCTGCGGATTTCCGCAAAGGGCAACCATATTCAAGTCTGGTTCAACCCGCTTCACGACGATGCCGGCCTGCGCCTGGATTATACCGATGACAAAGAGCCGGTTCTCAGAGGCGGTGTCGGAGTGCGCGCCTTGGGCGTGCAGGCATGGGTGGATGACGTCGTCGTGCTCCCCGCGGACAATTAGCTCGGAAGACACCTGAAGCTGTCCAATCCTGACCATACACGCGGAAAGAGCCGTGGCTCGAACGGCACCGCAAGCGGATCTAACAGAACCCGGCGTGACAAGGGCGCATCCAAGCGGAAAGTATCGGCCGGGGCAGCGGGGCTTCCCACCGCCTTCTACCTAACATTCACCCGGATGACGGTGAGCGAATTGCCGGGGAAGGTGTGGCTCAGGGTGGTGCCGTTGACGGGCAGCACTTGGGAGACGGGCACGACCTTATGCGGGTTATCCAGGGTGTTCTCGTCGGTGGCGTGTTCCGAGGTGAGCACCATGGCCCGGGCCGGGCTGGTGGCTTGGGCGATCCCGTCGAGTTTGATCTCCGCGGGCCGCGCGTCGGCTGAGGCGTTGACGACCTTGAGGATGACTTCGCCGCGGGCCAGGTCGCGGGTGGCGGAAGCATGAAGCGCATTCACGCTGGCTGGCTTGGCGTCGTGAATGAGTTTATCGTCAAGGAAACACTTGATGTTAGAACCGCTGACTTCGATGCGGATGTCATACCAGCGGCCGGTTTCGATATGGCCCGGCTCCCCGCGCGCGGTGACGCCCTCCATCTCGATGCTGTGGCTGGTGTTGCCCCAACCGCCGATGTTCCACCAGCATTTCGCGCCGTCTTCCGCGATGAGGAAGGGAATGAGAAAACCTTCCTTGCCGCCGGTTTTCCGCGCCTTGAGCGTGTAGGTGTAATCGGTCCAGGTCTTGTCGCCGACAAGCGCGCGGACGTTTTCGTTAGGCGAGTCTTGGCGCAGGGCGCCGTCCTGGATCTTCCAGTCGCCATCTGGCAAGCGCCATCCGGCGGTGCCTTTGGCGGGATCGAACGCGAAGAGCGTCTTGCCATCACGGGTGACCTTCATGTCCTTGAACTCCGCCTGGGTCAGCCAGGTGCCGACACCGACGCCGCCGCCGCGAGCACTCTCGCCGGCGACGGGCTCGCTCACGGCCACCGGCAGCACGACGTCACCCCGGTTTTCGGCGAAAAGCTTTTGCACATAATAACTCGGCAGGCCGTAGTTGCGGGTGCTGTCATAGTTGATGAGATTGATCGGCCAGCGCTTGTGGTTCGCATTGCAGAACAGCGGCGCGTAAGAGGCCATGACAACGACGTCGGAATTGCGCTCCATGCCGGTCATGAACACGGCCTCGCCGATGGCGCCGCGCAGGTTGCCCAGGCCGGAGTTCTGGGTGACGGCGTATTCGCCGACGAAAATCCCGGGGCCGTCGCGTTTGTACGAATCGTATTTGCCGGCCTGACTGATGAAAAAGTCAGGTGTGTTGTAGTAGTGTTCGTCGAGGATCTCAACGGGACCGTCCTTGGGCGCGCCGTTCCACTCGTTGGCAACGAGGTGCATCTGCGGGTATTTCGCCAGGATCGCCTTGGCGAACAAGGGATAACGCTCGTGATAGGCCGGGCCGCCGTTCTCATTGCCGATTTCCATATATTGAAGATTGAAGGGCGCGGGGTGGCCGGCCTTGGCACGCAACGCGCCCCAGGTGCTGTCGGCGGCCCCGTTGGCATATTCGATGGCATCCAGGGCGTCCTGCACATACTCGCCCATCTTGTCCATCGGGACGTTTTCGCGGTGGGACATGCCCACGTTGATGCAGAACAAGGGCGCGGCGCCAAGGTCCTCGCAGAGTTGCAGATACTCGTGATATCCGATGCCGTGGGTGGCCTCGTAGGCCCAGATGTTATGTTGGGTGCGACGCTCGGAGGGATCGCCAATGGTCTGTTTCCAACGGTAGGACTCCTGCAGCGTTTCGCCCTCGACCCAACAACCGCCGGGAAAGCGCACGAAGGCGGGCTTGAGGCCGAGCAACATTTCCGCCAGATCCGGGCGCAGACCGTGATCGCGCCATGTCTTCTGCGGAAAGAGCGACACCATGTCGAGCCAAAACGTGCCGGCCTGGGTGGCGCTGATGACCAGACGCGCCTTCGGATCGCTGGCACTGGCCTTGAGCACGACGGCGTAATTCTTCCACTCCCCGGTAAGGGCGGGAAGCGTCGCCGTGGCGCAGGCGGCGCCGTCGGCGCTTTCTAACGAAATCGTGAGCGGTCCGCCGAAGCCATCGCCGCCGCGGGCCAGCAGCGAGAGTTTGTAAGTTTCGCCCTGCTTGATGCCCATGCCATAGAAGCCGGCATTGGCGACGCCCGCGCGCGTGCCGCCGGCCGGGGCGAGGGTGACCTTGAGCGAGCGCGGGTTCTTCGGGCTCACGGGCCGCGCGGTGTCAACGCTCATGCGGACTTGCTCGGCAGCACCGCCAACCGCGCTCCACTGCTCGGGCTTGTCCGAGTCCTCGAAATTGCGGTTGCGCACCAGTTCGGCGTAGAGCCCGCCGTCGACGGAGAGGTTGATGTCCTCAAAGAAGATGCCCCACAAAGTGGCGGAAACCTTGTGACCCGGTTGACTGACAGCCACGGTGATGGCGGCGGGCGCGGCGGGCGCGGCGGGCAGCCCGGCAGCCAGCAGCCACACGGCGCCAAGATTTGTTAGAATAAGAGAGGGCGTGGTGGTCATGACGAAACCTACGCTAGCCGGGAATCGGCAGGGTGGAAACCGTGAAGTGATATGACGGTAATACGGTGCCAGCGGCCGATGGCCGGAGTACCGTTGCTTGGCAAACGAAATCCGAAAAATAGCGTTGCCAAGCGGCCGATCGCGGTATTGGTTCGTGGCGGCAGCAAGGCGGGTGTAGTTCAATGGTAGAACGTGAGCTTCCCAAGCTTGAGGCGTGAGTTCGATCCTCATCACCCGTACCACCTGCAAAACGGCCGTTTTTCCTTGATTCACAAGGGTTTTTCGGTCGGTGCCTGAAACAGGCGAATTGCCAGGAACTGCGCTGAGATGCGCGAAATTGCACCAAATTGAGGGTAAAAAACGATACAAAACGATACAAACCGGTACACGGGAAAAACTCCCTCGCTGCAATTCGATGCCAGTTCTGCTGATAAAGACACGGACGGCATGCGGCTCCTCTTTAAGGAGGGCCAGTCCCTATTCCAAGCAACACAGGGG
>Ga0118677_10007083_pt1 | contig 18694 bp, 16 predicted proteins | sample AliMusrvi5mmetaG_FD_86154 | JGI IMG/M metagenome (GOLD analysis project Ga0118677, IMG submission 86154) | reverse complement strand
ATGGAACGCCCCTCCGCAACCCGCTGGCTGCTGGCTGGCGGCGTCAACGGCCTCGCCATGCTCTTCGTGGCCACCACCGCGGCGCTCGCGCCCGTGCTGGTAGTCTTCGCGTGGTTCGCCGTGCGAGATAGGACGGGGCCGGCGTCCCGTGAGCCTGCCGAACGGCCGAACTCGCCGCCGCCCGTAACCGGCAGGTTACGGCGCTCCGGATATGTCGCCGCGTTGCTCTTTGGCGTATTGCTTGTGATGACGCCCGTGGCATTGCGCAACTTCGACGCCTGCGGCAAATGGGTCTGGCTCTCGAACAACAACGGCACGAATTTCTACCTTGGCAACAACCGGGACTGGCAGGTCACGCTCACGGTGCAGCCGGGGTTCGACTGGGACAAGCTCATGCGGATGCCGTACTTGCAGAACGGCGTGCAGGATGCCGTGGACAAGGATCGTCAGTTTGCCCGCATGGCCTGGCAGGACGCGCGGCGCGCGCCGCGCGCCTTTGCGCAACGGCTGGCAACCAAGGCCGCTGTCTTCTGGCATGGCCGCGAGCTTCCGCGCAATCTCGACATCTACGGCTGGCGCGAGACGTCGCGACTTCTCCAAGCCACGGTCTGGCGCGCGGGCGTGACTTTCCCCTGCGGTCTGCTCGTGCCGCTGGCCCTGGCCGGCGCCTGCGCGCTGCGCCGCCGCCGGGAGGGTCTGCTGCTGGCTGGCGCGGCCGTGGCATTCGGCCTGCTCGTGGCGTGCTACTTTCCATGCTCGCGCTACCGCGTGCCCATGCTGCCAATCATCGTGCTGCTGGCCTGCGCAGGCGCGCAGGCGCTGACGGCGGCGGTGCGCGCGCGGGCATGGTGGACAGCCGGTGTGCTGGGCGCGCTGACGCTAGCCGCGGGCGCGGCCGTCAACCTGCCGCTGACGTGGCCCACGGATTCGATCCGCTACGACGCGCATCTTTGGAACGCCATCGGCGTGGCGGCGGATGTCCGGCGCGACCTGACCACGGCGAAGCGCTGTTATGAGGAGGCCGTGCGCCGCGACCCGAAACTCGCGGACGCGCAGTTCAATCTCGGCACGGTCTTCGCGCGCCAGAAGGACAGCTCGCGCGCAGAAACCTGCTACGAGGCGGCGATCGCCGCACGCGCCGACTATGACAAGGCGCGCGTCAACCTGGCCATCCATCTGGCCGACCGCAATCAGGTGGCGGCCGCGCTGCACCAACTTGCCATGGCCGAGACGCTCAACCCGCTCAATTCCGAGGCCTTTGCCAATCATGCCGCCGTGCTCCAGCGCGTCGGGCGAAACCAGGAAGCGTTGGAGATCCTTCGCCGCGCCGCAGCCATCGACCCCAGGTACCGCGCCACCTGCCGCGCAATGGAGCACGCGCTGCAGCCGAACGGGCGATAGGCGCGAAAATCCATCATGGGTCTTGCGTTGTTTTGGGCAGTTTGCCATAGTGAAGACCTTCGCGCCGGACGCGGGATGCTTGGTCCCTCGGATGCAGGGCCGCCCGTTGCAACCGGCGCCTGATGGAGGATGCGTTGCCAATGAAAGAGATGCCCGTCTCCAACATCCGTAACTTCGCTATTCTCGGCCACAGCGGAAGCGGCAAGACCGCCCTGACCGACGCCCTGATCTTCAAGCTGGGTCTGAACGACCGGCAGGGCTCCACGGATAACGGGTCGAGCGTCTCGGACTACACCGACGAGGAGAAGGTCCGCAAGATCTCGCTGTTCGCCTGCCCCTTCACCGCCGACTACAAGGCCGATTCCGGCAACACATTCCGCTTCGTCTTTACCGATACGCCGGGCTACATGGACTTCTATGGCCAGGTGCTCGGCGCGGTCCGCGCCAGCGACGCGGCTCTGATCGTCGTGGATGCCACCGGCGGCGTACAGGTAGGCACTCGCCGCGCCTGGCATGCCTGCGAGTCCGATGGCCTGGTGTCGCGCGCTTTCGTCATCACCGGGCTCGACAAGGAGAATGCCAGCTTCGACAAGGCTCTGGAGTCGATCCGCCAGGCATTCGGCAATGGCTGCGTGCCGGTGGTGGCGCCCATGAACGGCAAGATGGTGGATATCCTCGCCGCCAACGATCTCAGCGCGGAACTGCAGGCCGTCAAGGGACAACTGGTCGAAGCCGCGGCCGAAACCGACGACACGATGATCGAGAAGTATCTGGCCGGCGAAAAACTCTCCGCCGACGAAATCGGCAAGGGGCTGGTGCAGGCTGTGGCCAGCGGCAAGTGCTACCCCGTGTTTGCCGTGATGCCGCACAAGGACGCGGCCGGGCTGAAGGAGCTGATGGAGGGGTTCTGCCGCCTGTTCCCCTGCCCCGGCGCGCGCGTGTACAAAGACACCGACGGCAACGTCATCAAACCCGATCCGGCCGCGCCGTTCATCGGCCAGGTCTGCCGCACGGTCATCGACACCTTTGTCGGCCAGCTCAGTTTCGTGCGCGTCATCGCCGGCACGCTGACCAAGGGCGAACTGTTCAATGTCACGGCCAACAGCAGGGAGTCGGCCGTCGCCATCATCCACGCCATCGGCAAGAAACAGGTTCCGGTCGAGTCGGCCGGACCGGGCGAGATCGTCGCCATTCCCAAGCTGAAGGTCACCCGCACCAGCCACACGCTGGTCGTCGCGCAGAGCCATCATGGCCATGCCGCGGGCCACGCACCGGCCGCGGCAGGACACACGGCGCAGGTCGCGCCGATCGTCTTCCCCAATCCGGTGATGTACATGGCGCTCACGGCCAAGACGCAGGTCGACGAGGACAAGATGGGCACCGCCATCCACCGCCTGTGCGACCAGGATCCCACGCTGCTGGTCGAGAAGAACGCCGAGACCAAGGAAGTCGTGCTCAAGGGGCTGGGCGACGTCCACATCGACGTGGCCACCAAGCTGATGAAGTCGCAGAGCAACGTCAACGTCGATCTCAGCACGCCCAAGGTTCCGTACCGCGAAACCGTCACGGCCCTTGGCGACGGCCACTACAAGCACAAGAAGCAGACCGGCGGCCGCGGCCAGTACGGCGAAGTCTACCTGCGCGTCGACCCCAAGCGGCCGGGCGAAGAGGAGTGGTTCCTCGACGAAGTCGTCGGCGGCACCATCCCGAACAACTTCAAGCCCGCCGTGCAGAAGGGCGTGGTCGAGGGGATGCTCGCCGGCTCGGTGGCCGGCTACCCCGTGCAGAACGTCAAGGTCCACATGTACGACGGCTCGTACCACGATGTGGATTCCTCCGAAATCGCCTTCAAGATCGCCGCCCTGCGCGCGTTCCGCGACGCCATGTCCAAGGCGCACCCCGTGCTGCTCGAGCCGATCATGACGGTCAAGGTCACGATCCCCGAGCACTTCATGGGCACGATCAACGGCGACCTCACCCACCGGCGCGGCCGCGTGCTCGGCCTGGAGGCCGAGGGCGGCATGCAGACCATCACGGCCGAGGCGCCGCTGGCCGAGATGTTCAAGTACGCCGCGGAACTGCGCTCCATGACCGGCGGCCAGGGCTCGTTCGACATGTTCTTCGCCCGCTACGAGGTTGTCCCGGCGAATGTGGCGCAGAAGATCATCGCCGAGGCGGCCAAGCACCGGAAAGTGGACGAAGAGGAATGATTTCCCGGTGCGATGCCACCGGGAAATCATTCGCGTTTCTTGTGGGAGCGCCACCCCGTGGCGCGATGCGCGGCTGAATCCAAAGGTGGCAATTAATGACAGAACCATGTGGGAAATGGTTTATGCCCTTCATCATTCGGACCTCTTCAATCGTCAATCTGCGGTTCACTCCGGCGGGGACAAGCGTTCTCGCGCAGAGGCGCTGGGCAAAAGATCGGCTTCATCTCTGCGCCTCAGCGCCTTTGCGCGAGAACACTGCCTGTTTTGACTGAATGCCACTGCCGCTCCGCCGCCAGTCACCGGATTTTCCAATCCGCCTCAACTTCACGCAGGTCAATGGCTTGCGAATTATGCATAATGAGTTCATCCGCAGGATAGAAGAAGATAACACCGATAGGACTAGAAAAGAGACACGAACGGAGAGTGAGTCGACATGAAAAGTCGTAATGTTGCTGAAATCGCCCTAAAGATGTTATCCGTTTATTTGGTCTTGTCATTTCTTGAATTCCTTCCGTCTGGTTTTATGTTGATCCAAGCGGACAGCCAGATCAGACGAACGCAAGGAGAGAACCCGAGTCTCGCCCATAGTCTGATGTCTCCAGGAGTCTTTGCAGTCGAGATTATGTCGGTTGCCTTCCTGACATTCGCCCTAATCCTGTTTGTCAAAGCGCGCAACATTGGTCGGTTTTTTGTCGCTGACCCGGAAGAAGCGGTTTCCCTGAACGGTCCGATCTCCAGTGACGTTTTGGCCATGGCCTTTCGATGCCTTGGAGTCTACGCCCTCGTAACGTGGGTGCCGGTGTTGGCACAAAGCCTCGCAAAAGCCATTGTCACTGCTTCTCAATACCCAGATCCAGTACCTTGGCTTTACACGTTCTCATGGATTACCATTATTCCTCCCGTAATCGGATCTCTCATTGGACTCTTGCTTGTTTTGCGCACGAATGTCGTCATCCGCTTGGCCAAACTTTCGCGGGCAGATTCTCCTCGAAGTTTAGAGGCTAAAGAATCGCCGATGTGACATCACACCTTTGCGAGGGCGCTTTGTTTAGAACAAAAGCAAAATCAAGGCGAACCAACGGTTGCTCCCTCGGCTAGCCGTGGACCGTAGGAGACATGGACAATAGGTGCTGCGGCTGAGCCGCGTCGTCCGGCATGACAGAGACGATGAGGTTGCTTACATGGCTGTTGATGACCATTGCCATCTCCTGCCTGTTGGTGGTTGCAGCACCCGCCTTTCGTGCTTTCGCCTTGAGATCCATTTTTACGTGTAGCGATCCATTCGTTACGAATCTGCGGATGACAACCTGTAATTCCGTCTGCTAGCATGCAGCCATGACCGCGAAGAGATTTTACGACTGGCAGACGTCCGGGGGCACGGACGATGTCATGCGGCTTGTGGACTGCCTGGAGAAGGCGGACATCCCCTGGTGTGCGATCGGGGGGGTGGCTGTCAACCATTGGGCGGAAGAACCCATGGTCACGCAGGATGTGGATATTGTTGTCGTTTCCGCGGACATTGCGCGGACCGTGGTCTTGCTTACGGCGGCAGGCTTTCAATCCGAGCGGTTCGAGTGGTCGATCAACTTCAAGGGGCGTTCCGCCGTCAGCATCCAACTCAGCACAGAGGCGTTCTACAAGGACTATCCGTCCCGCGCCGTTCCCGCGGACGTTCACGGCATTCTGCTGCGCGTGGCATCGCTGGAGGACACGCTTCGCGGCAAGATCAAGGCATGGTCCGATCCGGATCGCAGACAAAGCAAACGAATCAAGGATCTTGCGGACATCGTGCGCCTGGTGGAGGCGCATCCCCAACTGTGGCATGCGCTGCCCGGGGATCTCCAGCGACAGGTGCAGCGGCCGAAAGAGGCCTGACCGCGCGCGAAACGCAGCCAACGAACGAAAGCAAGCCAGGCAGAATACCTTCCCTATGAAACCCGAACACCGCTATCGCGAATGCCTTCCCGAGTCCCGCCGCATTGTCGTCAAGATCGGCACGCGCGTGATCGCGCAATCGACCGGCCGGCCGGACATGCGCCAACTCCGCAGCCTCGTGGCCCAGGTGGCGGCGCTGCGGCGCAGGGGATACGAAGTCCTGGTGGTCACCTCCGGCGCCGTGGCGGCCGGCATGGAGGCGCTCGGCATCCGCGAGCGGCCGACGCTCGTGCCGGATCTGCAGATGTGCGCCGCCGTGGGCCAGGCGCGGATGATGGGCAAGTACGAGGCGCTCTTCGGCCGCGAGAAGCTGCACGTCGGCCAGGTGCTGCTCACGCACGCCGACTTCCTCAACCGCGTGCGCTTCGCCAACGCCCGGCGCACCATGGAACACCTGCTGCGCGCCGGCGTGGTGCCGGTTATCAACGAAAACGACGTTGTGGCCGACGAGGAATTGAAGGCCGACCTCTCCCTCGGCGACAACGATTACCTCGCCGCGCTGGTCGTGAAGCTGGTCCGCGCCGACCTGCTGGTCATCCTCAGCACCGTGGACGGCCTGCTCGCGCCCAACCCCGCCGGCCGCATGCGCCGCGTCACCTGCGTCGAGAAGCTCGGCCCGGAGATCTTCAAGCTCGTCAACCCCGGCAAGAACGCCCTGTCCAAGGGCGGCATGGACTCCAAGCTGCGCGCCGCGCAGATCGCCACCAAGGCCGGCTGCGCCGTGGTCGTGGCCAACGGCCGCCGGGCGGACGTCCTCACATCCATCCTCGGCGGCGAGGACACCGGCACGTTGATCCTGAGCAATCCGCTGTAGGCCAATGCTTCAGCAATTCGCATGATGACCGGCGCCGACGGCGCGGCGCCCTCCATGCGGGCCAAAACCCGTTGTTTCTTGACTGGAGGGATGCGCGCCGTCGCATCCGGCGGTGTTCGGCGCGTCATCATGAGAATTGCTGCCCGTGCTTGCGCATGGTTGTCGGCACGTCTATACTCTTTCCTGTTAATGGGTGTAGTATGTCGTATTCTCCGGTGTTGGCTTTCGTGCCAGGAGAAGGAGAAATTCCATGAAAAGAAACGTATTCTGTTTCGGTTGCGGTCTCATCGTCCTGGCACTGGCGGCAGGGTGCGAGTCCCCGAGCGGTCCGACCGCCGCCGTTCAGCCGGAAACCCGGATGTCGCAGGATCGGAGATCCACGCAGGAGGTGCTTGACGACATCCTTGAAAAGGCGGGGCTTGCCGCAACGGACCAGGTGTTGCGGACCACCATCACCTTCCCGCCGCCGGCCGCTGGCGACCAGAACCCGCTCCCCAACTGGCAGGGTTGTTTTGCCGGACAGGAAAAGGCCGTTCTGAACCCGGATGATCGGGTGCTGGTCATCGCCAAGACCACCCCGCCCGCGCCGCGCTATGTGTTTAACCCCTTTATCCGGACCTGGACCGTCGCGGCGAACCAACCCAATGCGGAAGGAAACCTGCTCTGGGTGCTGTTCAACGGCAAGGCCAGGGATTTCGTGACGGAAATCGCCAAGGCCCGGGACGCCCATGAATTGCTGAGTTCGCTGGTGCGGAAGCCGCGGCTGGTCACGGGCGCCACGTTCCCGGCTCAAATCTCGATCGATGAAATTCGAAACGATCTGCTGGAGTTGGGGCTGAGCGCGCTCGACGAGCACCTGCGCACGGTGCATGCCAACGGTCAGCCCCCCTGCAATCCCGAAGTGCAGGTCTATGTGAAGCCTGCCGCCGGCACCGCGACCGGCAAGTAGGGTTCGCAGAGTCTTTTAGGCTGGTTTCCCGGCCTGCCTACAGGTATACTCAAGAAGCCTTTCCGTTGAAGGTGGTGGTTGTCGGCAGATGCCACGGTCACCCCCGGATATTGGCGTACATCCGGAATCTATTTGGATGTCGCGCGCCCTGCGGTGCGAAGCGATCAGACGGAGTATCATGGAAACCGGTCCCGACGAAATTGTGAATGAACGCGGTGTAGGCCAAATCAATATTGAAGACGAGATGAGCTCGTCGTATATCGATTATTCGATGAGCGTCATCATCGGTCGCGCCCTGCCTGACGCCCGCGACGGCCTCAAGCCCGTGCATCGCCGCGTCCTGTACGCCATGCAGGATCTCGGCAACACCCATTCCAAGCCCTACAAAAAATCCGCCCGCGTGGTCGGCGATGTGATCGGCAAGTACCATCCGCACGGCGACCAGTCGGTCTACGACGCCATCGTGCGTCTCGCCCAGGATTTTTCCATGCGCTACCCCCTGGTGGACGGCCAGGGAAACTTCGGTTCGATCGACGGCGACCCGCCCGCCGCCATGCGATACACCGAAATCCGCATGAACCGCCTGGCCGAGGAGCTGCTCGAAGACCTCGACAAGGATACGGTTCCCTTCGGCCCCAACTATGACGAATCGCTGACGCAGCCGCTGGTGCTGCCAGCCAAGATGCCGAACCTGCTGCTCAACGGCTCCACCGGCATCGCCGTCGGCATGGCCACCAATATCCCGCCCCATAATCTCGGCGAACTGGTGGACGGCATCATCCACGTGATCGACCATCCGGACTGCACCATCGACGATCTCCTGCAATTCGTCAAGGGCCCCGACTTCCCCACCGGCGCCACCATCTGCGGCACGCGCCAGATCGAGGCCATGTACAAGCTCGGCCGCGGGCAGATGACCGTGCGCGGCACCGCCGAGATCGTCGAGGAGAAGAACCGCGAGTTCATCCTCATCTCCTCGCTCCCCTACACGGTCAACAAGGCCAACCTCATCGAGACCGTCGCCGAGCTGGTCAACAACAAGGTCATCGAGGGAATCTCCGACATCCGCGACGAGAGTTCCAGCGAAGGCATCCGCGTGATCGTCGAACTCAAGCGCGGCGTCATGGGGCAGGTCGTGCTGAATCATCTCTACAAGCACACCCAGCTTCAGATGACCTTCGGCGCGATCATGCTGGCCATCGACCAGAACCGGCCGAAGGTGATGAACCTCAAGGAGCTGATTCGCTGTTACATCGACCATCGCTTCGAGGTCATCACCCGCCGCACCCGCTTCGAACTCGCCAAGGCCGAGGCGCGCAAGCACATCCTCGAAGGGCTCCTGCTCGCGCTGGATCACCTCGACGAGGTCGTCCGCACGATCCGCGCTTCGCGCAACCGCGACGAAGCCCGTACCCGCCTGATCGCCCAGTTCGCCTTCAGCGAAAAACAGGCCGATGCCATCCTGGAAATGCGCCTCTACCAGCTTACCGGTCTCGAGCGCGCCAAGGTTGAAGAGGAGCACCGCGCTGTCTGCGAGCGCATCGCCTATCTGCAGGGGCTGCTGGCAGACTCCGGTAAGATCTTCGAGCTGATCAAGCAGGACCTGGCCGATCTCAAGGCGAAATATGGCGATGCCCGCCGCACCGCGATCATGCCCGTCGCGGACGAGGTGAACATCGAGGATCTCATCGCCGACGCGCCCTGCGTGGTTACGCTCAGCCACACTGGGTACATCAAGCGCGTGCCGCTCGACACCTACCGCGAGCAGCGGCGCGGCGGCAAGGGGATCACCGGCGCTTCCACCAAGGAGGAGGATTTCATCGAAACCCTCTTCATCGCGGCCACGCACGACACCCTGCTCTTCTTCACCAACTTCGGCCGCGTCTATTACGAACGCGCCTTCGAGGTTCCCGAAGCGTCGCGCACCTCGCCGGGCAAGGCCATCGTCAATCTGCTCGAGTTGCAAGAGAACGAGAAGATCGCCGCCATGCTGCGCATCCGCGAGTTCCGCGAGGACCAGAACATCCTCTTTGCTACCGAACGCGGCATTGTCAAGAAGACCGCCCTCGCCGACTATCGCAACATCCGCGCCGGCGGCATCATTGCCCTCAACATCGAGGACGGCGACCGCCTGATCCAGGTGCGCCTCACGGCCGAAAAGGACGAGGTGATGCTCGCCACGGCCAACGGCATGACCATTCGCTTCCCGGAGGAGCAGGTGCGCTGCGTGGGTCGCGACTCGACCGGCGTCCGCGGCATCGCCCTCGAGGATGGCGACGTGGTGCGCAGTCTCGACGTGGTGGAGAAGGATGGCACGTTCCTGATCGCCACCGAGCATGGCTACGGCAAGCGCACGGCCTTCGAGGAGTTCCGCTCGCAGAACCGCGGCGGCAAGGGGATCATCGGCATCCAGACCTCGGACCGCAACGGTAAAGTCGTCTCCGCGCATGCGGTGCATGAAAACGAATCGCTGATCATGGTCACTGCCCAGGGAATGATGGTGCGTTCGCCCATCAGCGACGTCCGCGTCATCGGCCGCAACACCCAGGGCGTGCGCCTGATCAACCTGGAGGAAGGCGACACGCTCGTCTCCGCCAGCGCGGTCGAGGCCGAAGAGGTCACGGACGACGACGCATCGGCGGCGCAGTCCTCGGATCCTTCCGAGATGGAGTGAAGCGGTTTTCCTATCCGCCAGACGGCAAACGCGGTCGAAAGGATGAACCTAGAAAGGTGTTTAGGCTGTAGGCTGTTGGCCTGTTAGGTTGAAAATGAATGCGTTACGCACTGAGACGCACGCGCCCAATGGTGGCCTTTCAGAATCTCGTAACGTGTTGTCTGCCAAACCGAACAGCCTAACAGTCTACAGCCTAATCCCCTGTCCAGGATGAACGCCCGGGCAGCCTCGGCGGTCAACGGCTCCGTATCGGCTGACTTTCCCATGCACCGCCACTACATCGAGACATCCAGGCTCCAGTCGCCGTCCCTCACGCTGGCGCGCGAGGAGGCGCGTCATTTGCAGACTGTGCTGCGCGTGCGCGACGACGAGACCGTGGAGCTGTTCGACGGTCGCGGACTGACGGCCACAGCCCGAGTGGCCGCAACCGGCCGGCATGCGTTGCGCCTGGAGTTGCTTGCGCCTCCCACCCGCCACCCGCCGCCCGCCTGCCAGCTCGTGCTCTTCGCCTGCATCAGCAAGGGGAAGCGCATGGACTGGACCATCGAAAAGGGCGTGGAACTTGGCGTCAGCCGCATTGTGCCCGTCATCTCCGACCGGACCATCGTGCGATTGGACGAGGAGGACGCCGAAGGCAAAACCGGCCGCTGGATGCGCGTGGCCATCGAAGCAGCGCGGCAGAGCGGCACGGCCTGGCTGCCGGCGATTGACGCGCCCATGCCGCTCGCGGAGATCGGGCCGCTGGTCCGCGCCTGCGCGCCGGTTTTCGTGGCCGCGCTGGTTCCGGAGGCGCAACCGGTGCGACAGGTGCTGGCAGGATTGCGCGCCAACGGCGCGCAACCTGCCACGGCCGGCTGGTTCGTGGGACCGGAAGGGGATTTCACGCCCGAAGAGCTGCAGTTGCTCGTCGCCCACGGCACGATGCCGGTCTCGCTCGGAAAACAGGTGCTGCGCGCCGAAACCGCCGCCATCTGGGGACTCTGCGTGCTAGGTGCGGAATGGCTGTGAAAATCGCGCTGCGGGGCAGCGCTCCTACAATTCTTCCAGCGCTTGGTGCGTTTGTAGGAGCGCTGCCCCGCAGCGCGAAATATTTATTCACCGCTTCCGGCCGATTACTTGGCCTTACGCTTCTTGACCGGCAGGTCGAGGAAACCGGCGCCCCGCATCTGCGCCTCGGTGAGGATCGCGTCTGTCGGATCCGCCGAATCGGGCCGATTCGACAGCTCCGCCGGCGGTTGCACAACCACACGCGTCCCCTTGGGGACGGGTCGCAACTCCTCCCAAAGGCGCGTTTTGACATCCTCGATGCCGGACCCGTCCACGGTTGAGACCTTGATGATCGGCACGCGGATGCGCCGCCGGAACTTCTTGAGATTTTCCGCGGCTTCCGGCAGGTCCATCTTGTTTGCGACCACCAGCGCGGGATGCTTGGCCAGCTTGGCGCTGTGAAGCGCGAGCTCGTTGCGCAGCGCCTTGTAGTCGGCCCACGGCTCGCGGCCATCCACGCCCGCCATGTCGATCACGAACAGCAGCAGGCGCGAACGTTCCAGGTGCCGCAGGAATTCGTGGCCGAGGCCGATCCCCGCATGCGCGCCCTCGATCAACCCCGGAATGTCCGCCACGCGCAACTGGCTGAAATCCGGGTAGCAAACGGTCCCCACGATCGGATTGATGGTGGTGAACGGATATGCCGCAACCTTGGGGTGCGCATCGCTGATGCGGCCGAGAAGCGAGGACTTGCCGGCATTCGGGAAGCCAACCAGCCCCACGTCCGCCAGCAGTTTCAGTTCCAGGTTGAGATGGAATTCCTCGCCTGGTTCGCCCGGCGTGAATTCAATCGGCGCCTGGTGGGTGGCGGTCTTCCAATGGACGTTGCCGAGGCCGCCCTTGCCGCCGCGCGCGATGATCTCTTCCTGTCCGTGCGCCGTAATGTCCGCCACCAGCAGGCCGGTGTCGCGGTCGTAGACCGCCGTGCCGCAGGGGACCTTGACGTGCAAATCCTTGCCGTTGCGGCCATACATCTTCTGCCCGCGGCCGGGAAAGCCGTTCTCCGCGAACAGCAACGGGGAGAAATAGAGACGCTGGAGCGAATCCTCGTCGTGATCGCCCCGGAAGATGACGTGCGCGCCGCGGCCGCCATCGCCGCCGTCGGGGCCGCCCTTTTCGACGCAAGCTTCGCGCCGGAAGCTGCAGCTGCCGTCGCCACCCTTCCCGGCGCGCACATGCACGCTCACGCTATCGACAAACTTGTGCGCTTTCACAGGATGGGCGGGAGGCGCGGAAGGCGGTTGCTTTATGCGCCCGCGGGAGTTGGCATCACCGTAACGACGCCGCCGTCTTTCTGAAATTTGACCAAGCCATCCACGAGGGCGAACAGCGTAAAGTCGCGGCCCTGGCCGACATTGAGGCCGGCATGAACTTTCGTGCCGCGCTGCCGCACCAGGATGGAACCCTTGCTGACAAGCTGCCCGTCAAAGCGCTTCACGCCCAGGCGTTTGCCACAACTGTCGCGACCATTGCGTGCAGATGCTGATGTAGCCATGGAATTACCCGCCCCTTACAGATGCCGCCTTCAGGCGATCGATTTCACCGTCACCACCGTCAACTCCTGGCGGTGACCAACCTTGCGCTCGTAACCCTTGCGGCGTTTCTTCTTGAAGTTGATGACCTTCTCGCCGCGCTTGTGCTCCACGACCGTGAACACCACCTTGGCGTCCTTGACCACCGGCGTGCCGATCTTCAGCTCGGTGCCGTCGCTGAGAGCCAGCACAGGCCCGGCGTCCACGTCCTGCCCCGGCTCAGCGGACAGGAGTTCCACCTCGAGCTTCATTCCGGGGATTACGCGATACTGCTTTCCGCCGGTCTCTACAACCGCATAGGCTTCCATGGCAAAGGTCCTTGAACTGGTGTTACACGCGGGGTAACCGCCCCGGGTTCAGAAACCGCATACCATACTAAACCCTGTCGGAACTGTCAACCGACCCGCCGGGTTAAAAAATGCCTGGCAATTTCCAGCACCGGCGCGGTCCAGATGCGCTCGCGGTTCGCGGCCAGGTAGTCCACCAGCACGGCGTGCTGGTTGGTTTCAACGAAAAGCCCGTGCGTCCCCTTGCCGACGCCGTGGCACGTGAGGATCAGCCACCCGCCCTGCTGTTCGGCCTGTTCGACCAGGGCGCGCAGTTGCTCGAACGACTTGCCGTCGCCGCCGATGGTACCGAGCGCGGCGAAGTTGGCGGCGGCGGGATTCACGATCTCCCCCGCGCCGGAGCCGCGGCCGGCCACAAACATCTTGAGAATGTGCTCGTCCAGCCGGATTTCGCGCCCCTTCGGGCCGATGGTCAGGTTGCCGCACGGCTTGCCGAAGGTGCGCTCCGTGCGGCCGTCGATCTGGCGCAGCAGGCAGTTCAAGATGCGTATCTCGTCGTTCCAGCGCTGCACCGTGTAATCGCATAGATCGTAATGCGGCGCAAGCCAGCCGAAATTCTCCGGCGGATCGCGGCGGCAGGCATGAAACAGCGAGTGGTTGCCGAGTTCGTGGCCCATGGCGGCGACCTGGCGCCAGGCGTCCGTCGCCGCCAGCATCCGGGCATGCGCGCAGAGGTAGAACGTGCCGGCCAGACCCTTCGATGTCAGGAGCGGCGCAACCTGTTCGTAATGCACCGGCAGTGCATCGTCGTATGCGAGCGACACGGCGCAGCGGTGGTTGCGGGGCCAGGGAGACGGATTCATGGTCTTTCCTTTTGTTTCGTGAACGGCAGAATGCCGAATGTCGAACGGCAGAATCATGAAGTGAATGCCGTTTCACAATCGAACATCGTTCGGAGTTCGACATTCGATATTCTGCCGTTCGCTCCCGCATTTCCGCGTCACACCCCATCAAATGTCGCCAGCCCTTTTTCGCGCAGGCTGAGGTGGCCGGGGCGCTGGTCGGTTTCGCGGCCGACGATGACATGGTCGAGCACGCGGATGCCGAGGATGCGCGACGCCTCCACGAGCTGGCGCGTGACGCGCAGGTCCTCGACCGAGGGCGTCGGGTCTCCGGAAGGGTGGTTGTGCGCCAGGATCACGGCGGCCGCGGCATGGCTGATGGCGGTGCTGAACACTTCGCGCGGATGCACGGGGCTGGAATCGAGCAGTCCACGGGAGACCTCCTGAGGACGGCCGATGAGGCGGTTCTTGGTGTCGAGCAGCAGCGCCCAGAAAACCTCCTGGCGCAGGTTGGCGGCCAGCGGGCGCAACTGCCGAACCACGCTTTCGGGGTCGCGGACGAACGGCGCCTCCTCGGTCGGGTTCTGCGCGGCGGCGCGGCGGCCCAGTTCGAGCGCCGCCGCGATCTCCATGGCCTTGACGCGGCCCAGACCGAGAATGCGGCGGGCCTTGATCTCCTCGAACGAGGCGCGCGACAGCGGACCCAGCCCGTCGAACGCCTGGAGCACGTCGCGGGCAAGCTCCACCACGTTGCGGCCGCGACGCCCGCTGCGCAGCAGGATGGCCAGCAGGTCATCGTCGGAGAGCTGCGCGGCGCCGCGCTGTGCCAGCGCCTCGCGCGGCCGCAGGCCGGGAAGCATTTCGCGCACGGTCAGCGGCGCGGTCGGGTAGGCTGCGCCTTCCTCACGACAGCCGGATGGGGGTTGGGCCATGTTCTCTCCACGCCGCAAGCACGCGCGCGGCAATGGCCGCCGCAGGTTCGTCCGCCGCAATCTCGATCCAGGTCACGTCGGCCTGGTGGCGAAACCACGTCTCCTGGCGTTTGGCAAGCTGCCGTGTGCGCACCACGATTTGCGCGATAGCTTGCTCCCGGGTGATGCGCTTGTCAAGCAGGTCGCACGCCTCGGCATACCCGATGGCCGACCGGGCGGTGGCGGGCGTGTCAGCCGACTGTGCAACGGTTCGTCCTCCTGTTGCCTGCGATAGCGCATGTGAACTGGAGGGCGGCGCGCCGTCGCCGCCAACAGCCGGTTGAAAAGCGGCTCGCACAGAGGCTCGCGCTCCAGTGGTGACAGACGCGGCGGTCCACGCCGGAAACCGGTCGCGCAGCGTCGCGACTTCATCGAGAAACCCATTGGCGAACATCCGTTCGACGCGCGCGGCGATGCGCGCATGCAGGGCCGACCGCGGCAGGCGCAGCCCGATCAGCCGCGGCTTCGGCGCCTCTCGCCAGGTATCCGGCAGGGATCCATGGGCGTCGAGGTGTTCCAACGCCCGGATCACGCGGCGGGGATTTTCGGGATCGGCCAACGCTGCCGCAACCTGCGGCGCGCGGGCGGTCAGTTCACGGCGCAGCGCCTCCAGCCCCTCGCGCGCCAACCGTTCCTGCCAGTATTGTCGCCGCACCGGATCGGCGGCCGGCGCGTCCAGCCCGTGAACCAACGCTCGGACGTACAGCCCGGTTCCGCCCGCCACGATCAGGCCGCCGGGGCGCGGCGCACGATCCGGTAGGGCGGGGCCGTCCAGCCTTCGCAGCCGCAGCAACTGCGGTGGCTCCGGCGGAGTAGGCCCGGACCCGCCGATTGATGACGCGCTCGCCGAGCGCGTCGCACGTGCGTGCGGCGGGTCCGGCGGCCCCGCCCTACCTGACAACTCCGCGCGCACGGCTGCCAGCCACGCGCCAGTGCTGAACGGTTCGTCCGGATCGGCCAAGTCGATGCCGAAATAACGGACCGGACCGCGCTCCACTGGCAAAGGCTTGGCCGTGCCGATGTCCATGCCGCGGTAGACCAGCATGGCGTCGGCGGAAAGAATGGCCGCACCCGTACGCTCCGCCACGTGCTGCGCCACGGCGGTCTTGCCGACCGCGGTCGGCCCGACCAGGAACCAGGCGGCGGAAGGAGCGGCGTTTTCGGTTTGCATGTGTCGGGTTTTCCGAGTTGCCGTTCTGCTAATCGTTCCGTTGTGGGCAGCGATAAAATTGCGCCGTGTTTTGCAGGAACCTGCTACAGGCACTGGAAAACGTAAACGTGAACCGCAGATTGACGAATGTCCAACCGCAGAATCAAGAAAGAAAAGCAGCAAGGCAACCGTGTGCCATCGGAATTGTTTTCGTAATTCTGCGGTTGGACATTCGTCAATCTGCGGTTCGCTAGTAACTACTCACTGCCTGTTCACTGGCCGGTCTTCCGCCGCCGTTCCTCGCGCCACTGCAGCAAAATAAAGAGCCCCACTCCGATGCAAATGGAGGAGTCCGCCACGTTGAAGGCCGGGAAATGGTACTGCCTGTGATAAAAGTCGATGAAATCGACAACCGAATGCCGGGGCAGGACGCGATCGATCAAGTTGCCGCAGATGCCGCCGAGGAGCAACCCGAGCACGAGCCAGCGCAACGGCAGGTCGCCCAGCAGCGAACGGCGGCGCCAGACGAGCAGCGCCAGCGCCGCCAGCGAAAACGCGATCAGGAACGGTTGCCAGCCGGAGAGCATCCCCCAGGCTGCGCCGTTGTTGCGGATGTAACAGAGATTGAGCAGCCCGGGCACCACCTCGCGGCTTGCGCCCACCAGCACACGCCCGGCCTCTCCGCATGAAAAGGACTGCTGGATCCACCACTTGGTCGTCTGGTCCAGCACAACCACCGTGCCGGCGACGACCACAGGGCGCATGCGGTGGAGTTGCATGCTCAGGGGGCCGGGCGGCGCATTCCGCCATTGTTGCGGCCGCGCTCCATTTCCGACTGGCACTTGATGCAGTTCTTGGCAAATGGCAGCGCATGCAGGCGGGGTTTCTCGATCAGGTTGCCGCATTCTTCGCAAATGCCGTACTTGCCCTCATCGATGGCGCGGATGGATTCGTCGATCGTGAAGATGATGTCCTGATCGCTGCCGGCGCGCTCCAGCGCGAACAGACGGTCGAACGCGTCTGTGCCGTCCTCTTCCGGGTTGACCTCGTCATCGCGCTTGAGGGAGTCCTGGCGCATGCGGGCCACCTGTCCCGTGAGCCGGTCGCGCATGACCAGCAATTCCTTGCGAAAGGTTTCAAGATCCTTGTCGCTGAACCGCAACGTCTTATGCGCCGACTTCGGCGCCGCAACCACAGTCGCCGCCGGCTTCTTCGCTACGGAAGATACCGCTGCAGGCTTGCGAACGCGAACAGCGGCGGCGATCTTTGCCAGTCTTGCAAGCCGGGACGCCGATTTGACGCTTGCCTTGGCCGGGGGTACAGGCTTGGATGTTTTAACCGCCTTGGTGGCAGCCTTTGCGGGTTTGGTGGATTTGCTTGTCGCCATGGGATTTACAACCCTCCTGTCAAAGGTTCTTCCGGTCAAAGAGCGGGTTATAGTATCGTAACCCCCATGCGGCGTCAACAAGGCTGCGACAAGAAAATTGGCGGCGGATGGCCGGCGCCGGAAAACAGATTAACGGGAGATTTCGCAATGTTCACGATACTTCCCACGTTGCGTGGCGTGATGGCATCGAACGGACGACTGCCGCGGTTGCGGGTCGCCACAACGCCGGCCGGTGGAACCGGGATCCGGCTTGCCGCCGGAGACGCTCCTGCGACGCTGACCGCGTCCCTGCGCGCGGGTGTGCCGGCCGGCGCGCGGCAGGTGTGCATCGAGGGGGTGGGAACCGTCACCGCGGAGTTTGGCGACGGGCGCGGGCGCGCCGCCGACAGGATTGCCCTGGTCACAGGCGCGGCACAGGGTTTCGGTTGCGAAATCGCCGGCGACCTTGCGGCGCAGGGCGCCTGGGTGGCGCTGGCGGACATCAACGTGGCTGGCGCCACGGCAGCGGCACAGCGCATCAACGCCGCCTGCGGACGCGAAGCGGCGATGGGCGTGGCCGTGAATGTGACGGACCCCGAGTCGATCAAGGCCGCCGTCACGGCGGTCGTCAAGCAATTCGGCGGGATCGATCTGCTCGTCTCCAACGCCGGCGTGCTCCGCGCCGGAAGCGTGAAGACGCAAACGGCGGCGGACTTCGACTTCGTCACGAATGTGAACTACAAGGGGTATTTTCTCTGCGTGCAGACCGTGGCGCCGATTATGGCGCTGCAGCACCTCGCCTGTCCCGAGGCGTGGTTCGACATCATCCAGATCAACAGCAAGTCCGGCCTGCAAGGCTCGAACCGCAACGGCGCCTACGCGGGGAGCAAGTTCGGCGGCGTCGGGCTCACGCAGAGCTTTGCGCTGGAACTGGTCGAGTGTGGCATCAAGGTCAACGCCATCTGCCCCGGCAACTTCTTCGACGGCCCGCTCTGGTCGGACCCGGCAAACGGCCTTTTCGCACAGTATCTGCGCTCGGGCAAGGTTCCCGGAGCCAAAACCGTCGCGGATGTCAAACGGTTCTACGAGGCCAAAGTGCCCATGGGGCGCGGCTGCACGGCCCCCGATGTGATGCGCGCCATCTATTATCTGGTCGAACAGCGCTACGAGACCGGCCAGGCGCTTCCCGTAACCGGCGGACAGGTGATGCTGGCGTAGCTTTCCCGTTCCGGAAAATCTTAGCCAGCACCGGATTCCGGCGGCAGTTCGATGTTGTCGATCCAGGATTTCCCCCCGCTGTAGGTGCGCAGCACTTCCAAGATGACCGCCGCAAGCACAATCACGAGCAGCAGGAGCAGATAGCTCAGCAGTTTGTTACCCTTGCGTAGCGCCCCTCCCCCCCTGGAAGAACCGGAACGATGCCGGCCAGAACTTCCGCCAGATTACGTGCGCGGCGATCGGTCAATTCGTTGGCGGCCTCGTCATAAACAAAGGCAAAGGCAATCCCGTCCTGGCC
>Ga0118677_10007082_pt1 | contig 18696 bp, 14 predicted proteins | sample AliMusrvi5mmetaG_FD_86154 | JGI IMG/M metagenome (GOLD analysis project Ga0118677, IMG submission 86154) | reverse complement strand
TCACAAAGTTGAATCCATTGAAGGCAGCTGGATTATTGCAATATGTTATCGCGATTCGTCAGTGCTTGATAAAATTACTAATAATTTGAATTTCTTATTCTTATTTCATAAGATTTATAGGAAAAATCAGAATAATTCCCGATTACTTGAAAATGGTTGATTATTGAGGAATTGGGAACTTGAACCAACGGCCTCACAAATTGGAATATCAATAGATCAAATATTATTAAAAAACCCGGCATTTCTTCCTGTGAGCGTTGCAATATTGTACCTTTACCTTGTTTCAGGGATAAACCGTGTCCACCTTCGCAACATCTAAAACGACCCGTATGAGTCCTGCCTCCCGGCGGATGTTAAGCCAGAAGTATATTTCATGGGTTATTCTGCAACCAAAAATACCGGATTAAAAACGCCGGTAAATATGTTGTTCCTTCAATCATCAAACTAAATTCAGAGATGAAAACAATTGTCAAAACCTTGGTTAACCCTTTAATTTTACTGGGATTTGGGGTAATTTTTATCCATGCCTGCACGAAAAGCAGCAATACACCCGCTTACTCAACATCTGTTGATTATTCTCAGGCTTCCCACTGGCTTTCATTGCCTGCGACGATTTACAAAGCTGATGTTTTTTACCTGTATCCAACCACATCCTGGACAAAGAATAATTCAACTGCGATGATTTGTGCGATCGACGACTCCCTCATGATGGCAGGTGCAGCTTCGGCTTATGCCCGGCAGGCAACTGCTTTTGACACTTCAGCCAATGTCTATTCACCTTACTACCGCCAGGATAACTCTTCGCCTGATAACCGCTTGAATGTGATCGCAGGCATTCCCACAACGGATGCAACAGCGGCCTTCGACTACTATATCAGGCACTTCAACCAGGGGCGCCCGTTTATCCTGGCCGGCCATTCTCAGGGGGCCAATATTGTTTGTAACCTGTTATCAGGATACCTTAAAGCCAATCCCCAGGTTTATTCCAGGATGATTGCTGCATACGTAATCGGCGGTCCAGTTACAAAAGCCTTTCTCCAGGCCAATCCCCACCTGAAATTTGCTGCAGGCCCTGATGATACAGGAGTGATTATTTCATATAATACCGAAGCCAGTGATTTTACCGGGGTCAATCCCGTGATATACGGGGAAGTGGGTCTTGTGATCAATCCTATCACATGGACCAGGGACGAAACCCTTGCAACCACGGCCCAGGGACTTGGCTCACTCTTCCCGGATAAAACCGGGGTGTGGGTAAAAATACCTCAGTACGCCAATGCCCGCGTGGATACCGCAAAGGGTGTGCTGGTCTGCACAAGCGCCGATGAATCCAAAATAGCTATCATAGACTCACTCAGCGGGTTTCCAAAAGGGGTTTACCACAGCTTTGATTATCCTTTTTACTATTACAATATCAGGCAAAATGCTGCAAACCGAATTCAAAAATTCCTGGGCAGATAATAATCCCCGCATATAACATTAATAAACTATGAAAAAAACCATTTTACTATTTGGAATAATGTGGATTGCATGTTTGGCTTCTTTCGCCCAATTCACTTTTGTTCATCTCAGCGACATGCATGTGTCAACCACCCCTGCAGCAAACTCTGACACCAATGCACAATACTTCCGGTGTGCAATAAAAGAATTTGCCAGCCTCAATCCTAAACCCTCATTTGTTCTTGTTACCGGGGATATTTCCGACATCGGCAACATGCAACCGCTGGGCATGTATCCTGCAATTACCCAGCACCTGTTCCCGCCATCACTGATAAACCCGGCTATTGGCGCTTATTTTATTGATTCTGCCAAAACCATACCGATATATTTCACACCAGGAAACCATGAGTATTGGACGGGATTCGATTCAATCCATATACCCATATCAAATGACACGCTTTTTTATTATCCGCACTATATTACACCTGATACAGATTATGTAATTCAAACTGCTTCCGCCGTTTTAGTGTGCATGCGTTCGGGGCATGACAGTCCATACGGGTATCCCCCCAACCCTGAGCTCATCATGGGAACGGGGCTTTCAAATGCGCAAATCATCTGGCTCAGGAACATTCTGAAAAGCAACAGCGGCAAGAGGAAAATTATCGCAATGCATCATCCCCCGGTTAATGCAGTCGGAACAAACTCTGATGGCAGCCCGTATACTGCTTCTGTAATAGCAGATACGGCTACCAACTCCCTGCAAAATAACAGGACTAATTTTCTCAATATTTGTGATTCAAATCACGTTGACGTTGTCCTTGCGGGTCATGAACATCAGAATGTAGTCGCAAACAGGAAGGGAGATACTATAAATGAAAACCTGCACGGCGGCACACGCTATGTTCAAACTGCGGCTGCGTTTAACCGTTCCTTCAGGATCATCACTGTTGACCCTGCATTTGTGAATGTAAGCGCCCCCATGCGATCCTGCCTGGGGACAGGTGTAAATGAGGTAAACTCATTATCAAACATCAGTGTTTTTCCAAACCCGGCTGAGGATAAGCTCACAATCGTATGCAATCAGAAATGCGAGATTGAAATTGTAAATCCTGAAGGACAAATACTGAATAAATTAACTTCAAATGGTATTGATACCACTGTGGATCTGCAAAATTTATCCCCCGGGATTTATATAGTCAAACTTAAGACAGAAGCAGGAATTACCGTAAAGAAATTTATTAAACGATAAATACCCAATGTAATTCGCGGGGGATCAGCCCTGTCAGACAGGCCGGCATTTCTTCCACGTTTACACTTTATTATTGAAGTTTCATGTTCTCCCGGTCTTTTGAATTCACAGTCAGGGCATTGTTCTTGAATTCACTGGGCGTTATCCCTGTAAATTTTCTGAAGGCTGTATTGAATGTTGATTTAGAGGCGAATCCTGCTATATTGGAAATCCCCAGAATAGAATATTTATCATTTGCAGGATCCGTCATCAGCGATTTAGCCTCGTTAATCCTGTAGGAATTTATATAATGATAATAATTCTGGTGGTAAAACTCATTGATTATTTGCGAGATGTATTTACTGTTGGTGTTCAGGCGTTCTGCCAGTTGGTCGATGGTAAGGTCACTTTGAGTGAAGACTCTTTCGTTCTTCATCAGTGACTCAAGCTTTGCAGCCAATTGGGTTTTCTGATCAGGAGTCAGAGGGGATCCCTGGTATTTTAAGGCAAAAGTTTTTTCGTTTCTGATGATTTCTGTAAGTTCTGCCGGTTCTGAGGCCTCTTCACCAGGCGAAAGGGAGGGGATTTCTTCAATTACTTCAAGCCCGCTGATCGTAATTGCTTTTTGTTTTAAGCCCCGTATTCCCGCAAACAAGGTTATTAAAAGCATCGAGGCAGTATAAAGAACACCTGCGATCCTATGCTGACTGAATCCTATAACATACAGCAAATTATTGAAAATAAAAAAGATAAGGAATGAGATCATAAACGACCTGGTCCATGATGTATCGATCTGCTCGGTACTTGAATAATGATTTTCAATCAATGAAAGGTGCTTGCGGTATTTCTTTACTGTAAGTATAAGGTAAACAACCAATTGAATATTTACAACCAGGTAAATGGCAATAATATAGATAATCAGCAGGTATAAGACCAGGGGGCCGGATTTCCGGAATTCAACAGCGAACGACAGGTACCCGATCTTTTGGGCAAATGTCATAAACAGGAAGGGAGTGTTCAGGATCAGGATTGCCGCAGCCGGTAGAAAATGGATTGAATCGCGGATGGTAAAACGGAAATTGTTACGGGTAACAGAGAGGATATAGAGATAAAAAACAGGTATCAAACACAAAATAACCGGGAGGATTGGGTAATAAAGATAAGTAAGAGCCGAAAAAAATTTGAGCCTGTAGAGCAGGTTGAAACCGAAATATACCGAGAGGAAAACATAGAATACCCCGAAAATGATCCTTGAAGATCCGCCTGTCTCTGACCTTGAAATAAAAAGGAGAAAGGCCATCACCATGCACTGGTAAACAGGCAAGGCATATAATATGGTCAGAAATGATTCCACACCGGTTTCCTTTGGTGCAAAGTTATACATTTTGACCGGGCCTTATTGTAAATACGAGCGGAAGAACGCTCCAAACAATCAGTGCCTTATCTCTCCTGCTGAAATTCGTACTGGTGCGAATTCAGGAATCTGAACCTGTTGAGAAGAGATACCGAAGGTAAAAAGCGGAATTTTGCGCCTGGCTAAACTTATAAAAGTATAATCATGACTAAAAACAACTTCTCAAGGTGGGGTCTCCTGGTATTGCTGACGACTCTCGCCATCAATGTTAAATCTCAGAATTACGTAGAAATCGGCAGCGGTACTGTTCAAAACAGCATGCCGGTATACTCCAGCTGGAATTATTCCTGGAGTTCGCTGATTTACAATCATGCCGATCTCGGAACCGCCAAATCCATCATCAAAATAGCCCTGAACTGCACCAACGGGCCAAAGACCGTTACCAATCAGAAGATCTATTTCAAGCTTACCTCCAATTCTGTATTTGCCAATGCAAATTATGAGGATCCCCTGAATAATGGTTATACACTTGTGTACCAGGGCGATCTCACCTTTGCTAGCGGATGGAACGAGATCACACTCTTAACGCCCATTCCTTATGATGGCGTGCAGAATATTGCCATTCACTGGGAAAACCGCTGGGGAACCACATACGGACCCAACTTTAATTCGACAAGTTCGACCATCAACAACAACAAAAATTGCGGCAATGATCAGAATTTTCCGCCCCCGGGCCAAACAGGCTACCTTAACCCATATCCCAGTTCACTCACCAACATGCGTTTCTACTATAATGGAAGTGGCCCGGCAACACCAACAAACCCGAATCCTGCAGATAATGCCACAGTAGTTTCCGTCAGCACTTCACTCTCATGGCAGCTTGGTGCAAATACCACAACCTACGATCTCTGGTTCGGAACCGATCCGCAAAACCTTTCCCTTGTCGTTAATAACGCACCAGTCTCAGGCCCTGGCACCTTCACTTATACTCCTCCAACCCTTCTTGCTGATTCAACATGGCATTACTGGAAAGTGATTGCCAAAAACGGAACCCAGCAGGAATCCTCTCCTCTGTGGAAATTTAAAACCGAGGTGGTCATCGACCAGTTTCCTTATAGCCAGGGTTTTGAAGATTCGACTGTATTTAATACCTATCCGGTTCAGAGCGCATGGGTCATAATACCCGATGTTTCATGGTATCAGTATACTACTCAACAACATTCAGGCCAGCTTTGCGCAAAAACCTTATGGTATACCAGCGGCAACGAAGCTATCCTGAGGTCCCCGAAAGTTCTTCTTCCTCCGAATCATTCTATCTCATTCTACTGGAAAAATACCACTTCAAACAAGTTGGCAAATCATGATACAGCGTATTTCGAGGTGACTGCCAACGGGGGGCAAACATGGATAAAGGTTGACACCCTTTCTCCGGCAACATCGAACGGGTCCTACCTGCAGCGCATTCACAGCCTGAATGCTTTTGCAGGGAACAACTGCTACTTCAGGTTCAGGCACCGGACTGATAACAGCAGTAGCGCTGCCAACGTTTATCTTGATGACATTTCCATTTATCCGGATAACAGCAATATTACACTTTCAGTAACTCCTCCTAATCAGAATGTTAACTCTCCCGCCGGGAGTACCCAATTCACCGTCACAACAACAGCTCCATGGACCGCTGTCTCGGATCAGACATGGTGTACAGTTACATCTTCGGGAAGCGGAAACGGAACGATTACGGCAAACTACCTGCAGAACACGGATCTTAATCCCCGCATAGCTGCCATCACTGCAACAGTGACCGGATTACCCCCTGTAACTGTTACAGTAACCCAGAACGGAACTTCGGCTGTTCTTTCAGTCTCACCTCCTGTTCAGAACGTAGGCTGCTCTGCTGATTCCGCCATTTTCCAGGTTACATCGAATGTCAGCTGGACTACCTCTTCTGATGCTGCATGGTGCATTCCCACACCTTCGGGATCAGGAAACGGACAGTTTAATGCAGCATGCCAGGAAAATACAACTCAACTAAGCCGCACCGCCAATATCACTGTCAGTGCCCAAGGTATTGCTCCCGTGGTTGTAGAGGTAATCCAGCAATCCGGTCCGGTAGGCATCAGTACTTCCGATAACAAAGGATTAACTGTCTTTCCAAATCCCACATCCGGCCTGATAAAGGTTAATTTTGGCAATCTGGACCTCCTGGATGCAACCGTCGAAATCATCAATGCAAATGGGCTAATGATAATGAAACTGAAGGCAGAATCCGCTGCAATGACGCTTGATCTTTCAGAACAGGGAAAAGGTGCTTACCTGTTGGTATTTAAAAATTCCAATATAACTCTCGCCAAGAAAATTATAGTGAAATAATAGCCGGCAGCAGTGTTCCTCATAACTAAAACAGGCAGAGATGCGGAATCACTGCTGAGGTTTGATTGCAACAATACCTGCCGAGGCAAGAGGTGTGAGAATAGGCTTTATCTTCAACAGAGAGGGACTGATTAAGCCAAGGGCCCCGGGGAGTTCCGATATTACAATAAACCTGACCAGCCAGGATGGAACTTCTTTCGCCCAGAAAAGAGAAGCAGATAACTGCTCAATTGGCGTGGTTGATTTCATGAACCCGGCCAGTTGTAAAGCACTCCGTAGTTAATGTAATCAGGGCTTTTCTTGGCGCTGCGTACAATGGTGTCCTCATAAGCATATAAATAATAGAAATTCAGGGGTTTTTGACTGTGGTACGGTCAATCCGTCAATCTCCGCCTATTTTGATCGACTGCCTTATTCTCTTAATATCAATAGTGTGAGGTGAGCATGTGACTTTTGATAAAATCCGGATTAAGATAAAATTATTAACTTGTACTGGGTTATTAATGACATGATTTTGGATTCATTGAATATTTGTATGACACGAAAGTTTACTCAATTTCTGTGATAAAAAGGGTTTTACTTCTGATATCGATCCTCGCCGGGGCGTTGATTGTTGTTTATGCACAGGACAATGCCAGGTACGTCAAGGTATTCATTGGGACTGACGGAACCGGACATACCTTTCCGGGGCCTTCAATGCCTTTTGGCATGGTTCAACCCGGCCCTGATAACCAGGCCGAAGACTGGAATCACACCAGTGGTTATCAGTATCGTGACACTCTCCTTGCAGGATTTTCCCAGACCCGGTTAAGCGGGACAGGTATCAGTGAAATGGGGGATATTTTGCTTCTGCCTTACGTACAAACACAGCCCGAAAACCTGAGATTCCTTTATTTCAAGGATTCGGAGAAAGCAAGTCCCGGCTATTACACCCTGCTCAAGAAAGACAGGGTAAAAGTGGAGCTTACATGTTCCGAACGGGTTGCCTTTCACAAATATACATACCCGGGTCCGGAAGCTAAACTGCTGGTCGACCTACAGCATGGACTTCGCTTTCTTACCGACAGCCTGGTATTGGAAAGTGATGTGAAAGTTGAAGATAATCAAACCATCTCAGGTTACTGTCATACGAAAAACTGGGTGGAACGCAAGTATTTCTTTGTCCTTAAAACTGACAGGGTGTTTTATAAATCTGAGTTACTCCCAAGGGGGAGAAAGGAAAATGCGCCAAAATATCTCCTGGCTTTTACACTGGATAACACAAGAATATTACAGGTAAAGGTGGCCCTATCTACGTTAGATGTTGAGGATGCAAAAATCAACCTGCAGGCAGAGATACCGGGTTGGAATTTTGACCGGGTGGTTCAGAATGCCCGTCAAATCTGGAATAAATATTTAAACAGGATCGACATCACGGCTGGTGCTGCCCAAAAGGAAATATTTTATACCTCCCTGTATCATTTTTTATTGCAGCCATCGAATATTGCAGACGTAAATGGGAAATACCGCGGGGCTGATGACAGGATTGCAGTTGCACCGAATGGTGAATATTATTCAACGCTTTCGATCTGGGATATCTACAGGACTGCTTTCCCCTTAATGGAAATCCTTGTGCCGGAAAGGATCAATGGAATGATAAATACCCTGTTGCTGCATTCCAAAGCAGTAGGGTTTTTGCCAATCTGGACAGCCTGGGGACAGGACAACTACTGCATGATAGGAAACCATTCCATTCCGATGATTCTGTCAGCTTACAATAACGGGTTTAAAGGTTTTGATCCCAGGGAAGCATTGGAAGCAATGGTTGAAACTTCGACAAAAAGCCATATCAATTCCAACTGGGAGTTGTATAACCAGTACGGCTATTATCCTTATGACAAGCTGGATAATGAATCCGTTTCACGCACCCTGGAAAGCGGTTTCGATGACTGGTGTGTTGCACAAATGGCTGAAAAGCTTGGTGACAAACCAACTTCCATCTCGTTTTATAAAAGGGCTGGTTATTATAAAAACCTTTATGATCCCGGCAGTAAAATGTTTCGCGGCAGGGATACACAGGGGAACTGGAGAACTCCTTTTGACCCCCTTGCTGCAACTTCACCTATGAATAATCCCGGAGATTATACTGAAGCAAATGCATGGCAATACTTCTGGACGCCTGCCCAGTTTGATGTCGAGGGCATCATAATGCTGTTGGGCGGGAAAGAAGCCTTCACAAAACAACTTGACGATTTCTTTACCATCGAAACAAAAAATCCTGATAAATTCCTGGGGCAGGAAGCAATGATCGGGCAATATGCCCATGGTAATGAGCCCGGCCACCATATTCTCTATTTATATGCGTTTTCAAACACTCCCAAAACGGGGCAGAAATATATCCATCGGATCATAAATGAATTCCATCGCAACACTCCTGACGGTATGATTGGAAATGATGATTGCGGACAAATGTCGGCATGGTATATCATGTCTTCCCTGGGATTTTTTCCTGCCAATCCTGCGAGTAGCCAGTTCGTTTTAGGGGCACCACAGGTTTCCAATGCCGTTATTTATTTTACAAATGGAAAGAAATTTACCATTGATGCCGGAAAACTTTCGTCAAAAGCCATTTATACAGGAAAGATCTCTCTAAACGGATCTATCCACAAAGATCCTTTCATTAATTACCTGCAAATAATGAATGGAGGCAATCTGAGTTTTGAAATGATTGGTAATTAATGGAGAAAACAATCAATGCTAGCGCTATTTTTCAACATTGGCCGCTGCGTTCATTGACCTGGTCTGGAGAATGGTTCTTTCCACAATCGTCAGTGTTATTGGTTTCTTCCTGGCAAAATGGCTATGATTTTTTTGTAATTTGCAGATATGATCCATAATTGTCACTTGCAGAAAACATATACCATGAGACATTTTTACTTTATCCTTCTTTTTCTTTATCCGCTTGCTTGTTTTTCGCAGGATACGATAAATATTACGCTCAATCCGGGCATTACAGGAAAAACGATCCCTTCCGATTTTGCCGGTTTGTCGTTCGAGAAGGACTGCCTGAAAAAAGGATATTTAAATCCTCGTTTTGATACGTTGATCAGGCTGTTTCAAACATGCGGGATTAAGTCGCTGCGTGTCGGAGGAAATTCAGTAGATACAAACACACTAAGCACCTCCAATGCAGGCATGCATTACACACGGGCGGAATTAGACAGTTTATTTCTTTTTGCACAGAAAGCCGGTTGCAAAATTTTAATCGGTTTGAATTTAAAAAATTCCAATGCTCTAAGCGCCGATACCGAAGCAAGTTATGTTATGCAATATCAGAATAGTTCCCTATTTGGATTTGAAGTGGGCAACGAGCCCGACCATTACCCTAAAAAATACTCGTATAGCGATTACAAACGGGATTTCACGACTTATTATAATACAATCAGGCAATCTAACCCTGCCGCTGTTTTCACCGGACCAGCCTGTGCCAGTGATTTTGAAACTTTCACCTTGCCCTTCTGCGGGGAGATGGGTGACAAGATATCTATGCTAACGCAACATTATTACGGAGGGCAAAAGAATTCAGGAACAATTTCTGTGCAGATCGATTCTTTGATGAGTATGTATAAACTAGCTCATGTATCAGAGGAGGTAAGGAGATTGGCCAGTTGTGCCAAAAGTAAAGGGATCATATTTCGCATGAGTGAATGCAATTCAATTGATCATGGAGGACAAAAAGGCGTGAGTGATTCTTTTGCTTCAGCCCTTTGGGCTTTGGACTATATGTACCAGTTGGCCAGTGAAAGTTGTGCGGGAGTTAATTTTCATGGAGGACTTGCTGGAGAGTATACAGTTTTTTCAAGGGACAACGGTATTTATCGTGCCCGTCCGATTGCATACGGAATTCTTGCTTTCCAGATTGGAAGCAAAGGCAGTTTCATTTATGATACCGTAACGAATAAAAAAATAAACCTGGATAGTTATAGTGTTATTGACAGCTCAAATAATATATATACAACCGTCATCAATAAAGAAACAGACACATTGAAAAAAGCAGTGATAAATTTAACAGTGACAGATACCGTGAACTCCAGGTATTATAGTGCAGAATACGTGAAGCTATACTCCCCGTCATTGAAAGATACAACCGGGGTTAGCCTTGGCGGACAGGTGGTGGATTCATTGGGAACTATTCCTGCTTATAAATGGACATCGTTGGCAGTTACTTCGCATCAGACAAAAATTCCGGTTAATCCACATTCAGCGGTTGTGATAAAATTCAATTATAAATATGGGAATTCTATCAATGATCATTCTGAAAACAATAAACACCTTCTCAATTTGTATCCCAACCCTGCAACTGAAAAAGTGACCATTATTACTGACAAGACGGAGCCTTCTGTTATTTCCATTTACAATCTGCAGGGTCAACTCCTTATACAACAGCAGGCACAGCAAGGTAAAACATACATTGACATAAGTGAACTTACAAAAGGAGTTTATATAGTGAGATTATACAGCAACGCCAGGGCGGAAGCAGGCAGGATAATTAAAGAATGAAATTTGAAGCAACTGGTAAATAAGGCCTTCCTGTTATAACATTTGCTTCGCTGTTTCAACAGTAATTTCCAATACTCTTGTGAGAAACGAAAATTTCTGTTTCATAAAATCATATTCGTCACCAGAGATTATATATTTTGCCGTGCCATTAATAAGAAAACCTGTCCCGGGATAATCTTTATATCCCAAAACATCTTTACTCCCAAGTGTTAATTTTACACTGCTGTTTACATTAACATTTGCCTCTGTTTTTCTAAAACCATAAGCTGGAATTAGTATGCGCTCATCCTCTGTTACCACAAGATATGAATTCCATGTATTCGCAACATGGGTTTCGACACCCCACGATACAATGGATACAACGCCTTCGTGTTGTAACACTTCTAAAAACTTTTCCGGTAATTTTTTATTTTCATTCATGTTTATTTGTTAAGACAGGTTCGTTACATTCATTCAGGTTGCCAATAAAAGCACTGAAGATGAGCTTTACAGTGAAATTCCTGATTCTTTAACCAATATAAATGGTCAGGGGTAATATTAATTCTCTTTGAAATAAACGACTAATCTTACACAGCCATAAATCGGGACCCCGCTGATAATGATTTAATGCCGCCGGGATTATTTGGGATCCCTGATCATCGAAGCGATCTTTTCGAAAGCATTTTCATCCTTTATTACATACTGCTCGGCTCCCTTCTGGATAGTTTGAAGCGCGATGGCATAGTGCTCCTGGCTGGATAGCATAATGACATGTATATCGGTATGATGCTTCATGATCACCTGCAATATTTCCATTCCATTGGCCGCATCTTTCTGAACGGAATTCAGGTAGTAATCCAGAATGATGAAGTCCGGCTTTTCGGCCAGATGTTTCAGGCACTCTTCGCCTGTATTGAAAATATGGATTTCATTCAGGGTTTTTCGTGTGAGATAATCTTTCAACGCTTCAGTGAGCATCGTATCATCATCCACAATGAAAATTTTCTTCGGCATATCCAGGTCCATAGGTCATATTTTTTGTAAAAATAACGAATATCGTAAGAATGACACCTTTTATGTTAATTCAATGATCGCGCGTTTAACATCTACAAGCAATATATCGATTTCTGAAGATATCGTGGCTGGCCTTGCTTCATTTCTGCATTTCTGTTCCAGGAGCAGCGACATGTTGCCTGTGTTCTTCATGCCCATCATGATAAACTTGGTCTTGAAACCATGAAGTAGATTTGCCACCTCCTCAAAATCATCAGCAGCAAGGGCCGCGTTTACTTTTTCTAACAGGACCGGGGCCGATTGCAAAAACATGCTGACATACTTTTGCATTTTTTCCCTGTCCCCTTCGCAGAAGTTTTTAAGGTATGACAAATCCGTGACTTTTTCCATCTCAGATGGCCCTGCTGCATTTGCTTCACCGGAATTCTCCAGCGTTCTTACTGTTATATCCATTACTTCAGCAATTCCAAGGATCAACTGGGAGGCGCTGAACGGCTTGGGAATATAAGAGTTCATCCCGGCCTGCCTGCATTTGTCCAGGTCGGTTCTCAGAACGCTTGCAGTTAAGGCAATGATCGGAATGTCATTTTTTGGCGAAGAAAGATTTGAGCGGATGAACCTGGTTGCTTCAAAACCATTCATTTCAGGCATCTGGATATCCATTAATATTACATCAAAGTCTTTAGCTCTGAGCAGCTCTATTACTTCCCGCCCGTCCGATGCAGTCTCAATGCTGACATCAGCTTTTGATCTCAACGTATCCTCGGCAACTATCCTGTTATACTCATTATCATCGGCAATCAAAATTTTTAATCCGTCCAGAATGTGCCCGTCAATATGTGCATGGGCATTCAGTTGTTTATGCAATCTCTCCCCGGACCCTTCTTCAAAATTGAGAATAAATGAGAACGTGGTACCAGCTCCTTCCTCACTCTCTATTTTTATTTCACCTCCGTGCAATTCAACCAGCTGCCTGCTGATGCTCAGCCCCAGTCCTGTGCCGCCATACTTCCGGGTATCCGATGAATTGGCCTGTTTGAAACTTTCAAAGACCGTTTCAAGTTTATCTTTCGGGATCCCTATGCCGGTATCGATGACTGAAAACCTGATATTCATCACAGTGGACGGATCCCCGGAAGCTAATGCAACTTTTATCTGGACGCTTCCCTTTTCGGTGAACTTGATGGCATTTCCCGCAAGATTAAGAATGATCTGGTTCAGGCGCACAGGATCACCTATCAGCACATCGGGAATGCTGTAGTCGATATCGCTCAGCAAATGCAATCCTTTTTCATCGGCTTTATGCCGCATGGTTTCTATAACCTGTTGAACCGTTTCGTGAAGAGAAAAGTCTGTTTTCTCCAGTTCCATTTTCCCGGATTCAATTTTTGACAGATCCAGGATGTCGTTAATTATATGTAGCAGGATATCCGATGACTTTTTTATTCCTTCGAGGTAATGCTGCTGGTCGGACCGCGGATTTTTATCGATCAGTAAATTCGTCATTCCCATCACCGCATTCATGGGAGTCCGGATCTCGTGGCTCATATTGGCCAGGAACTGCTGTTTGAACTTTTCACTTTGCTCCGCCCTTTCTTTTTGTTCCAGGATTTCTTTCTGGGCAGCATGCAGGCGCAGATTGGATTTACGCTGATTGTTGTAATTCTTGAATACGAAGAACAGTAAAAATGCAACCAGGGCCATGCCGATAAAACCCGCATAGGTAAAGGTCTTCTGCTTCTGCAACCTGAGTTGGTTCAGCTTGTTTTCCACGGCATGCTGCAAACTATCCGTTGCCTGCTTTTTATCAAATTCATACTTCATTGAGAGTTGGGTGAGCTTTTTATCCTTTTCAAGATTAAAAATAGAATCTTTAATGGCCACATATTTTTTATAATATTCCAGGGCACATTTATACTCTCCGATTTCCTCGTAGCATATGCTGTTTGAAATGTAGGAATCCTGTAATAAATAAAGATCCCCTAATTCTTTTTGAATCACAATAGCGCTGTCTGCATAGATCGCGGCTTTTCTGATGGCCACCGGTTTGTTCCCGGCAAATAGTTTATTTAAGGTGGATTTATTTCTGTCGGTTGCAATCAGGAAATAAGTATAGGCAATTACCCCATAGTTATAACTTATATTCCTCTTGACATTTAATTCCTTTTGAAGCCTCAAAGCCCGGAAAAGATATTCCAGTGCGTCGAGGTATTCAGCCTGCTGGCGATACTGGTCGCCGATGTTTTCCAGCTCGTTTGCCACGGCATGCTTGTTTCCATCTGCTTCATAATATTTTACAGCTTCTTCATAATATTGATAGGCCTTTGTGAAATCCTTCTTTTGCCTGTAAACAAGTCCAATTGCATTTAAAGCCCTCGCAGAACCTGATTTATTCCCAATGGCCTGGCTGAGCTTCAGGGCCTGGTTAAAATAATCCAGTGCGTTTGGATAATCATCTTTTTTTTGATAAAAATCACCTATATCGTACAAGATATCCTGCATGGCGATTTTATCCCCCGATTCCCGGGCCATCTTTAAAGCTTTCTGATAATATTCCATTGCCTTTGCATATTCTGACAAGCTGTAATAAATCAATCCCAGCCTGTTGAAACCACGTGTAATTCCTGATTTATCGCCTATCTCCTCATCGATCTTCAGGGATTGCAAATAATATTCAAGGGCCTTTGGATAATCGGCTTTCCCATAGTAATAGTTCATTCCTGTTACAACATTAGCCTTGGCAATCCCTGGTTTCCAGTGAAGTCTCCCGGCCAGCGACAAGGCTTGCATCCCGAGTTTGATCCCTTCGTCGGGGTTGACGTAGCAATAAGTAAAACTCAGGTCATTCAGCAGCTTTACCTTGCTTGTATCTTCTTTTGATTTGGTTAATTGCTGAAGTAAAGAATCTATTCGGATCTGCCCCTGTTTTTGAGCGAAGGCATGAACCGAAATCATCAAAATTGCAAGGAACAGGGTGGCTTTTATTTTCATTTTTCTGAACGATTGACTAGCTTATTCATTTCAGGAATCTGAAGCTGGTGTCATAGTGGCTTAATGGCCTCCCGGTACAGAGCCGTCAAACAGTCTCCATTTCCAGGTATTCTTGACTTTAACAAGAATTCCCGTGAACCGATAAGGAAATTTTACGGTTTTTTCCTTATCATTGGTAACTATCATATATCCATCCATAAAAACCCAGGCCGTATTCCCGTTATGATCAATATCGACCCTTTTCATATCCCACGAGAAACCACGGCGAGCAAATAAGGTTTTCATCCAGTTTTCTATTTGTTCCCTCCCTTTGAATACTTCACCGCTGTCGGAGCCAACAGCCAAAATTGCCTCGTTGTTATCAAATAATTCCATGAAATGATTCACATCCCTGTTCCTGGCCGAGTTATTCCATAATTCCAGCGAAGCTGTGATCTCCTTTGTTATTGCTGCATCTTTCCCCTGCTTCTTGTCAGATTTATCGGTATGAGGATAACCTGAGGCTGATATCAGGAAACATATTAATGTGAAAATTACTTTCCCGGATTTTTGAAATTGTCTCATCTTATTGTTTATGTATATACATTAGTGATCCTCGCTTGTTTTATTTCTTTAACTCTTCCATTGCCCTCTTCCTGAAAATAGCAGGATCAAGGCTATGTCGCCTTATCATAGTTTCCTTTTTGGTATTTTGCATAGTTACGATATGTTTGCTTCGCTCCGACACGAATGATAAATTAAACTTCTCTATATCAATTGTTTATAAATTAACAATAGTGTTTATAGTGTATGGATTAATGCGTAAAACTGTCATATGACAAGGTTATTAGCCCTTAAAGAAAGTGTTAATCCCGAAAATCAATGGCTTAAGGGCTTATACTCTTAAAAGGGAGTACCCTACCCTGGCGAAATGTCTAACCGTCAGTGTTGTTCAGTTTTTGATTTTTTTATTTAGACTGCTTCTAATTTATTATATCTTTGTCATAAGTTTCAATCTTTAAAAATCTGCAAATGCCAAAATATATAATTGAACGGGAAATTCCTGGTGCAGGAAAGTTCACTGCTGAACAATTGAAAGCCATTTCACAAACATCCTGTGGGGTTTTAAGCAAAATGGGATCACAAATACAGTGGGTTCACAGTTATGTGACTACTGATAAAATTTATTGTGTTTACATTGCCCCGGACAAGGAAATGATACTGGAACACGCCAGGCAAGGAGGATTTCCTGCAAATAATGTAACAGAAGTGTCAGGCATAATTGACCCTGTTACTGCCGGATAAGTGGAGAAAACGTAGCTCGTGACCACCCCCTGCAGATGTTCGGTGACCGTGGTATCTTTTTAACAATCAATGAATTGAACTGATCGGGTTAATTCGGCGAAGACTGGTCAAAGTGAGCGATTTTTCCGGAATAACCTAACCGGCTCATCTTTTTGTTCGTTGAAGTAGTCAATTGAAACCGGCAGAGAGGGGTCACGATCTCTGGTTTTTCCACTTTATTGCTACATTTGGTCAGCAAAGGACCATGAATTGTAATCATGAAAACTGAAGGACTACTTAGACGAAGCATCGTTTTGCTCACAGGCCTCTTCATCCTTACCCTGGGCATAGCCCTGTCGGTAAAGGCAAACCTGGGCACCTCACCTGTGTCGAGCAATCCCTATGTTTACAGCCTTGGTTTCCCGCTCACGATGGGGATGTTCACAGTGATCCTTAATATTATTTTTATTCTTTTGCAGATGGCTTTGCTGCGCGGGGAATACCAGTGGATACAACTCCTGCAGCTTCCGGTTGCCATGGTTTTCGGGGCATTCACCGACCTGGCCCTTTATCTTGTTTCTTCGAACGTGCATGTGTCAAATTACCTTCTACAGTGGCTATGTTGCATCCTCAGCATTGTTCTCGTCGCGCTTGGCGTTTACCTCCAGGTAAAGGCGAAGGTGATCTACCTTGCCGGGGAGGGTTTATGCCTGGCCATCTCCAAAACCTTTCATGTAGAATTCGGAAAAGTGAAAGTGGGGCTGGATTGTATGCTGGTTATTATCGGGGTCATCAGCTCTTTCATTTTTCTGCACGAACTGAGAGGCATACGCGAGGGAACAATAGCCGCGGCATTGCTGGTTGGCACCACGGTGAGACTCTACAGCAGGAAGCTGAAGTTTATGGATCCCTTGTTTGGCGAAAAAGAACCTGATGTAACAGTGACCTGGATATCATCCGCAGACCTTAAAAAGAATCTTATCATTACCATCGCCCGGGAATTCGGCAGTGGCGGACATGAGATAGGGCAATTCGTGGCAAAGGCACTCGATATTCCTTTTTATGACAAGGAGCTGATTGATCTTTCGGCAAAGGAAGGTCACCTGTCTCCCGAATATGTCAAGGCTCATGAACAGAAACTCAAGCACAGCCTGCTGTTCGAGCTGATTGAACAGAATTATGCCTATGTGGAAGGGGAAAGGTCGGCGCTTGACATCCTGTTCGAGACCCAGAGCAAGGTCATATGGGATATCAGCGAAAAGGGATCCTGCGTGATTGTCGGCCGTTGCGCAGATGTTATCCTGGAAGAGCATCCTGGCTGTTTTACTGTATTTATTCATGCCCCAAAGGAATTCCGGCTGCAGCGGATCATTCATGAATATGGCCTCAGCCCGGGGACCGCCGGCAAAGAAATGGCAAGGATTGACAGGGAAAGAGTGAATTATTGCCGGCATTACACACATTTGAACCGCGGCAAGCCCGGAAGTTATGATCTCAGCATCGATAGTTCGGTAACAGGTATTGAGAATGCTGCAAAGATGATCGTTGATGCTTTATACAAAGGATGATGGTGATCGAGCCACTTCCTGAAAGAGCCGAAATCTTTCTGAAGCTGAAGAACAACGCAGGCATTATGTATCGCAGCATCTATCTTAAGCCGGTTCCTTATTATTCCCACATCAGTTAAAAGCCTTATCCTGTCAGCCTCACTGTAAGAGGCCACTTTGCCGACTTCAAACCCCTGGTATGCATTTCTGAAGTTCTCCTGCTTGTTCAGGATGGTGGTCCAGCTCAATCCTGCCTGGTTGATCTCCAGGACAAGGCGCCCGAATAATTCGTTATCGTATCGATTGGAAATCCATAGGCTTTTTCGTGGTAAATCCTGTGCACGTTGTTTTTATCCATGCACTCCACGGCTTCGCAATATGATTTTGGCTGGTCCATGATTTCATTTTTTTTGTGCCTCAAGATAGCTCTTTTTTATTTGGTATAAACCCCAGGGCAAGCCCTGGACCCTGATTCCCCTGCAAGAAGCGGGGAATTGAACCGGAAAGCGATTAAAAAGCGAAAAACGTTCAATAATTTCTAATGTCCACAAATCGTACCCATTAGGGTATGTTTTTTAATAATTATAAATAAATATACCCGAAAGGGTGTGTTTCCTATTTTTTTATTATCTTTGTACCCTAAAGGGTATATCTATGGATCTGAGAACTTTCATCAAAGAAAAAAGAAAACTTGTGAACCTGACCCAGCCGGAGATTGCCGAAAAGGCAGGCGTGGGCCTTCGTTTTATCAGGGAAGTGGAACAGGGAAAAGAAACCTTAAGGATGGACAAGGTAAACCAGGTATTAAATTTATTTGGTTTTGAGTTGGGTCCTGTTGAAATGAAAATAGAGTAATGGTAATAGTAAAGAAACCTGTTATGCTATGAAAAAGGCCGAAATAAGCGTTCATGATAAGATTGCAGGGTGGCTTACACAGGATGAGGTTGGGTGCCATTTTATTTATGATG
>Ga0118677_10007081_pt1 | contig 18696 bp, 14 predicted proteins | sample AliMusrvi5mmetaG_FD_86154 | JGI IMG/M metagenome (GOLD analysis project Ga0118677, IMG submission 86154) | reverse complement strand
CATAGGTGTCGTCGAGGATGCTCAGGCCGTAAACCGGGCAGAGCATTTCGTAGCGCTCGCCTTTTTCCAATTGGCGCACATAAGCCTTGCTGGCATTGAACAGGACCCGTTGCAAAAATGCGTTGGTCCAGGCCATCTGCATCTCCACGATGAATTGTCGGCCAGAAGCATCCTTGCAGCGCACGTCCACGATCGAGTTTTTGATCAGCGGGATATCCGGCACCTGCTCACCGGGAAGATATTCGAGCGACACGATGAACTCGCTCTCGTTCTCGAAGGGCAACACCCCGTTGAGAAATTCGCGCAGAATCTCCGGATGCTCACCGAAAATCCGTTTGAACACCATGTCACTGCGAGGGTCGAGAAAATGGGTCATGTGGCCCCAAAGTAGTCATCTGCACCCGGCCTGTCAATGCTCTGAACTCAGCATGAGGGGCCTTTCATGTTGACTATTTCAAACTCACTCCGTCTTCATGAGCCGCACAGGACCCAGCAGGCCGGAGGGCAGAAGATTGTGCTCACCACTGTAGAATCCGTCTATATTTGTCTGCGTGAGACGTTTTTCCGGCGGTAACTTGCCATCACCAATCAGTCGGTTAGGCCAGAGATTGATGACTTCAATCTCCAGGGCATTCGCGCCAGGCTTGATGGCCTCCGTGACGTCCACCCGCCACGGCGCACACCAGACCACGCCAAAATCCTTGCCGTTGAGCCTGACGCGGGCCACATCCCTTACCTCCCCAAGGTGAAGAAAAATCTTGGATTTTTGATTTTCGATTTTTGATTGCTGAAAATCAAAAACTTTACGGTAGGTGGCGGCACCAGAAAAATACTTAATCATATCCTCCGGTCTCTTTGTCCAATCGTCCAGTTTATCGAACACAATCTTCTCAGGTCCGCCCCACTTTGGATCAAACGCCACCTCCCACGCCCCGGTCAACTCGAGCAGTGGCATCAATTCATGGAAATTCTCATACCCAACCGCCGTAACCTCTTCAACCTTGTTCCTGAACACCACGAACCCGCTTTGATAGGGCTCAAATTGCAGAGGCACTTCCATCCTTCCGTCATCTGCCACCTTGCACTGCTGCAGCACCCGCACCTGGCCGCTCACTGGATCCCAGAGTTCTGGCTGCCTGCCGCTGACCCGGAATGTACAAACCGCCTTTTCCGAACGGTTCTGCCGGTTCGCCACAAAGTATATCTCCGTTCCGTTAACGCTTCGATGGATCCAGTCCAGAAATGCGCCCGGCTCACCGCCAACTGTGAAATCAGGTATCACCCCCGCCTTGGCAAGTACTTCCCGTGGAGTGATTCCCCAAACCACACGACCTTTGCCGAAGATGTGCTCCCTAACGGACTTGCCATCGCAGTTCCCCCATAACTCCGCCGCCATGGCTTTCACCTGCTCATCGCAGTTCGGATACCCAGTCAACCCGGGCGCTGTTTCCGGCTTCGGCCCGACGAGCGTCATACCAGCGGCGACTAGTTCCTTCAACTTGGCAAGGACCTCCACCGGCATGGTGGCAGATTCCGGCAGAACCAAAAACTTGTAACTCATTCCATCTGGCAGCACGATGCTCCCATCCTTCACCGTCAGGCGGGTGAGGATGATTTCAGAATTGCACACATCATAATCGTAACCAGCGCCGAGCGAAGGATCGACCTTTTTGGGCCCCACAAAATTCGGGCATCCGTCTCCGTTATAGAACAACACATCGCCCACGAACAACCCCTGCTGCAGCAAGTGACTGCAACGTGCAATATAATCGCTGAAGCAGCTAGCCTGCTTCCACCAGGTGATCTTGCGGTTGAAGTGGGTTCCTGCACAGAATTCCGTTCCGGGGAAGCCGTCCTCACTCCGGGTTGCGCTGGAGAAGATAAAGAAATGATTGAATCCCTCACAAAAAGCGCGATCAGCTGTGGGCTTGAGAGTGGCGGGAGAATCCACCCAGTGGATAAACGAAGTAAACGCCTCGGCAGCTGCAATCCGTTTGCCATAGAGATGCGCCGCAGACGCCGTCTGCTTGCCGTTCTTGTTCTGGTTGCCCTCCACCCAGGTGCCATCCTGCCAGAATTCGCCCATCGGAATCGCGCATCGGCCCAAGTTCTTCAAACAGTCCAGGGCCATCACCTTCGGCGAGCAGACACCGCCCGCCTCACTCTGTTGCACAATCCCCTTTGACTCGGCGAGCGTGCTGAGCCGACCAAAATAGTTATCTGCCACCAAATCACCCACCGTCCGGCGATAATCATAAAGAAAACGGTCACTCATAGCGGCACTTCTCACAATATGGCCGGCTAGGGTCGGCAGATAAGGATTCGGATCGTAACCTCGGAATTTCTTGAATCCATCAATCAAGCCCGCACTCCAGTTCGGATGGTTGATTTCCCAACTATCGATTTGCACGGAGCGGAAGACTTTGCCTGCTAGCGGACCGGCATCCTCAACCAGCGGATCAACCACATTGGCAGCTTGAAATTCCATCGCGGAAGCATCCAGCGGATCCGATTCAAACCCGACCCCAGTCGGCGACGACCATGATGTGATGGCTCCGGTGAGTGTGACGCCTGTACGAAGAATCTTCCACATTCCAGCCGGCACATCCCAGTCCAACACCCCGTCCGCATCGCAACGGGCGCTAAGATCGATAACAGCGGCCGGATCAATCGCCGTCCCGGCCCCTTCCGGCGGCAACGGCTTGAGCACCGCACCGTTGATCTCAGGCGTAGGAGACATGCCTCCGACGGTATCGCGCAGCGTCTTGAGCGCCATCAACCCCGACGGAGCACCTCGCAATGACTTTCCGTCAACGGTCAACTCGCAAACCTGCACATTCGCGTTTTTCGGCGAATACGTCGAGGTAACGAACAGGCGGATATAACGAACGGGCTTGTCCGGCAACAGAATCTCCGTGGACTGGTCACGCTCCATCACCAGCACTCTCAACGGCTTAAACGCCGTTCCATCCTCAGATAGCTGAACCTCTGCGTCTTTAGGACCATACCCCGGTCTCGGCTGAATCGTCACATTCCTAACCGCACGACTTTGCCCCAGGTCAACCATCAACCACTCCGGCTTATCTTTGCTCGGCCCCTCGTTCGGATTCTCGCCATTGCTAACCCAAAAACTATTGCTATCGCCATCTCCGGCTTGATCGACGGGATAATTGCTATGGGAACTACTGGCGCTGAGAGTGATTCTGGACATATCAGTAGGAAACGCCTGCACCACCACATCGCGGTAGAATCGCTGATCAGATCCAGGCAGCGGCAACTTGCCCTTGAAGTGCTGCGGCCCTTCAAGAATAAGTTCGGAATGCACATGCTGCTTGCACGCCTGCTCGGGCTTAATCCACGGCCCACCCGCATTCCACCCGCTGCAGAGCATCGTGCTAACGCCCAACCCCAGTCGATCAGCTTCCTTCAGCGTGTGCCTCCATAACTCGCGCCACTCGGCACTCATGTAGTTAGGCCCCTTGCCAGGCACGCCCGGACCGCTGAGGCTGTAAACCGTCACCCCGGCCATCCCCTGGGCCTTCAAGGCTTCCAGGTCGGCGGTGATGCTCGCCTTGTCCACCTTGTCGCCCAGCCAGAACCACCACGTCCACATCCGTGCCGAATCCGGCGGATTTTCAAACTCTTTGCCAAGATCGCCAGCCACCGCCGATCCGCTCAAAAACAACAGCAGATTTAGCAGGAAGCTGGTCAGACAACAATAAGCTTGAGGTGAGTTCATTCGATATGCGGATTAGGGGAAGTATTCGCTTCATCCTACCAGTGGGATGAAAAATCAGGGCTAGCGAGGCTGCGCCTCAGACACAAGACACAAGACACAAGACACAAGACACAAGACACAAGACACAAGACACAAGACACAAGACACAAGACACAAGACACAAGACTTGAAGACCCAAGAGCAGAAAACTTGGCCTAACGACAGCAACTTTGGCTTTTCAAGGACTCTAGGCACAAGGCCGGGGATTATATACGAAGAAATATTTTCTGTCCAAGTAATTTGTGATTCCAGAGCCAAAGTGCACACTTGCCACGGGCATGCTGGCGAGTGACTGGTGGAAGTGCCATTCAGAATCAGGCGTTCCAAGCTGGCACGGACTTGACGACTTGCCACATCATTCCATCAAGGTCCAAACCACTGACCCGGGTGTTAGCCAAAGCGGCCCAGCATAGGCCACTGGCAGTGCGGACCATGATGGCAAGGGATCCTGGCAAACTGCCCGTGTGCCACCAGTTAGGAACCTCGTTGACGCACCACCCACAGGCGTAATGCGGATTGGCGGTGCTGGCGGTGGTCATGGTTTTTAGGGTGCCAGCTCTGAGGATATTGGGGGGGGTCATAAAGCCATCCACATGCATGGCGAACTGAACCAAATCCGTGGGAGTGGCAATCCAGCCGCCGTGGGAATCCAAGCGGGTAACGTTCATGATATATGGATTCTCGCCAGAGCCAGTTTGCCCGTAATAGTCCACTTCAGCAGGTGCCCGTTGGGCATGGGTGTTACCAGCCAAACGCATATCTTTGATGCCGCACTTCGCCAATACGTCTTGTTGCACAAATTCCGAATACGGTTGGCTGGTGATTTTCTCGATCACTCGTCCCAATATGCAGTAACCGAAGTTGGAATAGGCAAAATGCACGCCAGGTTCAAATTTCAATGGATGGTGACTCAGAGTCCATTTGATGAGCTCAGAATGATTGAGTTCAGGCCACTTGAACATTGGGTCGTCCCCATCGTTTTCCCAACCACCGCAGGTATGAGTGAGCAAATGGTGCAGAGTGATCTTTTTGACCCAATCCGGGCAATCATCACCAAACTCGCTTTTGAAGAGCCCTTGCCCGCCAAATATCAAGTTTTCCAGACCAAGACGTCCTTGTTCGATCAAAGAGAAAATGGCCACCGATGTGATAGGCTTGGACAGGCTGGCAATACGGAACTGACTGTCAGGTGTCACGGCCGAGCCATCCACTTGGTTTGCATAACCGAATCCACGGCGATAGACGAGCTGGCCATGTCGCGCAATAGCAAGCGATAGACCTGGAACATGATATAGGTCCATGTGCTTCTTGGCAATTTCGGCAATTGCAGTTTCTTCGCTAGCAGTGGGTTTGGGCTGGAGTTCTAGTTCGCTAGCCAGCAGAGACGTCGAACAGAAACGCGGAATAAGCGGAGCGGAGACGGCAGCCAGCGCCAATTGCCTCAAAGACGTGCGGCGGGAAATGGGATTCATAGAGGATGTTTCATTTACCAATTGCCATCCATTGATTGGCTTTCATGCAGTGGCGTGAACCGAACACAGCGGGCACTCACTCATGCGTAGAGCGGTATCAAATGGCGTTCTAGCAAGTTGGTTGTCACGTGGTTGGCGATGATCTCAGCGTTGGCAAGCAACGCATCGGTATAAACAGCGCCCATCTCCGCCGCTACCTTGAAACCGACGTGAATGAGTTGTCTGAAATGCCGGTTGTACTCTGGACACCGGGCATCGTGGCGAAGCGTCGCAACAAATTTCTCGGCCGACCATCCGGCCACCACCTGCGGATCTGGCAGTTGACTCCTATCAATATCAATGACCGTCGCGTAGGGGGCCGTGAGCTCGGCGAATCGGCCCCAGGCACCGGCGTAGATGTCCTTGGCCAGCGCCAGGCCGTTGCCGCCGGATTCCGCCAGACCGATCACCTCCTCCAACCAAGTTGTGCCGGCGGTTTTGACGTGCAGCCCTGCGTCGTGCTTCTTAAGCAGGCGGTTGATGATCGGATAGAGCGAAAACTTGTCACTGCCGGAATGGACGCTGAGTTTGAGCGAGGCTGGCAATGAGAACTCTCCGATGGCATAGGCGATGACGCACAAGTCCTCGTCGAATTCCCTCTCGAACTGCTCGAGGTCGCCGACATAATCCACACCCTTATTGAATCGCCCGGTGAACTTCGGTGCAATCGTCTGCACCGGAACCCCCTCTCCCGCCAGCATCGCCAGTATCAATAACAATTCCACCGGCGTCTGCGGCATGTCGGTTTCATCCACCGACACCTCCACCACAAACATCCCCGCTCCCTTGTGCTGCTCAATGTGCCGATAGATGCGGCCCGCCTCTTGCATCGCTAACAAAAACTTCGCCGCAGCCGCAGCCACCACCTCCGCAGTAAGCTCTAACGGGGTGCCGATGCCCGGAATGGGCAAGCTGCCGAGGTGCCCTGCCATGCCTGTCGCAAAGGCACTCAGGCTCGCCGCGTCTGCTGCTTTGCCGGTGAAATCGGCCACATCCAGGGTGAAGAAATTGCTACCTGCGAGAAATGGGCCCACAGTGAGCAACCCGATATGATCGGCGTCCACATAATAGTCCCCATGCCAGCCCAGGGCGGCCACTGCGGCGTCGGCTTCGGCACGCAGGTCGTCAGGATGACTGTGGACGATAATGTGCTCGCGGTTGGATTTGTTCCATGTGGGATACACCGGATAACCAGCCTCACAGGCAAGTCTGATAGCGCGGAGTTGGGCGATCCCCTGATGGGCAAAGCGGTCGCCCATGCCGAAGGTATGTTTGTGGATGACGAGTGGCGGACTCATGGTTGCGGTTGGCAACCACTCAACGCTCAATGTGGGGTGCTTGGCAAGGACAATGATCAAGCTGCGCCCGGTGCCCCTGGCGCATCTGCAAGCGCTGTGCATGAGCTTCGCTTTCACGTAGAGACGGGCCGCCCAATACGATCAACTTTGAACATCCCTGGAAAGGAGCATTTTCTCGAGACACAGGGATCGCAGCCGGAGGACCCAATGCAGGAGAAAGCCGCTTCAGTGTTCATTTGAGAGATGAGGTCATGCGGCGTTTGGCATGGACATCGAGAATTGTCCTCGTAGGGTCGTGCCTGAGTCAATGATCGTTGGCCAAACAAATTGATTGATGGGTCCGATGAATTCCTCGCTCCGGCTGCTTTGTCTATCCACGTTACTGGCGATTTTCGGATTTGCCGGAGTGCAGCCATTGGCCGTGACTCTGATGGAACAGCAGGGATTGGGGGCCACTGAGATTGGTTTGTTGTCGGCTTTGATTTTTGGCGGAGTGCTGGTGCTAGCTCCATTCCAACCGGCGCTGGTCGGGCGCTTCGGGGCCATGCGCTCGTATCAAGCGGGGAAGTTCATGGCGACGTTGGGATTTGTGGGATGTGCGGGAGCGACGTCGCCTTGGGCGTGGGCAGGCGGAATGCTGTTGTTAGGATTTGGCGGGGCATTGACCTGGCCGCTGACAGACAGTTTGCTGGCATCGGAAGCTCCGCCGGAAAAAAAGGGTGCGTGGTTGGCGTTGTTTCAAACCGGAATGGGTCTGGCGTTTGCCTTGGGGCCTTTTGTTTCTGCGGCACTGGTGGCCTGGCCGCGTGCGGTGTTCTTGGGAGCAGCAGCTGTGTGCGCACTTTCAAGCATTCCTCTCCTCGGAAGACAATTGCCAGCACCAGTGGATGACGATGACGGGGGCTTCGGCGTGTGGCGCAGTGCAGCAGGTCTGGCCGTGATCGCCTTCTTGGGCGGATTGTTTGAAAACGGGATGCATACCGTAGGCACCCTTGTGGCCCTGGCATCGGGTTGGTCCGGAGCCGCTGCAGTGGCACTGCCGGGAGTGATTGCCGTGGGTGCCTTGGTCATTCAATATCCGCTTGGCCATGTGGCGGACCGGCGTGGGACGCGCGGGGTTTTGCTTTTGAGCTTGGCCGGGCTCGTGCTGAGCGTGGTTGCCTTGCCTCTCATGAGCCTGTGGCCGCCGCTGCTGTGGATCCTGGGTTTTTGGTGGGGGGCGGCCGATGGCTGCCTTTACACGCTGGCGATGACTGGCACGGCGCAGGATTTTCCCGTCCGGCAGGTCGCCTCAGTGACCACGCTGATGGTCATCTCCTACACCGTGGGTTCAGTCATCGGACCGGTGTTGGGTGGGTTTGCGGTGGACGCAGCCACCCTCTGGGGCGTGGTGGCCGCCTTTGCTCCGCTCGCTTTGTTAGGCTGGCTGGTGACGCTGCGGCAACGGCCTGCCCGGTGAACCCGCGCGCCGGTTTCCAACGGGACCCATGATGGATGCGCAGGGGCGATGGGCTATTTGAAGTCCGGCATCATTTGATCGGAAATGCTGATGCCCATGCTGGTCTGTTGACAAAGGGCCGCGTAACTGTCGAAGCGCGGAGCGGGGCGCACTCCTTCGGCGAGCAGGCGGGTGTTGTCAAAAACCATATCGAGGCCGGCGAAGGCACCATAGAGCTTGATTGCCAGCAGCATGAGGCGGCGGTTGCATGGACCGAAAAGATCTTTGAATTGGCTCTGCATTGCCACGAATCCCTCGTACGGAAGATGCCGGAAATCCGAGATCGGCAAACGCTTCATCACCGGCGCGACGGCGAGATCGATTTCACGGAACGAACACGAGGCCACAGGCCCGGCGGAAATATGATACAGGTCGTGCGCCAACGCGGGTTTGAGCGCCAGATGAATCAGGGAATCCGCCGCGTAGTCCACGGGAATCACATCGATGTGCGCGTCCAGCGGGCACATGAATGCCCGCATCTTCATTCCCATGCGGAAAACCCAATAAATACTGCCGGACGGAGCGCAGCCAAGTTTCGTGTGTCCGATGACAATCGAGGGCCGTGTGACCACCAGCGGCAACCCGGGCAGGGCACGCAGGCGACGCTCGCCTTCGATTTTGCTCGCGGTATAGTCCACCAGATGGCGAACATCCATCCCTGGTTCGGCGATTTCCGGCACGGGATTCTCCGGGCGCGGCCCCACGGCCATGGCGGTGCCCACCTGCACAAAACGCCGCAATCGGCCATGCCGGTGGACTGCCGCAGCGAAGGCCTCCGTGCCTTCCGAATTCACCGGCCAGATTTGAGGATGCTTGCCAAACGAGGTCACGGCCGCGCTGTTGATGACCACATCCACCAAACCCAAACGGGGGTCGTTTTCAAAGGTCCGCACATCAGCCAGGTCACCACAGATCACCTGCTCTACCCGCAGTTTGGCGATTTGCGTTTCGTCCACGGCGAAATTCCGCAGCGTTTCCCGCAATCGTTCCGCGCCCGCCGCCGCAGTGGTTCCGCGCACCAGAAAGCTCGAACTCTCCCACAATGGCGTTTGCAGCAGCCGCGCCATGATCGCACCCCCGAGAAACCCGGTCCCTCCGGTAACCAGGAGTTTCATCGGAGTTGAAAAAAGCACGCTGTCAAAATCGTTGGAAATCATGATGTGGAGTTGGAAGGGAAAAAATCCTGGGCGCTGTCATCTTCGGCCGGGGAATCGCCCGATCAAGCGATGGGCGCCCGGCGCGGGGAAGGGTTAAGAGTTCGACGATGCGGCGTCAAGTGGTGAAACCCGGTGCCGATCCGCCCGGTAAGCGACTCCTCTAACAGCTTGTGTTTGCCCCGTCAGCCGCGCAGGTTCTGCGCATGGGTGACGTGATGATCGAAACGAGGGACCTGCACCGCGGCTATCGGATTGGCAAGAAAGCGATTGAAGTGTTGCACGGGATTGATTTGCTCATCCATCGTGGCGAGCGGGTATTCCTGTGTGGTCCCAGCGGGGCGGGCAAAACCACCTTGTTATACACCTTGGCCGGTTTGGAACGTCCCGAGCGCGGCAGCGTGCACATCCACGGGGTGGACATCTACACCATGGGCCGCCGCGAACAAGCCCGCTTCCGCAATTTGGAAATCGGCTATGTGTTCCAGAACTACCACCTGCTGCCCGAACTGACCGCGCTGGAAAATGTGGCCGTGCCTGGCGCCATTGCCGGCAGGGACGCGTCCGCCGCCGCACTCGCCGCGCTCGCCCGGGTGGGCTTGGCCGACCGCGCCGAGCATTTGCCCGCCGAATTGTCCGGCGGCGAGCAACAGCGCGTTGCCATCGCCCGAGCCATCGTCAACGAACCCAAGGTATTGTTCGCCGATGAGCCGACCGGCAATCTCGATTCGAAAAACAGTGCCGAAACCATGGCGATCCTGTTGGATTTGGCCACCGAACACCAGGTGACCCTGGTGGTTGTCACCCATGACCGGAATCTCGCGCGGGCGGGTGACCGCACCTTGATCATTCGGGACGGTTCCATCCATCCGTCCGACGGCTAGCGACAACCGTTATTCGGTGAAGAAGAATTTCGGGGGCACGGAACCCACATGCCAGTCGAAATAAAGCACGTTGATGTGGTCGCCGTAGAGGGGTTTCTTGGGCACCGGCCATGGCCAACCGCCTTTGGATGGATACTGGGCGTTGATCTCCAGCATGGCGGGCACCATGGACACGTCGGTGTCCCGGTCATTGTGATCCCTGGAAAACTTGGACAGGGCGGCCTGGATTTGGGCTGCGGTCCAACCTTCGGCGGACGGAGCGTCGCCGCCGGTATAGCGTCCGAAGGGGCCGACCTCCTGGCCTTCGTTGTCCTTCATGGCCCCTTTGGGCAGGTAGGCTTTGGTGGTGGCGAAGTAGTCGGCGCTGTACATCGCGAAACTGACGAGATCATACCAGTACTTATGGCCGTTGAGGAATTCGCCCTTGAGTCCCGGAGGACGGAATATCTCCGCATACTGGGTCTTGGACGTGGGTTCGCCCAGACCCAGTTTGGATAGCAGCACAGAGGCCTGGGTATAGGGTTCCGATATCGAGTACTTCGGGGAAACCCCGGTGTCCTTGAAGGCGGGAAGGTGGTCGTTTTCGGTCATGTAGTTACCCATGGCAGTGCCGATCTGCTCCATGTTCTTCATGGCGCGGATGTTATCGGCGCGGCTTTTCGACCTGATGAAAACCGTCATGGATACCGCTGCCAGGGAGGCGATGATGGCGATGACCACCATCAACTCGACGAGGGTGAAGCCCCGGCGGAAACCGCGAGCGCCACCCGCCGTGTTGGAGCGCGGACAGCGGCGCATCGAGACAAGTGAATGGATTCTTAGATGCATGGGGATTATTTATGGCCTTGGCAGTAGGAACGCAACAGAAGATTTCGCTCACTCCGCCCGCGACAGGCGGGCGATGCCGCGTTGCAGAAGCTGGGCATCCACGGCGGTCGTTACCGCGTCGTCCAGATAAACCGTGAGGTTTTCCTCGTCGAACTCGATGGAATGAAGCTCGCCATGGTGGTCCTCGAACGCCGCGATGAGGCCCTTCATGTTTCTGATTTCCCTGCCGTTCACCTTGTGGACGATCAGGCTGCGCAGGCGCTCGTAGCCGACCGTGGCGGGCGTCGGAATCACCCCGCTGAGAAACACGATGCGATCCACCGCGCCCTCGTATTTCTCAGGATTCTCGTAGGCGTCTAACAGATTGAGCGGGGCCCGGGCCTGCCAATCCTCGCCGAAGCTTTCGAGGATCGGGCGGGAGAGTTCCTGGAACACGAGGCCGCCCTTGAGGAGGAAGTTGGGGGCCTTGTCAAACCGGTGGTTGGGGACCAGGCGTTTGTTTTCATCCTCGCGGGTGAGGGTGGCCTTGAGTTCCAGCGGTGCCCCGTCGCGGAGCAGCGAGAGGGTGACCGAATCGCCGGTGGATCTTTCCCCGCGGATGAGGTGTCCCCATGACAGCATGCCGTAGTGCGGGTGTTCGTAGTAACCGCGGCGGTCGATGGCCCGGCCATCTACCGCCAGCAACACGTCCCCCTTTTTCACGCCGGCGAGATCGGCGACGCCGCCCTTGCGGACTCGCTGGATATAAAGCCCGCCCTGGGTGCCGGTGAGTTTCAGCCATTGGCGGAACGAGGCGTCCTCGGTGCGTGCCACGGCCACGCCGAGGCTCGGGAATCCCCCGTAGTTGCCGTCGGCGGCTTCCTCGAGGAAACGTTTCACGATGTCCGTCGAGGTGACATCGCACAACTGGTCCTTGGCATTGTAACTGAGGAGCACCCCGGCGAATTTTCCCTCGCACAACACCGGCAGGGTATAACTGCTGGCCGCGCTTTGCATCGAGGCTTTGACTTTGTAGGTCAGGAAATTCTGCCCGGGCAGGAAGTTGGCGGTAACGTCGATGCTTTGCAGGACTCCGGGAGTGAGCAGCGTGAGGCCGTTGTCTTCGAGTTGCAGGATTTCCAGAGTGTTGCCGATTTTCGGTGGCGGGGTGATCTCGAACGGTGCCGTCTTGGCAAACAGCACATCACCCTCCGCCGCCAAGGCCGGCCCTAACAGGGCGAGGTTCGCCTCGTAATCCACCGCGATCACCTTGGCCCGCGCGAAACGCGTGCCGTCCGCCGATTCCAACTCCAGATAGGTGGCATCGGCCACCATTTCGGAGGTGGTGAGCACCCGCTGCGGGCCGACGATGGCCGCCAGCGCGCGGCACCGGCGCGGCGGATTTTTTTCCCACGGTTGCCACGGGTTCCACGATTGCTGGGTGGAGTTGATCCGCACCACCGAGGCTTTCACGTCCGCCGGCGCGGCGGGTGAAGCGGTGAAAAATGTCAGAACCAAGGGCGGAATCAGCAGCAGACGCATGGAAATCACGGAATTCGGATGATGGAAATCAGGGCCATGGAACGTCCCGGGAACACCCGGCATGCAACCTCCCTGCGCCTGACTGTAGCCATCCAGGCACCGAATGCCACGGGAAAGTGCTCTGCCGAAGGCGAAATATGGTTCCGCAGAACGCTGGACATTCCTCTTTAGCCACGCCCGCGGATTTTTGTCAGGAACGCCTTGACGAACTTGTCCCAGCCGGTTTGTTTGCTGAAATCCGACCCGGCATAAAGCGGTGACACTAAATCCGGGAATGGAAACCACTGCTTACGGATCACCGTGTGTCTCCTCGATCCAAATCGTCATCGCTCCCTTCTCGCGGTTTGCCCAGGCGTAACAGGGGATCGCGGTGACCGGCACTTGCTTCGCGCCATCAGCCAAGGCCTTGCCTGTGATGACGGTGAGGCCTCCTAACAGACCGGCGCGGTGTTCGGCGTGCAGATCGGATTCCTTGGGCAAAGCCAGTTGGTTGAGATTCACACCGGGATGATCGGCTGCTTCCAGACAATAAACCAATGGGCCGCGCATCAAGGCCGCACGGCCTTGGTCTTCCTTGATGTTTTCGTGGGCATAAACGCGCTGGACGGGCATCGGCAGGTTCAATTCCACCACGTCGCCCGGCTGCCACCGGCGACATACAGGTTCACATAGACTTGATTCTTGCCCTGGGCGTATGCCAATCCGCCGACTTGCGGAATGATGCGCGCGAGGTTGGTCGGACAGCAGGACAGGCCGATCCACGGCCGGCGCTCGCCGCCCGTGTCGCTGGCCAGCGGATTTTGATAGAAGAACTTGTCGCCGGCGATGGAGATTCCGGAGAGCATGCCATTGTAAAGTGTCAACTCCATCACGTCGGCGTATTTGGCCTGCGCCTTGAGCAGGGCCATGCGGTGTTGCCAGAGGACGTGGGCGATGGCCGCGCAGGATTCGCAATAGGCCGAGCGGTTGGGCAGCAGGTAGGGATCGCCGAATCCCTCGTCATCATATTGGGCGGTGCCGATCCCGCCGGTGAGATAATCTTGCGGCCGGTCACGTCGCTCCACAGATGGTCGAGCGCCTGCTCGTAGCCGGATGACTCCATGTGAAATAGGAGATCAGGAAACCGTCCGGTTGTTGGGCGGCGAGGATGCGTTTGAGGATGCCGTCCACGCGTTAGCGCAGCGGTGGATCGGCGGGAGGACAGGCGTCCCGCCTGTCTTGGCCGACGGGCTTCCAGCCTGTCGGTTCATTGGCGTCCCGCCTGTCTGCGCTGTCTGTCATCACAGGCTGGAAGCCTGTTTTCCATCCTGATATCCCTAATCGGTCAGTATTGGACGAATCGGCGGGCGCGGTGCCAAGCGGGCAAGCACACACCAACACCATGGCTAACAGAAACGGAAGTGACGGGAAGATGGATCGCCGGCAGGTTCTAACAGTCATGACGGTGGTTGGGTGAAATGAGATAGAACTGAAGGTACGCTCGTCCGGCGAGCGGTTTATCGTCTGCGGCCGGACTTCCTCATTTCGTGGTGCCAGCCGGGCGGGTCTTGGAGATACTGCGCAGTTCCGGCTGGGTGGTGGCGGTCTCGATCTGCTTGATGGCATCGGCGACCGCGCCGGTCCGCCGGTCATTGAGATCGCCAGCCGGGAAGTCACCCCGTTTGGTTTGGTCGTTGAGTTCGACAATCAGCGCTTTGAGGTCCGGCACCGCCGGGCGGGCGGCCTTGCCATAACTGACGATCTCCTTCATGATTTCCCCGGTGCGGGTTTCACTGCCCATGCCGCCCTGGGTGTTGGCATAGTTGATACCGGCCTCGATGCCCTCGATGTAATGATATTTGGTCAGGGCCTTGAAGGCTCCCATGCGGATTTCGCCACCAAACATCGTGTCCGCCGGACACAGGATTTTCACTGCGGCGAAAAGATCCGGGGCGAGCACCTCCACGGCCTCGGGCGTCAGATGGTGCTCGAACCAGTCACGCAGATGCATGCGCGCCATGCCATCCGGATTCTTGGCGACGATGCGGATGATCTGATAGAGCAGCTTGGTATCGAGGTTCTTGAGGGACTCCTTCATGGGGCCGGAAAACAAAACCTCGGCCAACTGCCCTTGGGTGAACTGGATGGGATCGGCCCACGCCACTGGCAGCATCGGTTCGGTGGTCTTGATGGCGGCTTTGACGACGTCGGCGGTGATGGCATCTGACGCATCACCGATCTTTTTGATGGAATTGGCGGCCTTGTAGCGCAACCACCGGTCATTGTGGGAGAGCAGTTTGACCAGGGCGGGCAGAGCATCGCGGCTTTTGAGGTATCCGAGCGCACACACGGCACCCTGGGCGATATGGACGTCCTTGCCTTCGGCCATGGTGATGAGCTTCGGGACCATGTCTTTCGCTTCGGGGCGGGTGGCCAGTTCCTCGGCGGCCCAGTTGCGGACGGTGGGCGACCAATCGGCGAAGGCCGCCACGAGTTCCTCGGCAGTGCATCTTTTGCGATCCAGATCGAAGCGGCCGGAGGCGATGGCATGCGAGACGTCAGATACGGTGAGCATGTTTCCTGGACTCGCATCCCTGCCGGTGAGCAGGATTTTTTTCAGCGGCAGCGAATAGGTCAGGACATAACTGGCATTCGGGCTCAGGCCGCTGTAGCTGCTTTTGCCATAATAGGTATTATCATCGGTTTTGCCGGGGCCGTATTGTTCGCCGCCGTCATAAGTGAACGAGCCGTCGCAGCGCCGGACCAGATCGAAGTGCCATGACGCCTCCTTGAAGAAGGCGGCGGCGGCGGTCGGGCCACCGGTAGCCGCGCCGAGAGCACCCCACAGATAACTGAATCCCTGGCCGGTGTGGCCGATTTCGCGGTTCTTGTATCCTGCGGTACACATTTTGGCGAAGAACCGGGTTTCCGCGGGGCGGTTGCCTTGCACGGCGAACAACATCGCCGCCATCGAGGTTTTGCCATTATGTTCATGGCAGCCGTCGCCCGGCGTGTGTTCGCCATAGGGAATGATTCCCTTGTCCATGAAGTAACCGAAAAAACCGTCGGCACGCCCGATGGCGGCATCCACTTCCGGATCCTTCACGCCACATTTCCTCCCCAGCACGATTGCTATATTGGCGGGCAGTCCCACCGAGTTCACCGGTCCATAGGGTGGCACCGAGCGGAGTTCGAGCATGCCAACCGGGGGGATCACCCCGTGCCCGAAGGTGCCGTACATGCTCTGTCCCTTGGCCAGGGCGAGCGTGTATTCGCGGATCGCGGGCATCACCAATTTGTCATTCGTGAGCAAATAATACTCGCAGAGGAAGATATTCTTATATCCCCAGTCCCATGCGACCATGCCCTTCAGGTTTTCGGGCTTGTCGAGGTTCAGTTGTTTCTTGCCCATCTGGTGGGCGAGTTCCCGCACCTTGGGCATGAATTTCTGTTCGCCGGTGGCCATCAGCGCGAGTCCGCTGATGGCACCGTTCCAGCTTTCGTCCAGGGGTTCCTTTTCCAGCGCCTTGCACGCGTCGTCGAAGATCAGTTTCGACTTCGGGCAGTTATAGGGAGCGGTGGCGGCGTAGGTTCCCATCACCTTCAGTCTGAGCTGCACCTCTTCGGTCTTGCCGGAACGCCAGAGGCTCAGCTTGAGGATGCCGCCGTTGGTTTCCCTCTCGGCGTCCTGGATGGCATAGGCGATGCTCTTGCGGGCGTCATCGGCGAAAAGCCTGCCGGCCGCGCCAACGATCACGTCGTCCACTTTGATCACGCCAGCGGCCGGCGATTTTATTCCGACATGGGTGACCAGGATTTGCCGGCTGCGCGTCGTGGTCCGGCCATGCTCGCTGTCATGATAATTGTCGGGCCGGGTGTAAATCCAGCCCCGCAGGCCGGTGGCACCGAGGTTGTAGGTTCCGTTGCGGTCCACACCGGTGGTTTCGCCTTTGGTCAGATCCGGGGGATTGAGCGGTGGTTCGGCGGCGTGGAGGCTGCCGGTCATGGCCATGGCGGTGAAGATCGCTATCAGAAGGGAACCGGTGGTGATGTTCATGTTACTGGTGAGAATTGCGTCGGGCAGGGATAGTTTCGGCACATCCCGGTGTCAACGGATTATCAGAACGGTAGCAGGCAGCCGAGCAGGGCGGACGTGGCATTCATGGCGAAGGAAACCGCAGCGGCCCGCCGGGCAGACAGGCGCAACCAGCGCGCCAGCATAACCCATTCAGCAAGGAAGACCGCCACTTCGAGGACCGTCAGCAGCGGCCAATCGAGCGGCAGCAGATTCGTCCAGAAGATGATCCAGAGGATCAGGTGAAGCGACGGATGGGTCACGAGATTGACGAAGATTACGGCCAGCAACTCGCGCCGGGTCCAGAATCCGAAGAGCACCGCGACACCGAGTTCGATGGCGAGCGTGCAGGCGAAAGCCGGCAGGTATTGTTCTAACAGCCAATCATTCATGAACCTCGGAAAAGTGATCGGGCAAGCGGCGGAACGCCAGCTTGAGGGCGGAATACAACGCGAGCGCCGCGCCAAATGTCAGGCCAAACACAACCCATGGGCGGGCGCACAAATCGCCGATACCTAACGGCAACATGACCGGCCAGGATCCGAGTTCGAGCGCGAGGCAGGTCAACCCGAATGCGAACGCCGGCCGGCCAGGTAACAGATTGGCCGTCGCCGCCAGGGTGACCGGCATGGTGAGGTTGATGAGGAACATGCCGGCCATGGCCGGAATCGCAACCGTCGAACCGAAGGCCAACAGCGGGGTGGCCAACGCCAGTGAACCGACCGCCACGCGCCCCCAGCCAAAGTGATCGGCCAGCACCCCGCCCAGCGATTTGCCGAGTGCCACTAACAGAACGAGCCCGAGTGCCAGGGGCAACCCGGTTTTCCACGGCAGATCCACGCCGAAGCCAACCAGCGACCGGATCGCGATGCATCCGAGAATGAGGGTCAGCACCCACGCCGCCGGGCGGGTGAAAACCCGCTGACGGGATTCCGGAGTGGCAACGGACGGAGGTGACAGAACCATGCCGGCGCAGAGCAGTGCCAGCGCTAACAGAAATGGCCACGTCACAAACATATCCCGCCGGGCGAGTTCTGTGCCCGCATACAACCCCAGCGCGCCCGGCGCGACAAAGAGGCCGGGCGCGGTGGCGCGTCCGGGTGAAAGATTGAGGCAAATGCTGCCCGCCCCAAGATGGAAGACCGCGTTGCCCAACCCGGCAAGGCACACGCCGCATAACGGCCAATGGTTGCCGACGAAAGGCGCCATGGCCGTGACCAAACAACCGGCAAGGGCGGCCTCGCGCGGCCGATGATATCCATCAACTAACAAACCGAGAAGCGGTTGGATGCCGAACGCCAGAATGTTATAGAGAATGAACCATGATCCGGCTTCCGCCACGCCCACATCCCCGCGCTGCCACAACGAAATCAACATTCCCGCACAGATGGCGTCCACCACCGCGTGGGTGGCGCCATAGAGCGACAGGCAATAAACGCCTCTGCCTGTTAGGTGGGGACTCACGGAGCGGCGGGTACGGCCTTGATGCTCTTGAGGCTGAGGACGTGGATATCGGGTGACGCCGGTTTGCGGTTGGTCTTCTCGACCATGACGGTGACCATGGCCCACTTGCCGATGAGTTTCTCGGCATCCGCCGCCAGAGGAGTCGGCACGGCGCCACTATGGCACACCACCACATCACGGCCGGCGTCAGTCCGCACGATGAGATCGCTCTTGACCTTTTTGCCGGTGTCGGCGTTCACGGAATAGGTCCACGCCAATTTGCCGATCAGCGTGATTTCGGCGAGATTGTCTTGCGGCGGTCGGGCGATATCCGCCCGGGCGATGGTGGTCATCAGCGGCAACACGGCCAGCATGGCGAGAAGGCGCGGTTTTTTCAGGTTCATGTTCATGGGTGGTCTGGGGTTGGTGGTGAGGAGGGCGCGGTTCGGATCACCCGAATCACCCAGTGAGCATGCCCTGCCGACGACGGCACATCAATCCATCATTTGGGGATTTGTCGCATGTTTGATGAGCCGCTCACCGGACCCGTGACCACAGCACTTTGAGATAGCGGGATTCCGGATAGTTCGAGAGCGTCGGGTGGTCGGGGCCGGCACCGGTGCGGTCGAATGTCTGCAGGCGTTTGTCGCGGCGGTGGGCGGCGGTGATGACGATCTGCTCGAATTCTCCCGCGCCCAACTGGCCGGAGCACGAACAGGTGACGAAG
>Ga0118677_10007080_pt1 | contig 18696 bp, 12 predicted proteins | sample AliMusrvi5mmetaG_FD_86154 | JGI IMG/M metagenome (GOLD analysis project Ga0118677, IMG submission 86154) | reverse complement strand
CATTAATCCAAGAATAACAGTATAAAAATTAGTCTAATTTTGGGTATTGATTTTTTAATAATTAAACCATCTTAAAAAAACAAAACATGAACGCCGGAATCGATCAATTTATGGAGGACCTGAAAGCCCGCACACCGGGAGAAAATGAGTTCCACCAGGCAGTAAGAGAAGTGATAGAGACAGTTTGGGATGTATACGATGCAAATCCAAGGTACAAGCAAGCCAAGATTCTGGAGCGCATGGTCGAACCGGAGCGGACCATCATGTTCCGCGTCCCCTGGATGAATGATCTGGGAGAGGTGGAGATCAACAGGGGTTACCGGGTTGAGTTCAACAGCACCTTAGGGCCCTACAAAGGCGGTTTGAGATTCCACAAAAGTGTGAACCTGAGCATTCTGAAATTTCTCGGTTTCGAACAAACATTTAAAAATAGCCTAACTACCCTGCCAATGGGCGGTGGCAAAGGGGGTTCCGATTTTAGTGCCAAAGGAAGAAGCGACAACGAAATCATGCGCTTTTGCCAATCTTTCATGACAGAACTATTCAGACATATCGGACCGAATACTGATGTTCCTGCCGGTGATATCGGCGTTGGCGGTCGTGAAATCGGATACCTTTTCGGACAATACAAACGCATTCGCAACGAATTTACGGGCGTCCTGACAGGCAAAGGGCTGGGATGGGGAGGTTCGCTGATCCGTCCGGAGGCAACCGGATTCGGTGCAGTCTATTTTGTACAGCACATGCTGAAGGAGATGGGAAAAGAGCTGAAAGGCAAGACAGTTTCCGTTTCCGGTTTTGGCAACGTGGCATGGGGTGCCATTTCAAAAATAGATGAACTGGGTGGTAAGGTAGTAACAATATCGGGTCCTGATGGTTATATCTATGACCCTGCCGGGATTTCAGGACACAAGATTGACTACCTGCTCGATCTGCGTGCCACCAACAATGACGTGGTCGCTCCTTATGCAGAAGAGTTCGGATGTCATTTCTTCCCCAACGCTAAACCTTGGGAACAGAAGGTCGATATTGCACTTCCCTGTGCCTGTGAAAACGAACTGGATGAAGCCGATGCCAGAAAACTGGTGGAGAATGGCTGTTTCCTTATTGGGGAAGTCTCTAACATGGGATGTACTGCCGGTGCTGTCAACTATTTTCTGGACAACAAGATACATTATGCACCGGGTAAAGCCGTCAATGCAGGTGGAGTAGCCGTTTCCGGTCTGGAAATGTCACAAAACAGCATGCGCTACAATTGGACCAAAGAAGAGGTTGACGAACGGTTGCACCTGATCATGCACGACATCCATGAAACCTGCCAGAAATTTGGGAGGGATGGCAATTACATCAACTACGTCAAAGGCGCCAATGTTGGCGGATTTGTGAAGGTAGCCGATGCGATGCTGGCGCTGGGACTCGTTTAGAAGACATGAGATAAGAGATATAATACATGAGACTGTGTTAAAATCATCTCATATCTTATGTCTCATGTCTTATATCTCTCATCTCATAACTCATTTATAACATTCGCTTAACTTTACTGACAATCAGCTTGGTTAACTTTGCATAAAATTTGCTTTTATGTTTGTTGACAGTCATTCACATATCTATTCAGCTGATTTCAGTCTTGACCGCGACGAAGTGATCACCAGGGCGCTGGAAGCAGGTGTTGAAAGGATTGTTCTACCAAATATCGATAGCTCTTCCATCAAACCCTTGCTCGACCTGACCGATACGGTACCGGGTCTGTTTTTTCCGCTGGTTGGTTTGCACCCGACCTCCGTCAAGGAAGATTTCCGAAAAGAACTTCAGATTCTTGAATATTGGCTGGGAAAGCGGAGATTCTATGGTATCGGAGAGATCGGAATTGACCTTTACTGGGACAAATCCTTTCTGGAAGAGCAGATTGAAGCATTTACGACCCAGATTGGCTGGGCAAAAAACAGAAATTTTCCCATCGTTATCCATGTGAGAGATTCCTTCACAGAAGTGATGGAGCAACTCAGAAAGGTCTATACCCATGATTTACATGGTGTATTTCACAGTTTTACCGGCAATCTCGAGGAAGCTGAACAGATCATTGAATTGGGCTTTAAAATTGGGATAAACGGCATCATCACCTTTAAAAATTCAGATTTGGGAGCAACGATCCAAAAGATCGATCCAAAGCATCTTTTGATTGAAACAGATTCCCCTTGGCTCGCACCGGTTCCCCACCGGGGCAAACGCAACGAATGTTCCTATATTGTCACGGTTGCTGAAAAAATCGCACAACTTCACCATACTTCCATCGAAAATATTGCGGCGATAACTTCACAGAATGCGAAAGAGTTGTTTGGAATTTAGGAGACATGAGATTTAAGACATGAGACTTGAGAAAAAAATCGAACCAAATTGTTTTTGTTTGATTTAGATGTAAGGATTGAACTACGTATCATTTTTAGTAGTTCATTGGCATCAGAACTGATGCTGATAAATTCAATTTCTGAAATATAATTCGTTCTGACCAATAGCTCAAGCCAATAAAGTGATTCATCGCACTCTTTTTGTGCGACTCCCAATTTGTGTTGAAAATCAGCTTTACTCTCACTATTTTTTGCTTCACGAACCATTGCCCCAACTGACGTGCCACATCTTAACAGTTGTTTGCTCAGTACATATTCTTTTTGATTTTCTTTTAAAATCTTGTACAACAATACAATTCTTAATGCAAAAAGAAAACTCTTCTCCTTCAGTATACTTTCACTCATTGTAATAATTTTAAGTATTTCCTGGTTTTAATATAAGATACATTTTTTTTGAAAAAACGCAAATTTCTCATGTCTCATGTCTTATATCTCATGTCTTAAATCTTATCTCTCTGAATATAAAACTGGACTTTTTACTACATTTGTGACAAGTTCTCAGAACATCAACGTTTATCAATGGCTACCAACGAAAAAACTTCTATCCTGATTATCTATACCGGTGGAACCATCGGTATGCGGGAAGATCCGGTTACCAAGACTTTGGCGCCCATGAAGTTCGGAATGTTGCTGGACGAAATACCCGAATTGAACAAACTGGGTTATTCCATCTCTTCCATCACCTTTAAACCGCCCATAGATTCATCCAACATGACTCCGGCCATCTGGGCCCAATTGGCAAAGACCATTCAAAAGAATTATACCAAATACGATGGTTTTGTGATTCTTCACGGAACTGACACCATGTCGTATACTGCGTCTGCATTGAGTTACATGTTGGAAAACCTCGACAAGGCGGTTATCATGACCGGTTCTCAACTTCCAATCGGGGTGTTGCGTACGGATGGAAAAGAGAACATCATTACTGCGGTTCAGATAGCTGCGGCAAAAAAAGAGGGAAGATCGGTCGTACCGGAAGTTTGTGTGTACTTTAGTTCACAGCTCTTCCGGGGTAACCGGACCACGAAAAAAGACTCCGCACAATTCAGTGCATTTGCTTCGCACAATTTCCCTCCTCTTGCCAAGGCTGGTGTTGACATTGTCTACAACTATGATAAAATAAATTATCCTCAAAACAAAGGAGTACTGAAAATCAATACCTCCATCGATGAAAGGGTCATTATCATCAAGATTTTCCCAGGGCTTAGCCGCAGGTATTTTGAGGCATTGCTCCAGTTGCCGGAATTGAGGGGTGTAGTTCTGGAATCGTTTGGTTCAGGCAATATGCCAACTTCCGGATGGCTGATCAATGCCGTTAAAAATGCCTCCAAAAGAGGTATCATCCTGTTGAATGTCTCCCAGTGTCCCGGGGGGAAGGTGCTTATGGGACATTACGAAACCAGTCTGGCTCTACAGAAGGCCGGAGTCATCAGCGGAAGGGACAGTACGGTTGAAGCGGCGGTCACTAAACTGATGTTTTTGCTTGGGCAGAACCTCTCCCCGGAAGAGACCAAATACTACCTGAACAATAACTTAAAAGGAGAAATCGAAATCTAAATAAAATATGACTCTGTCAATTTTTATTCAGATTTTACAAGTTGCAAGTACAATTCATCGAGTTGGGCTTGCGCAATGGGTGAAGGTGAGTCGTTCATCACATCCCTGCCCGAGTTGTTTTTGGGGAATGCGATGACATCGCGGATGGAGTCAAGGCCGGCAAACATGGAGACCAAACGGTCGAAGCCAAATGCAATTCCAGCATGTGGAGGTGCCCCGAACTTGAAAGCATTCATCAGGAAACCAAACTGGTCTTCAGCAGCCTCTTTGGTGAATCCCAATATCTTAAACATCTTGGCTTGTAATGGACTGTCAAAAATACGGACAGAACCACCACCAATCTCTACTCCATTGATCACCAAATCATAGGCATTGGCTCTTACCTTCCCAGGATCGGTATCCAGCATTGGTATATCTTCCGGCTTGGGTGAGGTAAACGGATGGTGCATGGCAAAGAAGCGCTTGGTCTCTTCGTTCCACTCGAGCAGCGGAAAATCTACCACCCAAAGCGGTTTAAAGGTATCTTTGTCCATCAGTCCGCATTGACGACCCATTTCGAGTCGCAGTGACGAGATCACAGGCAAGGTTTTTTCTTTGGATCCGGACAGGATGAGTAAAAGATCTCCGGGTTGTGCCCCCAGTCTCTCAGCCCATTTCTGCAGTTCGTCCGGAGTGTAATATTTGTCCACTGAGGATTTAACGGTTCCATCAGGATTAACTTTTGCATAGACCAGTCCGGTTCCGCCTATTTGTGGTTTTTTGATAAAATCGGTCAGTCCATCCAGTTGTTTGCGGGTATATTCTCCGCAACCGGTTGCACAGATTCCGCCAATGTATTCTGCTTCATCGAACAATTTGAATTCCTTTCCTTTAACGAGATCGGTCAGTTCATGGATCATCATACCAAAACGAAGATCCGGCTTGTCGTTGCCATATTTTTCAAAGGCGTCGGCAAAGGTCATCCTGGGGAAATCCACGATGTCGATACCCTTCATTTCCTTGAAAAGATGCTTGGTCAAGCCTTCAAACATGTTCAGAACATCTTCCTGATGTACATAAGACATTTCGCAGTCGATCTGGGTAAATTCGGGTTGCCGGTCTGCCCTAAGATCCTCATCGCGGAAACACTTCACGATCTGGTAATAGCGGTCAAAACCGGCGACCATCAGCAACTGCTTGAAAAGCTGGGGTGATTGCGGCAAGGCATAAAACTGGTTGGGATTCATTCTGGAAGGAACCACGAAGTCCCTGGCCCCTTCCGGAGTCGATTTGATCATGACCGGAGTCTCCGTTTCAATGAAGTTCTTAGCACCAAGGTAGTTTCTGACTACATGAGCCATTTTCGCGCGCAATTCCAGATTTTTTCTGACCGATTCGCGGCGTAAGTCAAGGTAACGGTATTTCATCCGAAGTTCATCCCCTCCATCGGTATCATCCTGTATGGTGAAAGGAGGAGTTACAGCACTGTTGAGCACAACCAGCGCAGAAATATGGAGTTCAACCTCCCCGGTAGCCATCTTTGAGTTTTTGCTGGAGCGCTCCCGAACCAAACCAGTGGCTTGTACTACGAATTCTCTGCCCAAAGTTGAAGCAATATTTTTGACCTCTTCAGAGGATTGATCATCGACCACCAACTGGGTTAATCCATAACGATCGCGCAGATCGATAAAAGTCATTCCGCCTAAATTCCTAACGCGCTGAACCCATCCGGCAAGAATTACTTCCTGTCCGCAATTTTCCATGCGTATTTCGCCGCAAGTATGATTTCTGTACATTTGTAAGCGATTAATTTTTCAGGCCGCTAATTTACAAAACAAAAAGATGATTCATCCTTTCGATGACGAATATTTCATGAAAAGAGCAGTGGCTGAGGCTGAGCAGGCTTTTCGCGAGGGTGAAATCCCGGTAGGTGCTATCGTGGTCTGTCAGAATAAAATCATCGCCAGGGCCCATAACCAGACTGAGACACTTTCGGATGTAACTGCCCATGCGGAGATGCTTGCCATCACTTCTGCAACGAACTGGCTGGGTGGAAAATACCTCACTGGATGCACGCTTTACGTGACCCTTGAGCCCTGCGTAATGTGTGCCGGGGCATTGGGATGGACCCAATTGGAACGGATTGTCTGGGGAGCTTCAGATTCAAAAAGAGGCTTTGTAAAATTTTCTCCTGATGCCTTGCATCCCAAAACCACCTTTACTTCCGGTGTTTTAGCCCACGATTGTGAAGTTTTGTTAAAAGTATTCTTCGAAGCCCGCAGGTAAAAAAAGCTGATAATTTTTAAGCCAATTCTTTCTTTTTCTCCCCAAAACAAAGTAACTTGTAAGTAACTTAAGATTGGTTCAACGGTAATGTGTTCCCTTGCTTTATACCGCTATAATTACCTTCCATACTGACACTTTTCATCAATTTGATGTCGGGAACATACATCTGATCTGAACAAGTATCTCCTCCAATTCTTTCCTAAGAAGTTGGTTGCCGAAACGACAAGTTTAGGGCAACAGGATATTCTTTGTCCAAATATAAGTTGCCATGTTAAAAATGACCTTCATGAGCACGCTACTTTTCATGATGCTGAAGTTCGCTTCAGGAGTAGATTCTCACATTTGGAAAAATTACAGTACCTGCCGGGAAATAGAACCGGCAACTTTTGCCAATACCTTGTGGATTGCAATTCAACCCGCGAATCAATTCGACTGCAAAGGAAACAAAATCACATTTTCTGTAGTTGCTAAAGATGGAGTAGGCACGCTACATTACCTATGGAAAAGGAAAAGACCAACAGACGATCAGTTTACTTCATTTGGAGCTGTTGATTCCACTAAATTATCCGTTTACAATATTGGGGTAGGCAATGAAGCACCTGACGGGACACTTTACCAGGTTACTGTAACAGATCAGAACAGTACAGTGACCTCGGCTTCAGCAATGCTCACCGTTAACCAGATCACAGGAATTGCTCCGGTAGGAGTGGCCAGTTACACAATCAGTCAGGGAGGGTATCTCTGGTTCAAAGTGCTGACTTCCGGAAATACTCCATCGGGTTACCAATGGATCAAAAAAATGGGAACCAATGATTGGCGAGATCTGGCAGATAATTCGACTGTATCGGGAAGTCAGCTTGCACAGATCAACTTCACGAAAATTTCCTTGGCTGATTCCGGACTGTATAAACTCCGGGTAACTTATCCAACTGTTAACGGCGATCATTGCATTGAAACATCTACCATTACGCGCAGGATTTATGTCATTCCAATCCCGGACAGTGATCCGCCAGTTTTCCTGAATTTGAGCGATGAGCATATTAACTTATGTCCCAATGACCTTGAACAAGCCAATTGGGATGATACGCTGTCGCAAATTTTACCGATTGAAACCGACCAATGGCAATTGCAAAAATTCAATACGCAATTCAATCTTTCTGTGAGTCATTTCTCGGATAATGTCACCCCTTCAGCCGACCTCATTCTTCATTGGGGTATCTATCTATCTGGTACACCGCTTACTCCTATCATGGATGAAGCAGGGTCAATCCTCGACAACAGGATCGGCCAGATTTCGCTTCATCCTGAAAATATTGATTTTGTGAACCCGGGATCAGGAAGCCAAGCCTTCCAAATCATTTACTGGCTGGAGGATGCCGCTCACAATGTAACACCTATAGATTCCAGGCATAAAATTGAGCTTACCATACTCCATCGTCCTGAAATAAAAAGTGGTTTTTAGCCTTTACCATCCTAATTCGACGAAAATGAACATTTCTTTCTCATGTACTTGATCAATAATAAGTTGCCAAATTTTTAACATTAAATTTTTTCAAATGAAAACATCGTTTATGTCAAGCAGGAAGCCTTTTCAAGGCTTGAATTTTATCTTTTTGATGCTTCCATTCATGATTTTTGATGGAGGCTATAGTGTCGAAGGACAGACCATTCCCCGCCTTCCAAATTGTGCAGATACACCATTGCATCCAATGGCCGGAAAAGCCTATTCCTATGCAGTTACAATTGCAGCACCTTACACTACACCGCAGAGTTATGACTGGTATGTAACTGACAATCCAGGTTTTATAGCCGGTTCTACTCTGATTACTACCAATATCATCCCCAATACCAAGGAATATATTGATGCCGGTACCGGTTATCACAATACAGCCACCGGGACTAATTCCATTACAATTAAATGGACCGGAAAAGCCGTAATAAGTGCCAAAACAAAACCCTATTTTTTGGTCATACATTACAAGGGCAGCAATGGGACCCTCTGTGAGGCGATGAACATAAGGGCATACAAAATTGAGCCCTACAATGCCTTTACGCTTGACCTGACCAATGTAGACGGAACAACTGATTTAGGCTTGAATGGGTCAAATCTTGCAGTAGAGCATCGATTGTGTGCATCGGATATTGCTTCAGTCAACTTTGATGGGACCAGGATGGTATACGACTATGGTATCAATGAGTTGATTTTTAAGGTTGTTGCCGCCAATTTTACTGGAGGTTGGATGCCCTATGTGAAGGTTACAGGACTTGCAGTACCACAAACGATTGGGTCCATTGAATGGTCAGAAACCACAACTTTTTCCGGAGCAAATCCATTTACAAAAAATGCCGACAGCTGGTCTCCAGCCAATAAAGTTCCAGCACCGGCTGACAATGTGACCGACAATGGAAAATCTATTTACATTAAAGTTTCCATAAAGAACAACGATTTTGAAGGAACTGTTGATACGCCTATAACCTTAGCCATCAATGGTGTTACAGACGATGGGGATGAAGATGTTCACTATGCGGATTGTTTGGCCGATGGCTTCACCAATGATGTGGCTACGCAGGTAATTACTGCACGGCCCATGATTACAAGCAATACAGGAACACCCGTTCAATCATTTATTCCCTGAGATCGGTTTGATATCATTAGGAACATTTCATGTTTAACTATATCCTGTCATCCCTATTCAAATTAGCGTTGATGCCGCTGCTTTTATTAGCGATGCACGGATATGCCCAAATGATGCTCAAATACACTGTAGGAGAAGTTGGGGTGTTCGAAGTAAAACCTCTATCGGGAACAACTTTTTGCTGGAATGTTGCGGAAACCATACAATTGGAGAAAGGGGCCGAAACTGCCAAGGTCTCTTTTCTCACTTCAAAATGCAATTCAAGGGTAAGAATAAGATGGGAGCAGGCAGGTACCTATTATCTAAGTGTCAACAGTTTCAATCAAAACGGATGTTCGAACTGCCAAATTTTCCGGGTCAATATTTTTGATAATCACATTCCAGTCGCAAATAACGATTACGTTTCATGCAATTGGCAAAACAGCATCAGGGTTGATCTGTTGGGTAACGACTATGATGCATTCAATGACCTTGACACTGCAAGTCTGAAAATCTTGACAAAAGCGGAATTTGGTGAAGTCAAAATTGGTCCAAACGGAACAGTTATTTATTCGCCGCTTCATAACCAAACTGGGACGGACAAATTTTATTATCAGATTTGCGATGCTTGCAACCAATGCGATACTGCTATGGTTTCAATTGAGATCAGCAACCCACCACTTTTCCTGCCACAAGGGATCTCCCCAAATGGGGATGGTATCAATGACCGGTTTGTGATCATGGGATTAGACGCTTTTCCAAAATCATCCTTAACAGTTTTCAGCAGGGACGGAGTAATTGTTTACCAGGACAATGATTATAAGAATGACTGGGATGGTAATCCTGGAAAAGATAAGATAAAATTTCTTCCAGTTCCGTCAGGTACCTATTATTACCTACTCCATCCCGGGGGTACTAATCGTGTCATCAAAGGTTTTGTCTATATCGCCAAATAATCATCGAAGCATTTTCAATGTAACAGATAAACAAATCCTTTGATATATTTATCCGTACCGCCCAGGTGAAGGACATAATAATAGGTTCCAGTTGGTAAGACTGTTCCGTTCTGCAAAGTGGAATTAAGAGCTTTTCCCGCCCAGGTATTATCGTAATTTAGTGATTTGTAAACCAGCTGACCGGATCTGGTGTAGATCGTTAAAGTTGAATTAATGTAATTATCCAATCCCCGGATCACAAAAAATTCGTTGTGTCCATCGCCATTCACCGAGATAGCTTCAGGTACCCAGACCGGACCATCGAAAATATCGATGGTCACCATGGCCGTATCGCAGACATTGACTGAATCACAAATTTGGTAGACAAAATGGTCTATGGTCGCTTTGTGTGTATTTGGTGTATAGATAATTGTTCCGTTAGGAACGATCCTTGCTGTACCGTAACTTGGGTTTCTCAGAATTGTCAGGGTCCTGATGTCTATGTCATTCTTTGTATCATAGTCATTGTTGAGTACATGAATATGGATGGAATCCATCCAGGAAGTCCTCACATAATCAGGATTAGCAATCAAATCGTTGGGATCAAAAGGATATTGGAATATCTTTATTGATTTGCATCCAAATACATCTGTAACTTCAAGTGAGTACATTCCTGCCCCTTTGATCAATACCTGAGGTTTGTTTGTATCCCCAATAATTTCACCTTTTGCAGAGCTCCATTTGTATTTAAGATCTTGACCCGTAGAAGCTTGACCATCTATTAACATGGATCCGTCTTTATTGGGAGTATTCGGATAGATAATCCCAACTTTAGGTCCGGCTCCAAAGGTAACAGCAACAGTATCTTTTCCGGAAGCTCCAAATTTATTGGTAACTGTCAACAAAACTCTGACGGTCAAGGGTAGACTCCCTGCATAACTTGGTGAAAGAGACAAAAAAGCCCTTACCAGGTTGTTGTCTGACAGAAGAGCACCCGGATCGATCAAATCCCAATGGTAGGTTAAACCATCCCCTTTTGATCCCGAAGCATCCAAAATATATGAACTGCATACGCCAACTGTTGTATCCCGACCTGCGACTGCTGTAACCGGCTGCAAGATGACTTTAACATAACCTGCCTTCATGTTCTTGCATCCACTCTCCCGGAACACCGTAACTGTGTAATAATAGTCTCCCTGCTTTTTCCACAGTGCCGGTAAAACCGATTGCGTATTGTCGGCTGCGTATTCTACTTCATTTTGACTGGTTAGGTCTGCTGCCTGTAAAGTTGCTCTTTTATAAATTCGCCAGGCATAGGTTTCCCCTGCATGAGGCATGACTGCCAAATTCTTGTGCTGCCCTTCTACAACGACAATACAACCCTGTGCAGCGGAATTCTCCGTCACAAACAGCGCAGGCAAAAAGACAAGCACAGCAATTCCCAACCAGGTGTTAAAATTCATCAATTACATATATCGTGTTAATTATGAATTTATTACTCTCATTTATTTCTAACAAATCGCTCTTCATCCGGATATTCATCCCTCCTTCCGGACTTCTTTTCAATAAATATTGTTTGACATAATTATGGAGTTGATTTCACAATGTTCCCACACATGTATGAATGTGGAGTGAGCAAAAGACCAGATCTGTCCTCCTGTTGACAATAAGGAATTAGTACTTCTGAATTGCCTGAATAGCTAACAATTCAACGATGCTATGATCGTAGCAATGAATTCAAACGGGAGTGACACTATTTGCATCTGAACCAATTTGGATGAAACCTTAGGGCATGACTTTCCCAATCCGGAAATTCCGGACTAAAAAGCAGGATGCTATGCTCATCCATCACATGGTATGAAGTGGGCATGATTGCATAATATATCAATCAGTATGGTAATATCATCCTTCTATCCCAAAGAATCGGGATTGACATAAAGGAACAATTGATTAACAATAGCTATTGAATACTATGGCAAAGTCTGGGGTACAAAAGCTCCGGTTGCAGGGTCACTTGTTACGGTTGGCCTCATGTTAAGTATTTGTGATGCAACATCTTCGTAGCCGGATGCAGGAGCCGCACAAGTTGCATTGTCAATATCCGCGTCACCGGAAGCATTGACAGCTTCCACTGCCAAAGAAACAGTGTCGTCTGTCAGACCTTCATAAAGACCGTTTTTTATGGTAACCCGTACATAAACGGATACACCCAGGCTGGTATTTGCCACACTTGTGGATACCGGAGTACCTGCAAAACTCAGTGGAGTTCCGGTCGTCGCACTTTGGGCAGCACCAAGTGCATTGAAACCACCGGCAAAAGTCTTGTCTACCGTCCATTCGACCAAAGCTGACTGACCTGTTTTCAATCCTGAAAGTTTGAAAGAAGGGGTAAAGGACCCTGTAAAATTGGCTGCAACAACTTCAAAATAGAGTTTGTTAACCCCATAATCATAGACCATATTAGGGGCTACAAATGTTGCAGCAGCAATGTCGGCATAGCATTGGGAATCTGTTGTACCATAGGCCAAAGGGGTCAGCCCATTATTCTTTATATTCAGAATGTCAACCGTAAACGCATTTTTTGGAAGGATCTGGAATACTTTCATGTTGTTGGCACAGGTTGGTCCTTTGTATTCGAGAACCATAAAAAGTGGATTCGCTGCTGCATCCACATTTTTTAATCCTTGAGAGGTCCAAGTGACATTTGTTTTGTTGGGGGATGTTGCCCCTGCACCCAAGGTTCTGTAATTGGTTGCTCCAGTCAGAATGGTGGTACCATCCGCAGCTATTTCAACCGCTGTTCGGGCTCCAGCAGTGACAAAAGTGGTAGATTTGGTTGCATACCAATAGGTGCTACCACCTGTTGGATTAAGAATGGCAGAATAGTCATAAGGCTTTCCTGCAATAGGGTGCAGCGGATCATCTGTGCAGGTGGTGGGTTGAGGAGCAGATCCGGTAATAGCAGTTTGACCAAACGCAGAGGTGGCAACCATCCCGGTTACCAACGCCAAAAGAAAAAATTGTTTCATAATAAAAAAATTAAGGGAGAAAAAAATTGAAAATAAAATTTGGTCTTTTGGACCAACTTTTTAATATCGTTTAAAAATTATATTCATGGATCTTTTTGATACTTGTAAGTTGCATGGCTTGGTGTTTCTTTATTGGAAGCGATGATTTCTTTAAAAGCTGGAGGACACCGGTAGGAAACAACGGGTCTCGGATGAATGGCAATCTGAACAGTCTTGTGGACAGATTCATTACCGCTGAGATCAACAACCCAATAGGTAATTGTGTGGTTGAGATCAAGGAAAGTGCTTCCGTCACCAGGGAAGGTAATGTCGGTTGAAAAAGTGGAAGGTTGCCCTGTTCCTGAAATGGAAGGAAATGGTGTTAAAGGAGAGAAATCTATTCTCCAGTGCAGGATCAGCTGATTGGAGGGGGTACAATTGTCTGAGAAACCCGCAGGATTCAAATCCAATGCTGGATTCCCTTTTTTTAGGAGAAAGTAGTCTGGAGCCGGATTTATCTTTAGCAAACTGGATACAATAGAAGCTGAGATAAGATTCTCGACACAAAAGCCAAAGGAGGCCGGAACAGCTAAAACTGGCGGATCAAGATCACTTATATTAATGATTTGTAAGCAACTACTTTTGTTCCCGGCATTGTCAGCTGCCGTATAGGTTCGGTTGATTACCATAGGATTTGTACCTGATTTCACATCCTTGTAAGAAATAGAAGCCAACGCACAGTTGTCGGAAGCACTACCTCCTGCAAGGGTCAGCTGCGACAAGGTGATGATTGTGCCGGAAGCTGCGTAGGGATTGACGGTTAGTGCAGTCTCATCGCATCCTGAAAGATTGAGCAAAGGAGGGCAAGTGATGACAGGTGGAATCAGGTCCTGAATTAGTACCGTTTTTGTTATGGTGGAATCGCATAGATTCACCGTATTGACCGATTTTAAAGTTATCTGTCCACTTCCGGAAAGGGTCCATTGAATGTTGACTGTATCTTTCACAGAGGATCCTATGATACTTCCTCCGGTCACCGACCAATTGTTTGTAACGTTGCCTTGCGGTGTCGTCCAGTATTTTTCAAGTGCGGCTGGACATACGTTTCCGGATCCGCTTATTGAAGAAATTACAGGATTTGGGGAAGGTAGAATGGTTGCATTGGTGGTAGCGATTACAGGATTACATCCATAACCGTCCACCACAGACAGGGTATATAATCCGGAATAGGCAACAGTGACATTTGGAATTACCGGATCTTTCTGAGAAGATACAAAGCCATTGGGCCCTGTCCAGGAATAGGTAACAGGGGCTCTTCCTCCGGTAATATTCGACTTTAAATACATGGTTTTGCCTGAACATAGCACGGCAGATGGGTTGACCGATGGTGCAATCGTAAAGGGGATGGGTGCCAATGTTCCAAAGGAGACATCGTCGAGGCCAAAATCATTCCCTCCCAAAGCTGTCTGCAAATCTACAATCTGGATAACCGCTGTAGTTGCCGGACCTGAATTCCAGTTTCCATAAAATCTTTGCCAGTTGTAGGGGGGATTGTTGTTTGCAGGTCTTGCCGCAAGCGGAGCCGTCGTTCCAACAAGTATGCCGTTCACATCGAATTGCAAATTGGCATATGGCGGAACGGAGTTCAGACTGATGGCCCATGCGGAAAAATAGTAATCTGTATTGGGTAACGTGGATACCGTTTCCTGCCAGACCACAACACCGGGTGATCCGATTCCGTTTACTATCAAAAAATTCCCGGAATTCGAAGTATGGTCTCGTCCCCAAAAATTGGAATGGAAAAATGTCGGATCTGCCCCTACGGCATAAAGTCCCTCTGGAAACAATCCATTGGCTGCAGTGGTATAGCCATATGCATTGGTGAATCCGATATTCCCGGCAGAGAAATCTCCATTGGCAACCAATTCTGTGGATACAGGAAGAAAAGCCGATCCGGTACAACCAAATGCATTGGTCGATGTAACCCCGTAGGTATCTGCAAGATCAACCAAAATGGGATTTGTGGTTTCGCCTGTACTCCAGGTATAGGTGGTGCCACCACCTGCGGTTAGCCTGACATGACCAGGAACTGCACAATAATTTGGTTGAATGGTCACATTCGGTTTGGGATTAACGGTCACTGTTGTGGATGCACTCTGACTGCATCCAGTTGCCGGATCTGTGTAGGTAACAGAATAGACCGTTGTTACTGCTGGATTGACGGCCGGTGGATTTGCAACTGTAGAAGTAAAGCCGGCCGGAACTGAACTCCATGAAATAACTGGTAAAACGATTGCAGAGGTTCCGGAAACGGTGATATTGTCTATGGCCCAATAGCGAGCTCTTGCATCAGCGTAATAATAGAACCGGAAATAGAGTACTGGTTTGTTGATGTAGCCATTTAGGTTGATGTTTTCATTGACAAAGCCATTGCAAGATCCAACAGTGTTGGTATAGGATGCAACTGTAGTCCAGGTAGTACCATCAGTAGAAACCTGAACCGAAGCAGATTCATTGGGAGCACCGTTAAATCGGAAATAATGCCAAAAATTGAGTGCAAATGAGGAATAGCCGACGGTACTGTATGCCTGGGATTTCAAAGAGGTCTCTGTTTTTATACCATTCTGGGAATGACTATCGGAGAGATAAAAAGGTGAACTGTCGTTGGAATGAAAGGTCAGTCCATTTGTGGTATATCCATCGTTTTGCAATGTCCAGGCAGCATTGGCCGTTATCCCACCGGTTGAATTATTGGTTGCAGTCAAAACAGGAAGGGGGAGTGTTGGAGGAGGCGGAATATTGGATGAAGAGGTGAGTGTGACGGCTCCCCCCTGGCATATTGTGCCTATTGAAGCATTGACTGTAACAATTGGGGCGGCAATAATGGAAACTGAAACAGAATTGGTGGCTGTACAGTTGTTGGCATCTTTCACGGTAACCGTATAATTCCCGGCTGCAGCCAATGTTGGATTGACAATTGCCGGTGACGGAAGTGTACTGGAGAAAGAGCCTGGTCCTGTCCAACTATAGGTAAATGGTGATGTACCTCCTGAACCATTCGCCGTTAATGTCAAAACTGAATTGTTGCAGACTGGGGAATTGGAGGTAACCAAAACGGTCAATGGCAGAAGTGGTTCTGTCAAAAGAACGGTTTGATCGGTGAGGCAACCATTGGCATCTTTGATCCTGATAGAGTAGCTTCCTGCCGGCAAAGAACCGAAAGACCCACTTCCCTGATAAGTGGCACCTCCATTTTTGCTGTATGAATATCCTGCTGTTCCGCCATTCCCAGCCACTGTTAAAGAACCGGAGGATCCACCTTTGCAAAGTATATTCGATTGGGATAGAATGGCAGAAGTTAGTGCATTGACCGGTTCATGGATAACAACAGTCTGATTGACCATGCATCCGCCTGCATCTTTGACGAGGAGGGTATAGGTTCCGGCGTTGAGAGGGCCAAATGTTCCGTTTGCCTGAAAAGTTGCCCCACCATCGGAACTGTAAGTATAACCAGGAGTTCCATTGTTCCCTTTAATAGTGACCGATCCGTTGATTGATCCTTTGCAGTCGACATTGGTCTGGGAAACTATAGACGAGGATAGGGCTACAGCAGGCTCTGTCACAACAATCGAAGCAGTTGAAACCAATCCTCCATCGTCCGCACTCACCATGTAAGTTCCGGCAGAAAGATTGGTAAACAGGCCATTCTTGTTTGAAACTGGTCCAGGAGTAAGGGTAAAATTGACAGGCCCGCCAGAGTTTCCGGTAACGGTGGATGTAATTGATCCGTTACTCATTCCTGTGCAGGTAACTGACGTTGCCGAAAGGATCACAACAAATGACTGTGCTTGACTCTCCAGCGGACAGTTGAAACCTGAAGGAATTTTTACAGGGGAGGCATTGGTGCTTTCAGAAAGCAGAAAACCAAAGTTATAAGCGAATAGCAGAAGGAAAATTCTTGTATACAAGGAGACCTCTTTTTTCAAAATGAGATTTTGAAAAAATTGTCCAGCCTTTATGGCGTATACAAAACTACCATTCGCATTTTTTTTACCGGAGTACCATTTGCATAAAGTACCCCATACTGAGCTTAACATTCGTGGCATATTTAAGGGAAATATCCATCTACTTTGTTAATACCAAAATCATTAAAATCGTTACCTAAGAAAATAGTGCGTTTTCAACAACATTTTATTAAATATTTATGAGCTAAAGAATTAAAAATTGCATTTGATCTCTATTTATAACAATTCAAAAAGAGATTTTCCTCAGGATAAAAATTACATTACTGCGAAAGAGCCATCAAACTGGCAAATCGGGAAAAAGCCAGCTATCACTTTATGGTAAATCAGCTTAGACAGGAAGGAAAAATAAACAAGGGAAGCCATGACTTTTGTAAAAATGACAAGGCTAAATCATCCAATTATTATGATCCGCTCCTCTCTTAATTTATACTTAATACAAATTGGCAGGAAGGTAAAATAATCTAAAACTGCTCCATTTCTTCACAAATCTCCCCGTCAATATCGTTCAGGATAAATCAATTTTGGAAATATGGATCTTCTGCTATTTCTTCACCTGGTACAAATCCTCAATTTTAACCACCTCAACTGAGGTGGAATCCTTCAGTGTTTTGGATATTAATCCATAAGGTGCGACTACAACCTCATCCCCAGCTGAGATCCCATCTGATATCTCAATGCGGGTATTGTCCTGAATTCCGGTTTTAACCCTCTTTTTCCAGGCCATTTTATTCTTTATTACGAAGACGACTTCGTGCTGTTCAGGCTCTTTGGGAGCAACTTCCTTGGCATTGGTATTGGTTGTTCCCTCTTTTTCCAACTGATCACTCTGCTTTTTTATTGTGCCATCATCGCCTCTGGTTGTCACTGCCTGAATCGGAACAGAAATAATGCCCTTTCGGGTATCAGTATGGATTTCAACCGTTGCGGACATGCCTGGAAGAAAGGGATATTTTAAAGTATCCTTCTCAATAAGATCCTGGTAAGACTTTGTAAGCAGCAATATTTTTACGTTGAAATTGGTGACCTGATCAACGGTGGTTCCGGTTACATTGGCAGAACTGGCTATTTCCGTCACAATCCCTTTAAATTTCCTTTTCAGGTAGGCATCAATCTCAATAAAGGCAGTGTCATTTCTCTGCACTTTGACAATGTCATTTTCATTTACCTCAACCCTTACCTCCATGGTTGCCAAATCTGCCACAGTCATTAATTCGGTTCCTGCAAACTGATTGGTTCCCACCACCTTTTCCCCTTTTTCAACATTAAGCTTGGAGACGGTTCCGTCAATTGGAGAGAAAATCTTCGTCTTGGTAAGGTTTTCTGAAGCTTCACTGACACTTGACTCAGCACTTTTAACCGAATACCTGGCAGCCTGGACTTCAGATACCGCGACCTTCCATCCGGCTTCAATGGTCTCAAATTCGGATTTAGGGATAGTTTTTTTATCGAGGAGCTGTTTGGAGCGCTGATAGTTTAGCTCTTTCTCAATTAATTGAGCTTCTGCCTGAGCCAATCTTGCTTTTTGGGTATTGAGAGCAGCCTCAAGCCTGCTTAGGCTGGATTGATAAATGTCGGGCTTTATCACCACCAGTAAATCGCCTTTTTTTACTTTATTACCCTCTTTAACAGGCAGTTCAATGATTTCTCCAGGTACTTCCGGACTAATTTTAACCTCTACTTGAGGCTTTAACTTTCCATTGGCCGTTATGACCTCGGTAATGTCCCTGATTTCCACTTTCTCAGTCGCCACTTTTAGTGTCAGGTCCTTCCCAAACCAGCCCATTTTCTTACCGACAAGAAGCAACACAATCGCAAATACGACAAGCCCTATGATCCAAGGCAAAACTCTATTTTTTTTCTTCATCAGATGTTGATTACTATTTATT
>Ga0118677_10007079_pt1 | contig 18696 bp, 9 predicted proteins | sample AliMusrvi5mmetaG_FD_86154 | JGI IMG/M metagenome (GOLD analysis project Ga0118677, IMG submission 86154) | reverse complement strand
GGCTTGTTGAAGACCTCGCTGCCGGGTTTGTGGAAGCTGGTGTGCAGCAGGGGGTAGGGGAACCCCACCTCGGTTGCGAACTTGCAGCGGTCCGGCGGGTTGCCGTACATCTTGGCGGCCTTGGCGAACCCGAGCAGGAACCCTTCCAGGGACTTGCGCACGGTCCTGGGGTCCGAAGCATCGCCCAGCTTCTCCATGAGGGTCCAAAGCTCCTGGCGGTCCGGGTCCCCTGCCCATGGCAGGAGGCAGCCCTCTTCGAGCTCCGGCGCGGGCCTGGAAGGAAACCGCAGCAGCTCGAAGTCCTGGGCCAGGTAGTTGACGTGGTCCTTCACCAGCTCCAGGATCTTGAGCACCCCGTTTAGGGTCTCCTGCTTCTCCTCCACGGTCTGCTGGGGCCGGGAGGCCCTTTTAAGGCGATCGAGCAGTTCGCCGATGGCCGCCTGGGTCTGGTCCTTCCAGGCTTCGGCCGCCTCGGAGGCGTTGGCCTGGTCCTCGAGGTTTTGGAGGATCACCTTGACCTCGGCCAGGCCGGTGTTGATCTGGGCCGAAAAGGAGATCCGGTCCTTCTCCAGCATGGCTTCGGCCGTCGCGACCTCGCGTTTGACCCACAGGAACCGACCTTCCTTGAGGGCCTTCTGCAGGTCCTGCCGTGCGACCAGGGAAGGGAGATGGCCGATCTCGCGGGAAAGCTGCTCGGTGACCTCTTCCGGGGAAGGGGAGGGGCCTGCCAGTCCCGAGAGGGCCAGCACGCACCTGATCTGACAGGTGCTTCCGGACGCTTCGAGTCGCTCGATGACCTCTGGAAGCTCCAGGGGCCGGACCATCCGCTCCACCATGTTCCGCAGGTCGGGGAGCGAGGGGCGGTCCAGGTCGTCGCCGTTGCTGTCGGAGGTGCCTTCGTAAACGGCGAGCCGCCACAACTCCCCCGCAGCCTGCAACTGCTGGATGTAGCCCGCACCATTGCCCATATTCGCCGCGCCGCCGGCCAGCACGCTGAACTGGTTGCCCGTCCCGCGGTCGGCGATGTCCCAGCTTGAACTGACCGCCAACGTGGAACCGGCGCGGGTGACCGTGACGGCGTTGCCGGATGCCCCGGTGGGGTTCCCCGGGCCGCCACTCAAGTAGAACAGGTAGCCGCCGGCCGTGGCGCCGTTGCTCACGGTCAGGCTGTTGTTGCTCCCCTGGCGGCCAACGTCCAGCGTCGAGCCCGAGGTGAAGGAGGAGCCCGCGCCGGTGACCGTGACAGTATTATTGTTGGCGCCGCTGGCGGAGCCGATCGTGACGTTCCCGTCGCCGCTGGCCTGGCCCCCCGCGCTGACGACCAGGCTGTTGCCCGCTGCCAGTGCCGGGCCGATTTTCCAAGCGAGCATTTGGGCGGGGAAATTCCATGGCAGGATCATGCCGATCACGCCGATGGGTTCGCGCACAATCATTGAGACGATATCCGGTCCGCTCGGCGAAACGCGTTCGTGGAGTTTATCGACGAGTTCAGCGTGCCAGTGGATGCAATGAATCGCGTCGGGTATGTCAATGTTCACGCAATCATAGATCGGCTTGCCTGCGTCTATCGAATCCAGCAACGCGATTTCCATCGCGTTCGCCTCAAGCAATTCCACGAATTTCAGCAACACCGCCTTGCGCTCGCCGGCACTCTGACGAGACCAGCGGCCATCAGCAAACGCCTTGCGGGCCACTGCCACGGCGCGGTTGACGTCGTTCTCATCGCAGGCGGCGATGGTGGTGATCTTGCTGCCATTGGCGGGATTGATCGAGGCGTAAGTCTTGCCCGAGGCGGACGGGCAAAACTTGCCGTCGATAAACGCCTGGGTCCGGAATTGCAGTTTTGCCACCGCAGTTTGGATGGCCTTGGGCTTGAGGGTGAAGTTCATAATCGAGCTGCGTTGGGTGTGATTGTTGAAGTTGCTAACGGGAATGCAGGCGGACTATGGCACGCATCAGCTGGAGCGCAAGAAAGGAAATCCCATCGAAAAAAATTTCACCGATCCTCATCGAGCGTCTGCAACCAACGGCATGAAAGACCAGCAGTCCGGCACGCGTTATGGCCTAGCATCTTACCCCAACCGAAAATCATGATTCGCCAGAATGTCTTAGCTTCGCAGTTACTAATCGGTGCTTTCGTGTGTGCCGCCTGCGCCGAGCAGCTTGCGGCAGCACAGGACATGAAGTTGTGGTACGACAAGCTGGCCGGGCAGTGGGTCGAGGCTCTGCCGGTTGGCAATGGGCGGCTCGGAGCCATGGTCTTTGGGGCGGTGGACCAGGAACGCCTGCAACTCAACGAAGGCACGCTATGGGCCGGTGGTCCCTACGACCCCAGTAGCCCGGAGGCCCTCCAAGCACTGCCCGAGGCCCGGCGACTCATTTTCGCAGGGAAATTTGGCGAGGCCCACGGCCTCATCGGCGGCAAGATGATGGCACGGCCGCTCAAGCAAATGCCCTATGAACCGCTGGGGGATTTGAAGCTCGCATTTCCTAGAATCGGCGATGTGACCGGCTACCGGCGCGAGCTCGACCTCGACACCGCCATCGCTCGGATGACCTACACCGTCGCCGGAGTGAAATTTGTCCGCGAGGTTTTCTCCAGCCCCGTGGATCAGGTGATTGTGGTTCGCCTAACCGCTGACAAGCCCGGCCAAATCAACTTCTCAGCGGCGATGAGCACCCCACAAAAAGCCACGGTCGAGACGGAGTCGCCAGGCACACTCGTCATGCGTGGCGTGAATGCGGCGGCCAATGGCGTCCCCGGGGCACTGAAGTTTCAAGCCCGCGTCCACGTTCTAGCACAGGGTGGCAAGACGAGTGCGGCGAAAGACGGCATTTCCGTTAGCGGTGCGGATTCTGCGACTTTGCTGATAGTCGCTTCGACAAGCTACAAGAGTTACAAAGACGTCAGCGGTGATCCGGAAGCGCTGAGCCGGGCCTATCTAGCCAAAGCCCTGCAAAAGCCGTTGGATGCGCTGCGCAAGGATCACATTGCCCAGCACCAACGCCTGTTCCGACGCGTGGCGCTGGACCTCGGCACCTCCGACAAGGCAAAACTGCCTACCGATCAGCGCATCGCCAAATTTGCCGAAGGTAACGACCCGCAACTCGCCGCGCTCTACTTCCAATTCGGCCGCTACCTGCTGCTGTCCTGTTCACGGACAGGTGGCCAGCCAGCCACCTTGCAGGGACTTTGGAACGAAAATATGGAGCCTCCCTGGGACAGCAAGTACACGATCAACATCAACACCGAGATGAACTACTGGCCGGCCGAACCGAGCAACCTCGGCGAGTGCACCGCGCCACTCATCCAAATGGTTAGCGAGTTGGTGGAACCGGGCAGCCGCACAGCCAAGGTGAATTGGGGCGCCGGCGGCTGGGTCTGCCATCACAACACCGACTTGTGGCGGGCCACCGCACCCATCGACGGCCCGACCTGGGGCTTCTGGCCGACGGGCGGCGCATGGCTCTGCAAAAACCTCTGGGATCGCTACGAGTTCGGCGGCGACAAGAAGTATCTCGCCCAAGCCTATCCGATCATGAAAGGCGCGGCTCAGTTCTTCCTCGATACACTCGTCGAAGAGCCGAAACACAAGTGGCTGGTCACCTGTCCGTCGCTCTCCCCGGAAAATACCCATCCCGGCGGCGCAAGCGTTTGCGCCGGCCCGACGATGGATAGCCAAATCATCCGCGACTTGTTCAGCAACTGCATCCATGCCTCCGAGATTCTAGGTGTGGACGCCGACTTGCGTGCTAAACTCAATGCCACACGCTCACGCTTGGCACCCAACCAAATCGGCAAAGAGGGCCAACTCCAGGAATGGCTGGACGACTGGGACATGCAAGCACCAGAGATCCAGCACCGCCACGTCTCACATCTCTACGGACTCTATCCAAGCGCCCAAATCACCCCTCGCGGCACCCCGGAACTCGCCGCCGCCGTGCGCAAGTCATTGCAGATCCGCGGCGACGACGCCACCGGCTGGGGCGTCGGCTGGCGCATCAACCTCTGGGCCAGACTGCTCGACGGCGATCATGCCTATAAATTGCTAGCCATGCTGATGACACCTCCCCGCACTTTGCCTAACATGTTCGACAGCTGCCCGCCGTTCCAGATCGATGGCAACTTCGGCGGCTGCGCGGGCATCGCCGAAATGCTCATGCAAAGCCACACCGGCGAGATCGACCTGCTGCCCGCCCTGCCCAAGGCTTGGCCCGCCGGCAGCGTCAAGGGCCTGCGGGCCCGCGGCGGATTTGAGGTGGATATCACATGGAAGGATGGCAAACTCACCTCCTACCGCGTCGCCTCTAACGATGGTCGGCAGGCCACCGTCCGTGCCAACGGGGAAACCAAGGTGATTCAATCCGAAAAGTGGGTGAATGCCTCGCCAGACACGGCATTCTGAAATACTCCCTAACACCCAACTGAACCATCATTTAACATCCATGAAAACAACAAGCAAAAAACAGATCATGCAGGCCACATGGCTGGCGGCGATGCTGGTAATCGGCAGCGCAAACGCGCAAGCTGAAGGCATCACAGGAAACGTCGGAGGCAAACTCTTGGCGTCGGGAAATGGCCTGATGCTGCTCTCCGCAGCGGGTGAGGTCGAATGGCAACAATCCACGGGCCTCACGCATGACGCATGGTTGCTGGCCAACGGCAATATCATGTATGCGGATGGCGACTCCGTCACCGAGGTGACGCGCGATCACAAGGTCGTCTTTGAGTACAAGTCCACCGAAAAACGCGGAGGCGGGACTTATGCCTGCCAACGCCTAGCTAACGGCAACACGATGATTGGTGAGAATTCCACCGGCAAGGTGCTTGAGGTCGATCCCGCCGGAAAGGTCGTCTTCGAATTGCAGACCAGCCCGGCCACCGTTGGCGAGCACCACAACATGCGGATGGCCCGCAAGTTGAAGAATGGCAACTACCTTGTTTGTCATTCTGGAGCCCACATCGTGAAGGAGTACACGCCGAAGGGCGAAGTGGTGCTCGAACTCAAGACCCCAAATATCGCGTTCTCAGCGATCCGGACTGCGGCGGGAACCACGCTCGTCGGCTCGCTGGACAAGATCATGGAGTTTGACGCCAAGGGCAAGGTGGTGTGGGAGTTCTCCACCAAAGATATCCCGGGTGTGTCAATCCGGAATATGACCGGCATCAACCTGCTGCCTAACGGCAATATTGTTACAGGTTGCTACTCCGCCTATGACAACAACGAGGGTTGCGGTCTCCTCGAGATCACCAGGGACAAAAAGCTCGTCTGGCGCCTATCCAATCCAAAGCTCGGTGGCAGCATGATGGCTGTGCAAAAACTCAGCGCAGATGGCAAACCGCTGCCGGGCGATTGCCAGCGCTAGAAGCATCCCTAGCGCATATCACGATGAACCCATGGCCCATCCGACAGGCTTGGCGTCGCTCATGCTCGCCCTTTGCACCTGCACAGTCAGCGCCTCGGCTGCTGTGCCCCGCCCGGAGCATCCACGTCTGGATTTGTTTCGAGAAAACTGGATGACGCTCAATGGCGAGTGGCAGTATGAGATCGACAAGGCGGCAGATGGAGAAGCGCGGGGACTGGCCAATGACAAGATATCTGAAGACTGGTATAACAAGCGTGTGCTGAATCAAGCGGTCAAGCGCAACCTGGAACGTTTCCCTACAGACTTCATGTTCCAGATCAAACCAGAGGAAGCGGAAGAAGTGCGCCGTTCAAGATCACAATCCGTGACCTTGAATCCCGAGACCGCCACCCACTCATCACAATCTGTGATGATTTCCGGGAAACACCGTGGGCACTCCTACCTCCCATACAATAAATATCTAACAATAGATTGCCCCCCTTATGAGAAACACATGGAACAAAGTAGCGATGCTGCTGCCGATGATGGTCGGTTTGACAGCCGTGCAGGCCGCGCCTGAGATCAATAACCGGAGCGGCACCGCAAATGTCGCTCCCGGCGAAGCGAAGCTCCAGGGCCGATTGGACGGCGGCGGCGACGCCGATGTCGTGGTTTACTATGGTCCGGCCGATGGCGGGACGGACGCCGCCGCCTGGGCTAACAAAATCGAGCTTAAAGGAGTGAAGAACACCACGGAGTTTGCCGCAAATGCCAGCAAACTGACCTTCGGCCAGACGTATTTCTATCGAGCCAGTGCCAGCAACGCGAGCGGTCAGGGATGGGCCAACGCCAGCGCTCAATTCACCACGCTCAAACCCAGGGTGCCGGCCACCAACTCCGACAAATTGCCGGTGAAGGCGGGGTTGGTGTGTTGGTTTGACGCGGCAGTTGGGGTCACGGCCGACGCCAAGGGAGCTGTGCAGACATGGAAAGATCTCTCTGGCAACGGCCATGACGGCAATCTTGTTAGCGGCACGCCCGTCCTTGCGCAAAACCAAATCCACTCGAAACCAGCTGTGCAATTCCGAACGGCGGCCGGCGGCTGCGCCCTCAACCTCGAAGGCCCGCTTGTCACCGAGGAGCAATTTGTCGTCCTGCGCTCGCCCAGCGACAAGTGGAACAACGATGGTTGTGCCTTCGGCCGCCGGCATAAGCGGGCGTCGAGTTATAGGTTGAGCCAGAAGACCACGCAGTTCAACGGCGACCAATACCCGAAGGCGGTGTCAATGAATGGCAAAAAGCTCCCGGAGCCGCCATTCAACATGACGACCATCAACGAATACATGATTTTGAAAATCGACGTCAACGACAATGACTTAAGCAAGGGAACCTATCAAATCGGAGCGGCCGATTCGGCGTCGTGCGACATGGATATTGCCGAGATCATCGCCTATCAAACCCCGCTGTCCGCAGCGGACGAGGATTTGGTCGGCGGCTATCTGGCGGCCAAATACGGCATCACCACAAGCTACACCGCCAATCCAGGCATGACCGCCGCCGCCAGTTTGTCTAACGAGATGGCAACACTCCCATCCCCCACCTCCGCGGTTCTCAACGCGGTACTGGCGTGCCCGGACTCGGTGTATGATGTCCGCGTTTATTGGGGCAGCAGCGATGGCGGCACCGACGCGAATTTGTGGGAGAACTCGGCCCCGGTGAAGACGTTCACCCATGCCGCCCCGACCAAAATCAGTCATACGCTCACCGGCTTGACGCCGGGTGCGACCTATTACTATTCGTTCTGCGGCAGCAACGCGGTGGACAGACTTTGGGCTAACAAGGCATTGAACTTCCGCGCCGGCGGGACGGTGACTCCATCGCAACCGCCAAAGCTCGCTGTGACCAAGGGCTTGACCTGTTGGTTCGACGCGAGCAGCGGGGTCACCGCCGACGCCAAAGGCACCGTGCAGGAATGGACAGACATGTCCGGCAGCAATCATCATGCAAAGACCGGTGGCGGCGTGGCCCCGGTGCTAGCAGCCAACCAGCTCAACTCCAAACCAGCACTCCAATTCCGCAAGGGCTGGCTCGGCATTGACGGCACATTCTTTGCCAAGGAACATTTCCTTGTGCTGCGCTCACCGAATCCCAAATGGAGCGGGGCCAGCGGTTTGTTAGGCAGGCTCAAGGGCCGCGGTTCCAGCTATAATACCTATGGCAACGACACGGGATTCTGGACCGACGTGTCTCCCGCAGCAGTTTCGAGAAACGGCACAGTGATGACCGGTCCGTTGTTCGACTGCTCGCCGATCACCCAGTTCATGATTCTCAAGATCATCGTCAACAATGCCAACGAGACCGAAGCTGCTTACGCGCTCGGCAATAATGACGGGTTGACGACCTGCGATTTCGACGTGGCTGAAATCCTCGGTTACCAGTCGATCCTGGGACCCAAAGATGAGGCATTGGTGGGCGGCTATCTGGCAGCCAAGTACGGCATCGACACGGCCTATCCGCCGCTGCCACCAGTCAAGGTCGCGCCAATTCCAGCTAGCGAATTGGCCGCGGCAAAATACAAGAACTGGAAACACAGTGGTTCCATGTTCCTGCTCACAACGCCGGATGGTGCGGACCTGCCCGCCAGCGCATCGGAAGAGAATTTTCCGGTACTCGTCCGCCTCACCAAGGATGGATTCACCTTCGCGGAGGCCCAAGCCAATGGCGAGGACATCCGATTTGCTACGAGTGCCGGGGTTCCTCTTGCATACCAGATAGACACCTGGGATGCAGCCGCCGGGACGGCTTCGGTTTGGGTCCGGGTTCCAAAAATCCAAGGCAACTCACGCCAGGAATTCAACATGTATTGGGGAAATCCCTCGGCAAAATGCGAGTCTAACGGCCCTTCGGTGTTCAACACATCTAATGGATATCTGAGTGTTTGGCACATGAACGAACCCGTTCGGGACGCTGCCGGGACTGTGGAATCGACCGATCTGGGCACGACCTCCGCCGCCGGTGAGATCGGTTCGGGCCGTCACTTTGCGGGTGGCAAGGGGATCTTTTGCGGTGAGAAAATCACGAAGTATCCATTTGGATCGAGTCCTCACACCACCGAGGCCTGGGTCAAGGCCGACAAAATGAACACGACTGTGGTGGAGTGGGGCAAGCTCGGTGGGGTGACCCTTCGCCTATTGAGCACTCCGTCGCGGGTCGGAGTGAATAACAACAAGACCAGTGTTCAAGGAACCAGCGTGCTGCCAAAGGCGGAGTGGATCCAGATGGTCTATACCTACGACGGCCAGAGCGACCGGATCTATGTGAACGGTGAGTTCGATATGAAAGCTCCGACGGCATCCACCATTGAGGTGTTGACGCCGACTCGGATGCAGATTGGCAACGGCTTCTTTGGCGACATGGATGAAGTGCGGGTGTCTAACGAGGCCCGCTCTGCCGACTGGGTGAAACTGCAATATGAAAACCAAAAGTCCCTCCAAACATTGGTTGGTCCGCTGGTCCAACCCGGCAACACTCTGGCGGCATCGAATAAGAATGTGACCGTGTTAGAAGGCAAACAGGCCTCGGTCAGCGTCAAGGTGGGCGGCGCTCAAAAACTCTATTGGTTTGTCAAGAAAGGTGATACCGAGACACTGGTCGCGGTGGATTGCTTCAACTACACAGTTGGCAAACGCGTGACAGGCGACGAGTCATTCACCTTGCGCGTCAAGGCTATCTATCCCGATGGAGTCAAGACGCTGGACATCCCGGTAACCATCCAGGAAGATCTACCCGAACCGGTGTTCACCCTGAAAGCGCCCGCCACCTGGAATGGCCGCTCTCCGGTCGAGGTGCTGCCTGATATCACAAATCTCGCCAGCATGAGGGCCAAAGGCGTGGGCGAATTGAAGTATAACTGGGAAGTCACCGGCGGAGTCGTCATGAAGGAGGTGACTCCCGACCGACTGATCCTCAAATTTTCACAATACACCGGCCCGATCACCGTCAAGGCGACTATCAGCAATGGCGGTGCCGCCATCGTGGCCACCACCTCCATCAATGTGATCGAGCCGAAGACCGATCCATGGTTAGAGAGAACTCCGCTCAAGGACGAGAAACCCGAGGACGGCCAGTTCTTCGCCCGGGATGACAAAAACGAAGGCACGCTCTACTACAATGGCACCTTGGACAAACCTGCGGATTCCGTCTTCCTTAAATTCTATGCCGACGACAAACTCGTCAAAACCGAGACCGCAAAACCCGCAGCTGACTTGAGTTATGCCCTAACTGCCAAGCTTAAAGCTGGCCTGATCAAGTACAAGGTCGAGTTTGGCAGCAAGACCGGCACCACAGAAACCGTCCTGCAAACCGTAACCAACCTCGTCTGCGGAGACGCCTGGCTCATCGACGGCCAGTCCAACGCCTTGGCGCTGGATACCGGTGAACAATCGCCAAACGACACCAGCGAGTGGATCCGCAGTTATGGCGGTCCTGGCGGGCGGGGCGATTCCAGCGACTGGGTTCGCGACCGTTTCGGCAGCACCACCAAGGAAGCCCCAGTCAAGCGGACCAACCTGTGGTGTTCGCCGGCCTGGAGGTCATTCCAAGGATCGGAGACGGCGCTCGGTTGGTGGGGCATGGATCTCGCCAAGCACCTGCTGGCAAGCCAGAAGATGCCCATCTGCATCATCCAGGCCGCAGTGGGTGGCACCCGGATCGACGAGCACAAGCGCAACGAGGCCAACCCCATGGATTTGACCACGATGTACGGGAAAATGTTATGGCGGGTGCGCAATGCCCGTCTGACGCACGGCATTCGCGGTGTTTTCTGGCACCAGGGTGAGGCGGATCAGGGACTGGATGGGCCCGATGGGGGATTCGGCTGGGAAACCTATCAACAGTACTTCGTGAACATGTCGCTGGCATGGAAACAGGATATGCCGAATGTCAGGCATTACTATGTTTTCCAGATTTGGCCTAACGGTTGCGGCCAGGGTGGCGGCCATGGTGACATGCTGCGCGAGGTGCAGCGGACCTTGCCGCGCCTCTATTCCAACCTGGATGTCATGTCCACGCTCGGAATCAAACCGCCCGGTCCCTGTCACTATCCTCTGGTCGGCTGGTCGGAATTCGTGCGCCTGATGCAACCGCTCATTGAGCGGGATACCTACGGCCGCAAGGTTTCCGAACCGATCACCGCCCCGGATCTCAAACAGGTCTATTATACCAGCGCCGCGAAGGATGCGATTACCCTGGAGTTCGACCAACCGGTGATATGGCTGGATTCGCTCGCCGGACAGTTCTATCTGGATGATGAAAAGGGCATGGTCGCCAAGGGCGGCGTCAACGGAAACGTGATCACGCTCAATTTGAAATCACCCGCTAAAGCCGGCAAGATCACCTACCTCAAGGAGTTGAACTGGAACCAGAACGATCTGATTTTCGGCAAGAACGGCATCGCCGCGCTCACTTTCTGCGATGTGCCGATCCTGCCGGAGAAACCACTTTCCAAATAACAAAAAAACACGGATCTAACAAACATAGACATAGATGAGAACCACACCACCAACATCCACCGCGGTCCTTCGTTTTTCCGGCATTCTCGCCGGGATTGCGCTGATGGCCGGTCGCACCCTTGCCGCAGATCCTTCGCCGGAGCCGCCGGATCTGACGAAGGGCGGCACGATCGAACATGCGAATACCTACAATCTGGGTGCCACGGGTTTGCGCGGTTACATTTACACCCGGCCCTTGGACTTTTTCGAAAGCGTGCAAGGCCGGACCACGACCCGCAGCCGGCAGATCCTGGTGAGCCACGTCGGGGCCAAATCGCCGGCGGACGGCGTGATGCAGGTGGACGATGTGATTCTCGGTGCCGGTGGCAAGTTGTTCACCGACGATGCCCGCAAGAGTTTCGCCCTGGCAATCCAGGACGCGGAGAAAGAGCCGAACCAGGGCGTGTTGAAGTTAACCCGCTGGCGCGCCGGCAAAACCGAAGACGTGCAGCTCAAGCTGAATGTGATGGGAACCTACAGCGCGACGGCGCCCTATAACTGTCCGAAGTCAAAGCGCATCCTCGACGCGGCTTGCAAGGTGCTCGAAAAAGAGCCGCTATCAAACAGTTGGAACGGCGCGGTCACGGGCCTGGCTTTACTGGCTAGCGGCAATCCCGATTACCTGCCCAAGGTGCAGGAGTTGGCCCGCAAGATGGCACCGCCCGATTTGAAGCTGGAATATGGCAAGATCGGGGCATGGGATGGATACCGGGGCATATGCCTCTGCGAGTATTACCTGCGCACCAACGACAAGGAGGTGTTCCATGGAGTGCAGGAATTCACTCTTGCCTTCGCCAAAGGGCAGGGGATGTATGGCACGTTCGGCCACGGGTTTGCCGATATGACAGCCGATGGCAAGCTCCACGGATCGATCCCGCCTTATGGGCCGGTGAACGCGGCCGGACTGGCGGCCAATATCGCGATCGTCATGGGCAAGAGGTGCGGGGTGAGGGACCCGGAGGTTGACGCCGCGATCGACCGGGCGACGAAGTTCTTCGGTTACTACGTGGACAAGGGGGGAATTCCTTATGGCGAGCACGAACCCTGGCCCTATCATGAAAACAACGGCAAGAACTCGATGACCGCGATGCTTTTCGGCTTGCAGGGAAACCGCAACAAGGAGGCACAGTTCTTCGCCAAAATGGCGACGGCGGGTTATGCCAACCGCGAATACGGACATACCGGCCAGGGATTCAGCTATCTGTGGGGTGGCTTGGGGGCCGGTGTGGGTGGTCCTGACGCGGCGGCGGCCTTTTTCAAGGAAGCGTCATGGCACTTCGACCTTGAGCGGCGTTGCGACGGCGCGTTCGTCTATGATGGTGGCGAACAATACGGCGGCGGTAAAACCGACGACAATACCTATTTCGGCAACAGCAGCTACAGCGGACTCAGCCCGACCGCCAGTTATGTCCTGACCTATTCGCTGCCGCTGAAAAACCTTTACATTACCGGCACAATGCCCGTCCCCGCCAATGTTCTGAGCAAGCAGGCGGTGGCGCAGGCGATTGCCTCGGGGCACTTCGATCTCGACCGCAAGAAAATGACCCCGCAACAACTGGTGGTGGCGTTCGGCGATTGGTCGCCGGAGGCCCGCAGTTGGGCGGCAGAGGAATTGGCGAAACGTCCCGAGGCGAAGGCGATGGTGCCAGAGTTGATCAAAATGGCGGAAGGCAACGACGCGCATGCGCGGCAGGGTGCCTGCGAGACGCTCGGCTACATCAAGAGTGTCGAGGCGTTGCCGGTCTTTGTCAGATTGCTGTCACACGAAGACCGCTGGTTGCGCTTCAAGGCGGCGGCGGCAATCAAGGGCATGGGTGGCGAAGCCAAACCGGTCGTTGACGACACCCTCAAAGCGCTTGTCAAGACCGCCGAACCGCTCCAACCCATCGATTGGGCTGATCCCATCCAGCTCACACACGGCCAATTGGCATGGGCATTGTTTGATGGGCCATTGTCGAACGCGCTAAAGGACAGTGATTCCAAATGGGTCTATCCGGCGATCCGGGTGGTTTCCACCAACGCGGATGGCATGGCGCGCATGCGCTTGAAAGGGTATTTTGAAAACAAACTCACGGTGGATGACGTGCAGGCGCTGGCACCGGCGATCTTCGCCGCGGTCAAATCACCAAGTCCGGCGGACAAGATGTTTTCTAACGAAATCCGCATGGGCGGCTTCAAGGCCCTGACGAAATATCATTTCAAGGAAGGCCTTGAGGCGGGCGTGGAATTCGCCAAAACCCAAGGCGGTCACGGCAGCGAAAGCCGGACCGGGGTGATCATGAAGGAAATCATCGGTTATGGTACCGCCGCCCGTGCCGTGCTGCCGCAACTCAAACAACTGATAGAGCAATTCAACGGTGAACTCAAGGCCGGACATTTCCCTGCGGACTGCAACAAACAGCGCGTCACCTCCATAGAGGAAGCCATCAGGGCGATCGAAACCGCAACCACCCAACCGGAGTTGCGCAGCATCAGGAAATGAGTTGAACAGGAAATCACCAGAACATAATGAGAACACCAAAATTTCTAACTATCGTGGCAGCCGTGACGGTTGTCCTGGGATCAGGGGCAGTCCACGCATTGGCGGCGGTGCCGCGGCCGGAACATCCGCGACCGGACTTGTTCCGCGAGAACTGGATAACGCTCAATGGCGAGTGGCAGTTTGAGGTTGACAAGACAGCCGACGGGGACGCCCGCGGACTGAGCTATGGCAAGAACCTCGCTAGCAAGATCATTGTGCCGTTTTGTCCGGAGAGCAAATTGTCGGGTCTTGCGATTCCGACCACCGAGCACATGAAGGATGTTTGGTACCGCCGGATGTTTGACTTGCCGCCCGCGATGAAGGGCAAGCGGGTCAGGATCCATTTCGGTGGTGTGGATTACCGGTCGTGGATTTATATCAACGGCCAGCTTGCCGGATCGCACGTTGGCGAGAATGTGGATTTCGCGTTCGATATCACGAAGTTTCTCAAGGACGGACCCAATGAAGTCGTGGTCAAAGTGATCGATGATCTTTGGTCAGGTCTTCAACCGGGCGGCAAGCAGTCGGGGTCCGATCAGAGTGCCGGCTGTTTCTATACCCGGACCACCGGCATCTGGCAACCGGTGTGGCTGGAGGCCGTGGGATCCAGTTATGTCGAAAGCATCTCGGTGGTGCCGGATCCCGACAATTCGCGGGTTCTGATCGATGCGAAGATCATCGGCAGTGACAAGGATCTGACGCTCAAGGCGGAGGCCTTCGCCGGCGGCAAGCTGGTGGGTTCGGATTCGGCCAAGGGCCCGTACCAGAACCGGATCGTGATCAACCTCAAGGAAAAGAAACTCTGGGAACCCGGCAATCCGTTTCTCTATGAGTTGAAGTTCACGCTTAGCAGCGGCAGCGAAAAGATCGACGAGATGAAAAGTTATTTCGGATTGCGCAACATTGTGATCGACGGGCGCAGGATCCTGATCAACGGCAAGCCGGTGTTCCAGCGGTTGGTCCTCGACCAGGGGTTCTATCCGGACGGCCTGTGGACCGCGCCTTCCGACGAGGCACTCAAGCATGACATCGAAATGTGCATGGCGTGCGGCTACAACGGTGCCCGCCTCCATCAAAAGGTGTTCGAACCGAGGTTCATGTACTGGGCTGACAGGCTCGGGTACATGGTCTGGGGAGAGTATCCCAATGCCGGCTATAACAACCAGCGGGAAGGGTTCTCGGCCGTAGTCAACGAGTGGACCGAGATCCTGCTGCGCGACCGGAACCATCCGGCTATTGTCGGGTGGTGCGCGTTCAACGAGAATTTCGAGGGCACTGGCGAACTCCAGCAGATGATCTGGAACATCACCAAGGCGGTGGATCCCACCCGGCCGTCGCTGGAGGCCAGCGGATGGACCCATACGCTGCCCAACCCGGAGGTTTTGGACTCGCATGATTATACCGGCGAACCGGCAAACCTGCACAAGAGGTGGCTGGATTATTTTTCCGCGCCGCCCGAGGGACCGTTTCCTCCCGCACGGTATCTCAATTCATCATCGTCGCAAGCCGACCGTGGCGTGCCGTTCATGATCAGCGAAATCGGCGGCATCGGTTGGGCGACCGAGGGTGGTTGGAGTTATGGCAATGGTCCCAAAACCCTGGACGAATTCTATGTCCGCTACAAGGGCACCATCGACGCCATGCTCGACAACCCCAACCTGTTCGGGTTTTGTTATACCCAATTAACCGACATCGAGCAGGAACGCAACGGCTTGTATTTCTATGACCGCAAGCCGAAGTTCGATCCGAAAAAACTCCACGAAATCACCGCCCGTGGCGCCGCTTATGAACGCGGCGGGCCGATGGCTCCCCAGCCATCCATCAAAACGCTTGACGCGAAGTGGAAGGTGCTCGTCGGCGCGAAGCAGGACGGCAATCTGAGCAGACCGTACAAGTATGTCACTGAAAAGCCCGCCGATGACTGGCTGAAGGATGGGTTTGATGACAGCAAATGGAGGACCGGCCTGGCGCCCTTCGCCAGTGGTGGTGAAAAACGGACCGACTGGCAAACCCCAGAGATTTATTTCCGGCAGACCTTTGAATACGATGGCGGCAACCTGAAACACGGCGCGGTGGTGATCCGCCACAACGACAACACTGAGGTCTATATCAATGGCCAGAAGATTCTTTCGGTCAGAGGATCCAAGGGTTACTCCCTGGAGATCGTCACGGATGAAATGAAAAAGGCCCTGAAAAAAGGCACCAACACCATCGCCGTCCACTCGCACGAGGGCGGCAAAGGCCAGTGGGTCGATCTCGCGATCCTGGTGGATTGAGACATTCCACCCGCGTCATCGCCGGGGTCCGCTCGCTCTGCCGGTTCTTCGATCCTGCAACTCCCTTCGAGCACGGCAGGAACTGAAGACCGCGTGAGCTTGGGTCTCTTGCGGAATGATTGCGGAATTCGCTTGTCCGGCACTGATGGAATGCTAGAACTGCCGGTGAAAAGGCGTTCCTCACGGAACGCCAGTGGACGAAGTCTGCCCTTCCGTGCGGCATTTGTCCTTATTATGCCGCACGCTGTATAATAAGCACAATCGCCGCGCGCGACTCAATTCACCTGTTCGGTCACAGAATAATTGATATGAAATACCTCCAAACAGTTCTACTTCTGCTGGTCATCTCCGGCATCGGTCTTGACGTGATTGTCCGCCTCAACCGGATGGAAGGTCGTTTACAAACAATAGATGCCCGGCCTTTACAGGAGCCAATCAGCGCAATGCTCCGGGATATGTCGAGTAATGGTCAACTGATTTCAGACGCTCAGGCCAAGGCAGTAAGTCTGGAAGTCTGGAAGCTACTTTGGGGGGCTAAACATAATGTTAAAGTTGCGTCGTGCCGCTGGGACGAGCGTTTCAAGACATGGGAAGTCCAAATTGGGTTTTACGATCCGAAAACTGGGGTAATCTCCGGGTCCGGGTGCGCGGTGACAATCTCTGAGGTAGGCGAACTAGAGAAGGTCGAGTCTTGTGAGGAAATGTGAAGCATATCTACCTGTAATACATCAAAATTGCGATCTCGCGACACCAATCAACAAAACCGAAGCCGGTGGATGCGACGGCGAGAGGCCCCGTAGTTAGCTTAACGGCCACCGTGCCGACGCATCACCTTTAACGTTCTGACATAACACTTCTAACGTGCCCACGGTGAAGCCTTTCATCGAGGGCCATGTTGCCATGCCTCCCCCGCCTATGCCTGGGCGCGTGAGGTCAGCAGAAAATCGACGCCATGGCGTGCGGACACTGACGTAGCGGGGATCGGCCAGCGCGTCGAGGGCAGCGGCGTTCCGGAACGTGACGCCCAGCGGCACCACGCCGATCCGGTGGGCGGAATACTCCGGCAGCAGGTGGCGCGCGTCCCCGCACCGTCCAATACTGTCCATTTAGCAGGAGGACAGGTGTCCCACCTGTCTTGGCTGCGCCGCAGCCATTCCATGTCTTGAAGGATGCTGGCAAATTGCCCGATAAATCAAAGAGCAAACGATGAAGTAGAGTATGCTGCAGATGAAGGAGATGAGATGAACTCGTTTCATAGGGCTTTTAACCCAACGTCAAAGGTGATGCGTCGGCGCGGTGGACGTTGCTCTAACTAGGGAGCTTCTCGCCGTCGCATCCACCGACTTGTTCGATCTCTTCGTTTGCCAAGCCACTGCGTTTTGAGTGACGACATGGGCTGCATGCCGGATGGTTCTTGGTGCTGCGGTCTTTAATTGAGGCGCTAATCCACGGAGCGCCAGCCAATGCCCGGACCTATCGTTCAATTCTAACTTCTACGTATCCACCTTGTGGGAGATCGTTGACTGCCGCAATCACATCCAGCACCTTCTGTTGAATTCGCGGCCACGAGGTACTCATCAGCACGATAATCCCAATCTTGCGCTGTGCCAGATTCTGCTGGTAACGCAAGTTCTGGTCAGTCGTGATCAGGATATCGAATCCAGCTTCCTCAGCCACAGCGAGTAACTCCCCGTTGCCCAACTCCGACCAACCCATCTCTGCTGCGGTGTCCACTCGTCCCGGATGCAGGTGCCGTCGTAATGGAACGGGTGTTCCCTGATCGAACAAGATCTTCATGCCACTCTTAACGGTTCGAGGCTGGAGGCCGCAAAATCGAGCACCGTCTCTACTTGACGCCTAGTCACGCCGGGAAACCACTCCAAAAATTCGTCAACCGTTGCCCCGTCTTCAAGATTTTCGAAAAGTGCCCCCACCGGCACACGGGTACCACGGAATAACCATGCTCCGCTAACCCTCCCCGGGTTGCGTTCAACCTCCAAACATTCTGCCCAATCCTTCATACAGCGGAACATAACCCATTTAGTGCGGGTGTGCAAGGCGAATATTTTGCGAATATTTTGCGGATCGAACGTTTAGGATGCCACCGCGTTATCGGGTGGCGTTGCAGGGTGGCTGAGGGGCGAAGGGAAGGTTGGCATCCATGATTTGTTAGGCAATCTTGTTTGCTTCCTTTTGCTTGGCGATCCTGAGATAGGCTAGCCCAGATACCAAAAACACAATGGCAGCAAATAGAAGGAAGAAAGCCAGACTCCACCTGACATGACCCGCAATTGGCACAAATCCAAACGCTCCGAATACAAGGGCACAGGCAATCATCATATAGCCGGTCAAACGTGCGCTTCTTATGGCGCTGTTTTGAAGTCCACCAATAGTCAGGTCAAAATTATCGACGGCTGCCATGCATGTTGGAGAGCACACGATTCTCCCTGACGATGACCTAGATTGGCATGGCGAGCATAGGCCACTTCCGCAGTGGATGCAAATGCCTGCGGCTGGCACGGTTGGATGTGAATTGCAGTTCATGTGGTAAGGTAGAGGTAGTGATGCAACAGGGTATTTGGCCTAACGTTTGATGTGCGCCCACCGGCGCGGTTGAATTGAGAATGTAATGAAATTGAGGTGCTTATGCCGGTTGGTGCGCCACGACTTGTTCTGCGTTAGTGTTGTGTTAGCTGGGCAACGATTTCTTCCCATCCAGCCGCCTTGGCGTAATCAACGGGAGTCCAGCCACGATCACACCTTGCGGATCTGTCAGCCCCAGCCTGCAAGAGCACCCTAACTGAGAGCGCGCGACCGCAAAGAGCATCTAAGGAGCCGCGCAAAAATAACTTGGACAAAGTGGTTAAGATGTCTTAATTAATCCGCATGGAAATTTCTGAAGCGGAAATTGGAAGAAAATTCGACGCGATGGCGATTGGTCTCTCCGAAGCAGGCAAGCGGCGCTGGGCAGCGGTGGAGGCGCGTTCAATTGGGCGAGGGGGTA
>Ga0118677_10007078_pt1 | contig 18698 bp, 7 predicted proteins | sample AliMusrvi5mmetaG_FD_86154 | JGI IMG/M metagenome (GOLD analysis project Ga0118677, IMG submission 86154) | reverse complement strand
TGCGGCGGAATGTCAGGAACGAGCGCAGTCCTCCGTCCAGGCGGTCCTCCTGTTCGATCTGGAACACCTCCGTCAGCGAACTGCAATGTTGATAGAGATTGAGCGTATGGCGGTAGTAATCGCGCATGAACGCCTCGGTGCGGCGCAGGATGTCGCGTTGGGGATATCCGAGGGCGGTGGAGACGATCCCTTGGAGTCGCAGCGTGAGTTGGTCGGTAGGGGCCTGAGTGTGGTAATGAAGTTCGTTGCGGACGCGGTGGAGGAAATCCACGGCAGCTTCGATTTCGCGGCGGGCTGTGGCGGTGAGGCTGGCATCGGCGACCATGGCAGCGAGATCCGAGTTGCCGCGTTTGACGCGGCAGACCCACAGCAGGTTGTGGTAATCGTCGAGGCCGCCGCAACTCTCCTTCACGTTGGGTTCTTGCAGGAACACCGTGCCAAAGTACTTCTGATGGCGCCCGCGCATCTCTTGGCGCAGAAACTCGAAAAAACCCGCCTGCCCTTTGGCGAGGCATTCACGAGTGAATTTCCGCTCAAAGCGCCGAAACAATCCCACATCGCCGCTGATCAGCCGCGCATCGATGAGCGCGGTTTTGAGATGCGCATCCGTCGTGGCACGGCTAAGGCACTCGCCGATCGATCCCCACAACCGGCTGGTTTTGAGCCCCATGGCTCCAAGCGTGTCGAGGCACTCCTGGATGGTGGCTCGCTGGGCCGCTGGAAGCTTGGCGCTGGTCGTCCCAAGCAACACCAGGATACGGATATTGGAGCGCGGGCTGAGGGTGGCTCGGCCGAAATTGCCGATCGCCACCAGCGCCACCGCCGGTAGATTGCTGTCTGTCGGCGTAAGGGCGTTTGCGAATTGCTCACCAAGCACTTCGTCCAGCAATCCGGCCCGGGCACGGGCGATTTCTATGCCGCCGCCACCTCGTTGATGGCGCTGCTCGATGCGCAGCTCCTCTGTGGCGAGTCGTGCGATGCCAAGTGCATTGCGCCCCCCAGCATCACCACTGGCTTGGAGTACCGTGCTGAAGGCGTGCCGGGAATTGGCGTCAGTGGGCTGGTTTGGGTCCGGCATGCAGGACGGCCAGAATCACCCGTGTTTGAAAAAAATCAAGCAGCTATTTATCGCGGGCAATCGGGGCCAGCGAGGCTGCACCTCAGACCCCAGACACAAGACATGAAGACGGCTCGCCGAAGTCTCAGTCGAACCGCTCGCCGAACGCCCAAGAGAAGAAACTCGACCTAACGACAGCGACTTTGGCTTTTCAACGGTCTCTAGGGCCGCCGCACCACCAGGCAGGGGGAGTAAGCACAAGCGACGCTTCATTTTCGATGGGTGAACCCTCAAGCACCGTGGGCGAGCCTCATGGCTATGCCCTGATAAAGTAGGGAATGACCCCATCGACTCAGGTCCACGCTTTGATTAGAATGAACACGCAACTGAAAACACGCAAACAACAAACAATACAACTATTATGAAACCATCACGCAAATGTCTCACACTGCTTATACTTGCGGCCGCAATGGCCTCGCTCTTCAGCACAAGCTGCCGCAACACCGTTCGCGGTGCCGGACGAGATGTCGAGAACGCCGGCGAGCATATTGAACGATCAACCCACTAAGATGATGTTAATGACCATCGCTATCATTCTGATCATCCTGTGGGTGCTTGGCATGGTGTCCGCCACTACCATGAGCGGCTTCATCCATTTGCTGCTCATTGTGGCTGTCATCATGTTACTGGTACGGTTGATCGAGGGACGCCGGATCTGACCCAATGAGCAAAGCGCCGCGCACACCCCTCAGCCATATCGCCAAGGAGAATTTGGGCAAGACGGCGCGCCAGCTCTGGCAAATCACCAAGGCATTCTTCAAGTCGGAACGACGTGGCAGAGCACGCGGACTGTTGACTGTTCTGCTGGTGCTGTCAGTGGCGTACGTCGGGGTTACGGTGCTAACAAGTTATGCGGGCCGTGACCTTATCACGGCCATTGAGAAGAAGGACACCCCGGCCTATTGGGGCGCGATGGGCCGGTATTTGGGCACCTTTGTCGTCGCGGTTGTGATCAATGTATTCTACCGTGTGTCCGAACAATCGCTGGCGTTGCTATGGCGCGAATGGATGGCGCAGCACCTCATCAAGCGCTATTTCAACAACCGTGCTTATTACCGCTTGCGCGGCTCTGAGAGCATCGACAACCCGGATCAACGAATCAGCGAAGATGTGCGCAACTTCACGCTTGATTCTCTAAGCTACGCCCTGATGGTCGTCACTTCGGTAATGACCTTGGTGGGCTTCCTCGGCGTGCTTTGGAGTATCTCCGGCACGCTCGTCGGCGTCGCCCTGGGCTATGCGATTGCCGGCACTTTCATGTGTTTTGTCATCGGCCGGAGGCTGGTGGGCTTGCATTACGACAGGTATCAAAAGGAGGCCGATTTGCGATACAGTCTGGTCCGCGTGCGTGACAATGCGGAGTCGATTGCGTTTTATCGGGGTGAAAAGCGCGAACATGTTGAACTTTTTCATCGGCTCAGCGCAGTGGTGGCTAATATGCGCACCATCATCGTGTGGAACCGCAACCTTGGGTTCTTCCGCAACAGTTATAATTATCTCGCGCTCATCGTGCCGATCCTGATTGTGGCACCCCTGTTCATGAGTGGCCGGATGCCTTTCGGCGTGGTAACCCAAACCCTCGGTGCCTTCGCGCAGGTGCTCGGCGCGGTGTCCATCGTCGCTGATAACTTCGAGGGCCTCAGCTCTTATCTGGCCGGCATTCAGCGGCTGGGCATCCTGTGGGATGACCTCGACGATTTTGACGCTGAAGAGGAACGCAGCGCCCGCGAAGGTGAGCGTCGACTTGATGAAACCAGCAGCAAGGTAAAGCTTGACAAGCTCACCGTACTCACCCCGGACGGAACAAAGTTGCTAGCAAAAGAGCTTTGCTTCGAGCTGCATTCGAAGCAAAGCCTCATCATCATGGGAGCCAGTGGTTCGGGCAAGAGCTCCATCATTCGCACAATCGCCGGCTTGTGGCCTAGCGGGCCGGGTGCACTCGAACGTCCGGCGTTGAATCATCTCATGTTCCTCCCGCAGCGGCCCTACATGGTGCCGGGCTCCCTGCGCGACCAATTGCACTACCCCGCCCATGATCGGCGCGCTGATGACGAGGAAATCCGCAGGGTCATCGAGATGGTGAACCTTGCCGACGTGCTCGCCCGTGTGGACGATAACCTGGATCGGACTATCGACTGGACGAACGTGCTTTCCCTTGGTGAACAACAGCGAGTGGCCTTCGCCCGCCTATTCCTCCGCCAGCCCAGATTTGCTTTTCTGGATGAAGCCACCAGTGCCCTTGACGAGGATAATCAAAAGCGCATTTACGAACTCGTGCTCGAGTCGGGCATCGGCTTCATCAGCGTTGGCCACCGCGAGACCCTTGTGCAGTTCCACCAGCGACTGCTGCAATTGAAGAGCGCAGGAGCATGGGAGTTGACTCAGAATCTGTCGGGATCCTTTATGAACAGCAGGCCATCACAGGAACCGGTCGAGAATCTTGCGGCTGGTCGCATCGAGCGCGTGCGGGTCGGGGATTAAGAACTGGATGCCGCGGCCGTCCACGATCAGCAAAGCGGGTGCCGCCAAGCGCCGGATGTCTTCCTCGGCTTGAAGGACCAGACTGGTTTCTCCGCGGTCCGTCTCCACTTGCCAAGTGCATGGCGTGGCATACCCGGAAACCCTGCGCACCCGCAGAATCTCTGGCATGAATTCGCGCGCCGCCAATTCATCTACCAATAGTCGGCGCGTTTGCTCCGTTAGATTAGCGATGCTGGTGATCCATGCGAGTTCGTGGCCTTCGCTGCTCAGCACGGCGATTCCCTCTTGTGGTGCTGAGATAGGAAAGGCCCTCATCGGTTCGACGGCAACGTGTTCGCAGCCAACCCGATCCGTGAGTATCAGTTGCCCGAATAGGTCGTGGTGCAGTTGAAAGTCTTCGCTCATGATTCGTTATATTTCCTTCGGTGATTCCTTGGTGGCTGCCGCTGCCCTGTCTTCGTCGCTGTCGACGGCCTCGGTCGCGGACGCCGCTACCCCGTTGAAAAACATCGTTTGCGCCCGGTCGAGGCGGAAATAGGCACCTCGTTTGGCGAGCAATTCTTCATGGCGTCCTTCCTCGACAACTTGCCCGCGCTCGAGCACGACCAGGCGGTCGGCGCGCCGCAAGGTGGACAGGCGGTGGGCGATCGCCAAGGTGGTGCGGCCACGGATGAGATTGTCGAGTGCAGCTTGGATTTCGAGTTCGGTTTCGGTATCGACCGACGAGGTGGCTTCGTCGAGAATCAGGATCCGCGGGTCGATGAGTAAGGCGCGGGCAATCGAAATCCTTTGGCGTTCGCCGCCTGACAAAGCCTGCCCGCGCTCGCCGACCCATGAGTCATATCCTTGCGGCAAGCGCAGGATGGATTCGTGGGCGTGTGCCGCTCGCGCTGCCGCAGTGATTTGCTCGCGCGTCGCCTTGGGTTTGCCGTAGGAGATGTTTTCAGCGATCGTGCCGAAAAATAGGAACGGCTCTTGCAGCACCAGGCCGATGTTGCGCCGGTATTCCGCCACCGGTAGAGAACGGATGTCTATTCCATCAAGGCAAATCGACCCCTCCACCACGTCATAAAATCGGCAGATCAGGTTGACCAAGGTACTCTTTCCCGATCCGCTGTGGCCTACCAAACCGATCATCTCGCCAGGTGAAAACGTTAGATTAATGTTATCGAGGATGACCTGGGTGCCGTACCGGAAACTCACGTTGCGCAGTTTTATCGCCCCGCACACTCGCGCCAGGTGCTGCGGTTGGGTCGGCTCCGGCACGCTCGATACATGGTCGAGGATGTCGAATATTCGCTTCGCCCCGGCCGCCGCCCTTTGGGTCACAGAGACGATCCTGCTCATCGACCCGAGACGCCCATAAAACCGGCCGGTGTATGCCAGAAACGCCACCAACACGCCTACTGTAATCTGGTGCTTCGAGACTTGCCAGATCCCAAACCCCCACACTACCAAGAGGCCGATTTCCGTTAAGACATTCACAGTCGGGGAAAATAGGGACCATGCCTTGTTGACGCGATTGTTGACAGCCAGATTGCGGGCGTTGGCGTCGCGAAACCGCTGTGCCTCGCGTTCTTCCTGAGCGAACGCCTTGACCACGCGGACGCCGGGAATCGTGTCCGCCAGCACGTTGGTGACTTCTGACCAGATCCGGTAGGCTTGTTCAAAGCCATGACGAAGTTTGTCCCGCACCAGATGGATCAGCCACCCGATGAAAGGCAGCGGTAGCAGGGTTACCAGTGCCAACCACGCGTTGATCGAGAGCAGGATTGCCGCTGTCATTACGATCATCAGTGAGTCAGTGATAAAGTCTAACAAATGAGAGGCGAGGAACACGCAAATGTAGTCGGTGCCGGAGGAAATTCGGGCCATCAGGTCGCCGGTGCGTTTTCCGCCGAAGTATTCGAGCGAGAGCCCCTGCAAGTGTTCGTAGGTGATGGTGCGGAGATCGGAGCCAATGCTTTCGCTAACCAACGCGAGTATATAGGTCTTGATCCAGTCGAGTGCCCAGGCGAGGAGTGCTGCGCCGACCAGTCCGCCGAGTAGTAGTTCGACTTTGGAGGTATTGATAGGCACGCCGTTTTGGAACGGGATAAGCACCTGATCCATCAGTGGAATGGTTAGATAGGGAGCCACCAAGGTGGCAGCGGTTGCCAAAAGGGTGAGCACTAAGCCGGCGAACAAGGAGTATCGGTAGGGTTTGGCAAAGCGCCACAATCGAAGCAAGGTCCACACCGAGGGCGGAGCGTGGACGGTTTTTGCGCAGATGGGACAGCGTTCGTAGCCTAGCGGAATCGCGTTCTCGCAGATCGGGCAAACAGCCTCCGCGTGCGGAACCACCCGGCGTTGCTCGACCCTAGCCGCTACGTATTCCTGGAATTGTTCGGTGAGTCGGCGCACGGCCGCCTCACGGCCTGATGTGTGTCGCCAGCGGGCTAGCAAACCGTTTTTATCTTTCAATTCCAAAGTGCCGAGGCCGGCATGGTCGTTGTGATCGAGCACTAGGCCGGGACGGAACTCCCAGTGCTGCCAAGCCGCATCGCCCAGAGATTTGGCAAGTAATTGCCGGTCGGTAAGTACAACAATCCCCGCGACAAAGTGCAGTCGTTGGTCGAGGTCGAGTTCAAGACTGGCGATGACGGATTCATCGTTGGCTAGTGCGGTGCCAATTTCATGGCACCACTCGGTGGGAAGCATCGTGGTGGTGGCCGCCGGGCGTGCGAGGCCCGCTCGTGTCACCGGGAAGTTTCTCGGGTTCTTTTCACGTCGCCTAGCGTGGGTATCGATGGGCAGGTGGGGCGGTTCCATGGGGCGGTTCCATTCTGTGGGGCATGCCATTTTTTGCCCGGGCGGGCGGGATCAGGATTCGAATGTGAATCCGTCTTGCGGCGGAGTTGGCCCCGGTGCAGGACTAGACAGACTGTGAATCACTGCGGCAAAGCGTCCAATGGGGAGAAACCCTACCTGCCAAACCAAACCATAGGGCGGGTCGATCATTGCTGTTGCTTTAGGCGATGCAGGAACGAGACCGGTCGAGGCGGCGGGCGTTCGGCTGAGACTTCGGCGAGCTCAGTCGAACCGCTCGCTGAACGCCCGGAGCCTCCAAACAACCCAATATTTCAGTGGCTTGAGTGGTGAAAACTGTAGCGCAGCTTCTCCCCCGAAAAACGTCAGGGCTGGATCACTTTGGCTCGCAGGAAGCCAGCGCCGGCAAGCCCGTTGAATGCGGAGAAAGTGCGGTATTCCCAGTTGCTGGCCGCCAGACTCGGCAGGCCGCTGCCGGTCGGTGGGTTGTCGGACTTGCCGAGGTAGATGACCGGACTGTCCCAGGCTCCGGTAAGAGTGGTGCTGGCTTCAATGGTGTATGTTAGCCCGTCGATGGTGGCTGTCTGGGCACCGTTGGAGTCGGTGGCAAAGGTAGTGCTGTTAGATCGGCGCACGGCACAGGTGAAGGTGAGTTCTCTGAGGCCGCCGGCGGAGTAGGTGAAAAACAGACCATTGCGGGTTGGGTCGTTGGGAATACCATCGAAGGCGAACTCCGCGAGATTGGTCACGCCGTCTTGGTCGGGATCGGCACCTGGCAGGCGGTCGCTTGCGTTGGGGATGCTGGCGGAGTAGCTGTCGATCCATGTTTGATAGGGTGAGACGGTAGCGCTGCTCCACTGCAACACGACATCGTTTTTACCGTAATCATTGGTGACGCGGGCGATCGAGAAGGTCCCTAGCGAGCTGTTGTAGCCGCCGCCGGTAACGGTGCCAAGGGTGAGCAGGTCTGTGCCGCCAGTGCCGTTGACCCCACTTGCCAAAGCGACCAGTGTCCAAGTCCGATTCGAAGTCCAGAAGATGTCGGAAAAATCGACAATGCCGCCGAAGTTCAGATCGAGGGTGGCACCAGGAGTGATGGCGAAGCTGCCACCGGTGACGTTGAGACCGTCGAAGGTGGTGCCGCGGCCTGTGGTTAGATTATCCGAGAGTTGCCACTGGAGGTGGGAAGATGCGGCCAGCGCCAGGCTGTTAGTGAACGTCTGGATGCCACTGCCGCCTGGAGCCACGATGCCTTGAAGGGAGGTAGAGCCGCCGATGCTGCCGCTGCCAGCCAATGTGGCACCGGCCTGAACGGTGACGTTGCCACTCGCGAGACTGCCGGAAGTTCCGATGACCAGCGAACCGTTGGCGACGGTGGTGGTGCCGGTGTAGGTGTTGGTAGCTTTAAGAGTCAGCGTGCCAGTCCCGTTCTTAGTTAGACTCATGCCGTTGCCGCTGATGGCCCCTGAAATGGTTAGTTCATCGTTCAGGTGGGTCGTGGTGATTGTCGTGTTGTTAGCCAGAGCGAGCGGCGTACTGACGGTATGGATGCCGGCGGCGGAGATGGCGGGGGCGGTACCTGCTAGGGTGATGCTGGTGCTGCCGCTGCCTTGGGCAATGGTATAACTGCCGGTGTTGTTAAAGATAAGTGCATTGAGGTTAGGTGCCGCAGTGTTGAGATTGACGGTTACGCTGCCGGCGGTGTTCCCGAAAGTGGCGCTGGCCACACCGGTGTTGCCGCTATCCAGTCCGGGTGCCAGATGAGTGCTGGTGTTCACTGAGTCAACCCAATGAGTGTTAGTGCTCCAATCCCCGCTAGTAGGATTGTTCCAAACGGCATAAAGCGCCGGGTCCGGCACGGCAATTTGCAATATGGCGGAAGTGCCGGGGATGCCGTTGGCTAGGACAGTAACCAGCGCATAGCCCTGCGGAGAACTCGCTACGATTGACGCTGAGGAGAAAGTAGTGGCCGAAAAAACCGTAGGCTGGAGCGCAGTGGTGAGGCCGCTGTCTAACATCCTCACCTGGACCACTGGCATGTCGCACGATGAGTTTTGTGAGCCATTGCCACCAGATGCAGCGGACAGGCCGCAGAATTGGCTGCCGACGAGGGACAGGACACTGCCTGGCACGAGCGAAGCCGGGGCAGGGGTGATGAGCGGTTGGGAGGTGGCGGCGAACCCCAGGCCCACGTCGTAAGTCTCGCCACTGTTGAGTGCGCCGGCGCTGCCGCCGCCGCCGATGGCGAGCACCCGTCCGTTGGCTAGAAGAGTGGCAGTGTGGCTCTCACGAGCGATGGTGAAAGCGCCGGTGCTCTCCCAAAGGCCACGGGACGGATCAAATAATTCCGCCGTCCCGGATACCACGCCGCCGGTGCCCGTTCCCCCGCTGACGAGCACCTTGCCATTGGCTAGCAAGGTGGCGGTGTGATCGGTCCGGGCCTGCGCCAGCGTCGTGGTGGCGAGAGTTGCCAGATTGGTCGTGGAGGCCCAGGTGCCGGTGGTGGGATTGTAGAGCTGTGTGCTATTCTGATAGGTGCTGCCATTGATACCGCCGGCCACCAGAACCTTGCCACTTGGCAGCAGCGTGGTGGTGTGGCCCATGCGGGCGGCCAGGGCACCGGTGGCACTCCAGGTGCCGAGGGCTGCATCATATAACTCGGCACTGGTTAGGGCTGCGCCGCTGTTTTCGCCGGCGGTGACGAGCACCTTGCCAGTGGTTAGCATGGTTGCCGAATGGGCATCACGGGCCGTGAGCAGCGGGCCGGTAAGCGACCACAGCCCGGTGAGCGGATTGTAAATTTCCGAGCTGGCGAGTGTGCCGCCATCATATTTTCCACCGACGACGAGCACCCGGCCATCGGCCAAGAGCGTGGCGGTATGCAGGTAGCGTGCTGAGTTCATGGCACCAGTGGCGGACCAGGTGCCGAGTGTTGGGTTGTAGAGTTCTGCGCTGGCTAGGGCCGATCCGTTACTGCCGCCGCTCACCAGTACCAAGCCATTTTTAAGGAGTGTCGCGCTGTGGTCGCTCCGTGCCGTCCCAAGCGCTGTGCCGGACGTCCACGCTCCGGTGGCGGGATTGTAAATTGCGACGCTGGATTGGGCTGTGGAGCCATCTGAGCCGCCAGTCGCCAGCACGCGGCCATCCGGCAACAGGCAGGCGGTGTGATGGGTGCGCACACTGCCCGGCACCGAGGTGGCCACCCATGTGCCAAGTGCTGTATCATATAACTCAACGGTGTCTAGCACCGCAGAGAGCCCGTTCCCGCCAGTAATCACAACTTTGCCATTGGCGAGCAGAGTGGCAGTGTGATTGTAGCGTTTGGTGGTTAGCGAAACGGTCCAGCTCGGGGAAGTCCAGGTTCCGGTGGCCGGATTGTAGATGTCCACGCTGGCCTGTGCCGCAGGTACTGGAGCACCCCCCATGCCTGCGGCGCAAAGCACGCGGCCGTTGGGAAGCAGCGTGGCGGTATGCAGGTAGCGCGAGGTGTTGAGGGTGCCTGCAGTGGTCCAAGCTTCGGTGGCTGGATCATATACCTCCGCGCTGTTGAAGATGATGGTGGAGTTGCCGTTCGCGCCTCCGGCAACCAGCACCTTGCCATTGGGCAACACGGTGGCGGTATGATTTTGCCGGGCCGTGCCCATAGCACCCACGGAGGCCCACAAGTCGGTCACCGGATTGTAGATGTCCACGTTGGCTAGCAGAGTGTTGCTAGTGATGAGCGGCCCACCCATTCCGCCTGCCACCAGCACCTTGCCATCGTGCAGAACGACGGCGGTGTGGTTGTAATGCGCGTTTGGCATCGGCTTGGCAGTTTGAGTCCATGCGTTAGTTGATGGGTCATACAACTCAGCGCTTAATAGATACGCACTTCCGATGGTTTTGCCGCCGGTCACCAGCACCTTGCCGTTGGCTAACAGGACGGCCGCGTGGTAGGTGCGTGGAGCCGACATGGTAGCGGCTGTGCTCCAGGTTCCGCTGGTCGGATCATACAGTTCCGCAGTGGCAGTGGACGCGGGATTAAGAGCGCCGCTGGCCCCACCGGTTACTAGCACCTTGCCGTTGGGCAGCAGGGTGGCAGTATGACTGTAACGTGCCGTTTTCAGTGATCCTGTGGCAGTCCAAATCCCGCTCGCCGGATCATATAACTCAGCGGTGGCTAGAGCGGAGTCGGAAGAGCCGCCGGCTAACAGGATTTTACCATTATTCAACAAGGTGGCGGTATGATAGCGGCGGTAGCTGGTCATCGCCACGCCAGGGTTGAATGGTGTGGGGGGATTGATGATGAGCGTGGCGGTGGCGCTGCCGGGGTAGTTCGCATCGTTGATGGTGGCCACCACCGTGTAGTTGCCCGCTGCACTCGGCGGTGTGGACGAGGTGGGGTAGCCCGTGCCGGTGTATGTGAGCGTCACCGATAACCCCGCCGGGGTGGTGGTGGCCGTCACGGATTTCGTTGTGCCATCGGCGGCTTGCGACAGCCCGCTGATGACGACCGTTGCAGGTGTTTTGGCGACTTGTGTTAGAACTGCGCTGGAGATGCCGTTGACGGTTAGCGTGAGGATAGCGGCACCGGTGGGCAAGCCGAGAAGGGAGGTGCTGCTGAGCGTGGTGTCGGTCCAAGCGGAGGTGGTGGGGGTGACGGTGCAGCCGCTTTCGATGTTATAGAGTTGGACGCTGGGGATGTTGGCTGGGGCGTCTTTGGTGTTGCCGGATGAACCGCCGGAGATACCACGGAAGCGAGTGCCGGTGAGCGCCAAACTGTCGCCCAGCATCAGGGCAGACGCCGGAGGGGTGAGTTGCGGCTGCCAGGCACTTTGATAGCCAAGGCCGCTGTCATACAATTCCGTGTTGGTTTGATAGCCCGTGCCGCCCGTGCCCCCCGCGAGCCACACCCGACCGTCGGTCAGCAGTGTGGCCGTGTGGTTTTTACGTAAACCGACTAGCGTGGCACCGGCTGTCCAATTTGCCGAGGCCGGATCAAACAACTCGCTGCTGGCAAGCACTGTGCTGCCATCGGTGCCCCCGGCCACCAGCACCTTGCCGGTGGGCAGAAGGGTGGCGGTATGGCCGCTGCGTGTACTCGCCAGCGACCCGCAACCGGTCCAGTGGCCTGTGGTCGGATCATAAATCTCGCAACTTGATAGATAAGTGGCACCGGCCAAGCCGCCGGCCACCAGCACCTTGCCGCTGGGCAACAGGGTGGCGGTGTGGGCGGCGCGGGCGGTGGTGAGGGATGCAGTGGTGCTCCATGCATTGGTGACCGGGTCATACAGCTCCACACTGACCAGCGCGGTGCCTGCTGTGTTATTTCCGCCTATTACCAGAACCTTGCCACTGGCCAGAAGGGTGGCGCTATGACCCTGGCGCGCGGTTGCCAAGGCGGTGGTGGCCGACCAAGTGCCGGTGGCTGGATTGAAGAGTTCTGCGGAGGCGAGAGCGGCACCGCCCGCTTGGCCGGCGGCGGCGAGCACCCTGCCATCACTGAGCACCGTGGCGGTGTGCAAACAGCGCGCCGAGTTCATGGTGCCGGTGGGGGACCACGTGCCAAGCGTTGGGTTGTAAAGTTCCGCGCTGGCAAGGGGGGCTGACCCGCTGTTGCCGCCGACCACCAGCACCTTGCCGCTTTGGAGCTGGCTGAGTGTGTGCAGGTAGCGGGCGACGGTCATCGGGCTGCCAACCGCCGCAGTGCCGGTGGCCGGATCGTAGAGATCGACGGTGGCTAGCGCCGTGCCCGTGAAGCCGCACGCCAGCATCACCTTGCCGGTGGCCAGCAGGGTCGCCGCGTGTTGGGCACGAGTTGCCGCTAGAGACCCACTTGCCGCTGAGAAGGCTGTGGCTGTATCTAACACTTCATTAGTGGCCAGCGAGGTGGCGAGGTCTTCGTTCCAGCCGCCGCTGATCAGAAGTTTGCCGCTGGGCAGGAGGGTGGTAGTGTGGTCCAGGCGGGCGGTGGCCAAGGTGCCGAGAGTGGTCCAAGTGCCGGTGATGGAATCATATTGTTCGGCACCGGCTAGCATGCCACTGGTGGTGTTGAAACCTCCTGAAATCAACAATTTGCCATTGGGTAATAAATTCGCACTGTGCGAAAACCGACCGGCTGCCGGGGCGGCGGCAAGCGTCCAGGTCGCGGTTGCCGGATCATACACCTGCGCGCTGGCCAGCGAGGTGGAGGTATTGGATTTTCCCCCAACCAGAAGCACCGTGGTATTGGGTAGCACTGTGGCGGTATGATAGAAACAAGGTGCGGCGAGTGCAGCGGTTAGTGTCCAGGTACCGGTGGCCGGATCATAAAGTTCCGCGCGGGCCGTGCCGACGTTGGAGGATTTTTCGCCTCCCGCGACGAGGACTTTGCCGGAGGCGAGCCATGTGGCTGAGTGGTAGGCAGTGGCGGTGTTTAATGAGCCGGTGCTCGTCCAGACGCCGGTGGCCGGGTCATAAAGTTCCGCAGTTCCGATGATGTTGTTGTTGATGGTGTATCCGCCGCTGACGAGCACTTTGCCGTTGACCAGCAAGGTGGCGGTGAACGAGTCGCGGGCCTGCCTCATCGAACCGGTGGCTGTCCATGTGCCGCTCGCCGGGTCATACAAGGCGGCGCTGGCGAGCGAGGAGGAGCCATCGTAGCCGCCGGCCACCAGCACTTTGCCATTGAGCAACACGGTGGCCGTGTGAAAGTAGCGGGCGGAGGGCAGCGCGGCGGTGACCGACCAGGTAGCGGTGGCTGGATCATACAATTCCGCCGTTGCCAGCGCGTCGCCCGCCGTATCGCGGCCGCCAGTCACCAACACCTTGCCGCTGGTCAGCAGGGTCATGGTGTGGGAATCCCGCCCGGTGGCAAGCGGCCCGGCACTGCCCCAGGTAACCGATTCCGCCCGTTGTAAGCCGAAAATACTCAATCCCAAGGCCAGCCACGGCAGGGTTAAGCGACGGAAGTATCGAGGAAATTTGATCATGAGAGGAGGGGAGGGGACTGCAAACCAGTAACCGGATGCATTTCTACGGTTGAACCCACGATTTTCCAGCTTCATTTCATATTTCGCTGATTTCAGAGCATCCGTGGCAGTTGATATTCAGGATTCGTTCATGATTCTTTCTGGGTTGACAGATTGCTGCCCGCCGCGCACTTTCCGGCCATGCGTTTCACCCAAACATTACTCCGCTCCATGAGCCTGACTGGCGTTGCTTTGGCCATCGCGCTCAGCTCCAACCTCAACGCCGAACCGACCATGCCCGAAACTCCCGCCGATGTAGCCGCCGCCCCGGCCGATGCCGCCAAAACCGCATCCGGTCTCGCCTCCAAAGTCCTCAAAAAGGGCAGCGGCACCCAGAAGCCCGCCGCCGCCGACACCGTCACCGTCCACTACTCCGGTTGGACCACCGACGGCAAACTCTTCGATAGTTCCGTCAGCCGCGGCGAGCCCATCACCTTCGGCCTCAATCAAGTCATTCCCGGCTGGACCGAAGGAGTTCAACTCATGGTCGAAGGCGAAAAACGCCGCCTCTGGATCCCCGCCGCCCTCGGCTACGGTGAAAATCCCGGCGGTGGCCGCCCCGGCGGTCTCCTGGTCTTTGACGTGGAACTCCTCCAAATCGTCAAATGACCCGCACCGCGTGCCGGTGGATCGCCGCAGCCTGTCTCCCCGCCGCCCTCACCGGTTGCGCGTTGCGCTCAGGTGGTCCATCCCGCCCGCCGGATCAGACCGCTGCTACCGGACCACTGCGCTCGGTCTCGCAAACCACCGCAGCCCCCAAGCCCGGTTCGGTCACCCCCATGTCGCTGGACAGATTTTTTCCGCTCCAGCAATCCGAAGCTGCCCTCATCTACGACGTGCGCCCCGGCCTGTCCTACCGTCTCGGCCACATCCCGGGTGCCCGCAGTTGGCCCAAGAGTCAATTTGATGCCCAACTCGCCTCGCGCCAAGCCGAAATTCGTGACGCCACGAAGGCCAAACGCCCCGTCGTCATTTATTGTTCCGATCTGACCTGCCCGGACTCCATCAAGATCGCCACCCGTCTGGCCGAACTCGGTCACTCGCTGTCCTTCCTCGAGGGCGGTTATGCTACCTGGAAAACCGCCCAACTGCCTTGCGAATGAGCTCAAGACAGATGGCTTCAAGACGCAAGAAACAAGACTTGAAGATTCAAGAGAAGAGCCGCTGCGACTTGTTTTTTACTCTTGTCTTGCCGTCTTGTGTCTTGCCGTCTTGTGTCTTGCCGTCTTGTGTCTTGCCGTCTTGTGTCTTGTGTCTTTGCTCAGTTGCCCCCGACGCGGGCGAGGTCGTTGAGGTTTTCCTGGAAGGCGGCCATCGCTGCTGCATCGCCGGATAAGCCTTGGGCCTCGACTTTCTTGGAGCACTCGAGCATCCGTTCGTAGTCGCGGGGCATGACCTTGAAGAACTTAGGCAGCTCGGCGTCCCAGTGTTCCAGCAGCCAAGCGGCGCGTTGTGAGCCGGTATGCTTGAGGTGAGCTTCGATGGTGGCCTTCACTTTGGCGATATCCGCGTCATCCGCTTCTATCAACCGATAGAGGTTAACCATTTCCTTGTTGAGGCGTTTTTCAAACAGCCCGTCGATATCATAGACATAAGCCACGCCGCCGGACATGCCTGCGGCAAAATTGCGACCGGTTTCACCTAACACGATAACCTCTCCGCCTGTCATGTATTCGCAGCCATGATCGCCGATGCCTTCGACCACAGCGCTCACGCCGGAATTGCGCACGCAGAAGCGTTCGCCTGCGATGCCGCAGATGAATGCTTGGCCCTGGGTGGCACCGTAGAAGGCGACGTTGCCGATGATGACGTTGTCTGCGGCCTTGAACTGGGCGCCGCGCGGCGGATAGACAATGATTTTCGCACCGGACAGGCCCTTGCCAACATAATCGTTGGCGTCGCCTTCCAGTTCGAAGGTCATGCCTGTGGGTGTGAAGGCGGCGAACGACTGGCCGGCGCTGCCGCGGAATTTAAGCTCGACGGTGCCCGGCGGCAATCCCTTGCCGCCATGCTTGCGGCTGATTTCACTGCCGGTGATGGTTCCCACCACACGGTTGACGTTGGTGATGGGCAACTCAATGCGGACTTTTTCGCCGCGCAAAATTGCCGGTTCGCACAGCGCCAGCAGGTGCGTGTTGTCCAGTGCCTGGGCCAGCCCGTGATCCTGCGCAATCTGACAATAGGTGCCTACGTGGTCCACCACATCAGGGCGGTGGAAGATGCTTGTTAGGTCGATACCCTTCGCTTTCCAATGATGGGTGGCCTCCGCCGTATCGAGGCACTCGACGTGGCCGACCATTTCGTTGATCGTGCGGAATCCGCACTCGGCCATGATTTCGCGCATTTCCATCGCGATGAAGCGCATGAAATTGACGACATGCTCGGGTTTACCTGCGAAGTTTTTCCGCAGTTCGGGGTCTTGTGTGGCGACGCCGACGGGACAGGTGTTTTTCTGACAAACCCTCATCATCAGGCAGCCGACGCTCACCAGCGGGGCGGTCGCAAATCCGTATTCCTCAGCACCTAGCAGAGTGGCAATGGCTACGTCGCGGCCTGTTTTCAATTGACCGTCGGTTTCCAACACGACGCGGCTGCGCAGGTCGTTGAGGAGCAGTATCTGATTGGTTTCAGCGAGGCCGAGTTCCCAGGGCGCGCCGGCATGATAGATCGAGGACGTCGGCGAGGCACCGGTGCCGCCGTCGTGGCCGGAGATGAGGATGACATCGGCGTGGGCCTTGGCGACGCCTGCGGCGATGGTGCCGACGCCCACTTCAGCCACGAGCTTGACGTTGATGCGGGCGCGGGGATTGGCATTTTTCAAGTCATGGATCAACTCGGCGAGGTCTTCGATCGAATAGATATCATGATGTGGAGGAGGTGACACCAAGCCCACGCCTGGCGTCGAATAGCGCACCTTGGCGATCCACGGATAGACTTTGGAGCCGGGCAATTCGCCGCCTTCGCCCGGCTTCGCTCCTTGCGAAATTTTGATTTGGATCTCGTCGGCATTGACCAGATACTCACTGGTGACGCCGAAGCGGCCGGAGGCAACCTGTTTGATGGCGGAGCGTTTGCTATCGCCATTAGGCATGGGGATAAAGCGCTCAGGGTCCTCGCCGCCTTCGCCGGTGTTAGATTTTCCGCCGATGCGGTTCATGGCGATGGCGAGGGTTTCGTGGGCTTCCTGGGAGATTGAGCCATAAGACATGGCACCAGTTTTGAAGCGCTTGGTGATGGCTTCGATGGATTCCACCTCGTCGAGCGGCACGGGTTTGAGGCCCTTGCGGAAACTCATCAGCCCGCGCAAGGTAGAGATATTTTCGCTCTGGAGATTCACCTTGGCGGCGTATTGTTTATATACCTCGTAGCTGCCGGTGCGCACCGCCTTTTGCAACAGATGGATGGTTTCCGGGTTGAAAAGGTGGTACTCGCCATCGGCACGCCATTGATAGATGCCACCCGGATCCAGTGTGTGTTGTGCGTCGGTGAGGATGCGATCGGGGAAAGCGGCGCGATGGCGTGCGAGGGATTCCTCGGCAATCTCGGCGATACCGGAACCCTCGCAGCGGCTAGAAGTACCCGTAAAATACTGGTGGACCAGTTCTGAGGAGAGGCCGATGGTTTCAAAGATTTGGGCACCGCGATAGGAGGCGACGGTGGAGATGCCCATTTTCGCCATCGTCTTGACCACGCCCTTGATAGAGGCCTTGATGTAGTTATAGACAGCCTTGTCGAAGGGAATCGCCAGCATGTCGTCCTCGATCATCTGGTGAAGCGAGTCGAAGGCCATGTATGGGTTGATGGCGTCGGCGCCGTAGCCGATGAGGGTGGCGAAGTGATGGACTTCCCGGGCCTCACCGGTTTCCAGTACGATGGAAACCAAGGTGCGGGTGCCTGCGGCCACCAGGTGGTGGTGGAGCCCGCCCATGGCTAACAACGTCGGGATAGCGGCGTTGGAGGCGCTGAGATTTCTATCGGAGAGGATGAGGATATTGCAGCCGTCGATAATCGCTTGATCTGCGGTGTCGAAAAGCCGCTGGAGGGCTGCGGTGAGGCCCTCACCGCCTTGTTTGGCCGGGAAGAGCATGTCGAGGGTGATCGCCAGGAAACCGCTTTGTTCGATTTCGCGCAATTGGGCGAGGGCGCGGTTGTCGATGAGCGGGTTGTCCAGGCGGATCATGCGGCAGCTTTCCGGGCCGGGCCGGAGCAGGTTGCCCTCGGAGCCGATGAAGGTTTCCGTGGCGGTGACGAGTTCTTCCCGGATGCAATCCAGCGCTGGATTTGTCACTTGCGCGAAGATCTGCTTGAAATACTGATAGAGGTGCTTCGGCTTCGTCGAGAGCACCGCCAGCGGGGTGTCATTGCCCATCGAGGAAATCGGTTGCACCCCGGTGGTGGCGGAGGGCCCGAGAAGCAGGCGCAGGTCCTCGTAGGTGTAGCCGAAGGCCAACTGGCGCTCTGGAATGCGCTCCGGTTCAACGGCTTTGGGCGTGGCGGGAGCGGGCAACTGGGCGAGGGTGAGGCGGTTTTCTTCCAACCACTCGCGGTAGGGTTGGGCGCTGTAGATGCGGTGTTTGACCTCTTCGTCGGGGATGATGCGGCCTTCGTTCATGTCCACCAGAAACATGCGGCCCGGGCGCAGTCGGCCTTTTTCGACGATCGAGAGCGGGTCGATATCTGGCAGCACGCCCACTTCGGAGGCCATGATGACCAGGTCGTCATTTGTCACGTAATAGCGGCTAGGACGCAGGCCGTTTCGGTCGAGCACGGCACCGATTTGTTGGCCGTCGGAGAAGGTGATTGAGGCGGGGCCGTCCCACGGTTCCATGAGGCAGGCGTGGAATTCATAGAACGCACGCTTATCTGCATCCATCATGGTGTGGCGTTCCCAAGGTTCGGGAATCATCATCATCATGGCGTGGGTTAGATCATAGCCGCCGTAGTGCAAAAACTCCAAGGCGTTGTCAAACCGTGCGGAGTCGGAGCCATCTTCGTCGATGACAGGAAAGAGTTGCTCGATGTCAGTACCGAACACATCGCTGGCACACAGTGCTTGGCGGGCACGCATGAAATTGGCGTTGCCGCGCACCGTGTTGATCTCGCCGTTGTGGGCAATGAAGCGGTTGGGATGGGCGCGTGACCAACTGGGGAATGTGTTGGTTGAAAAACGGGTGTGCAGAAGTGCCAGAGCGGACTCGAAATCCGGGTCGTGCAAGTCATAGAAGTAATCAGACAATTGGCAGGCCGTGAGCATGCCCTTATAGATCATCGTCTTGGCCGACAAGCCGGTGACGTAATAGTAA
>Ga0118677_10007077_pt1 | contig 18699 bp, 3 predicted proteins | sample AliMusrvi5mmetaG_FD_86154 | JGI IMG/M metagenome (GOLD analysis project Ga0118677, IMG submission 86154) | reverse complement strand
GCGAATGACCGCCCTCGCGCCCGAAATCGAACTCGACGGATTCCTCGCGCGGGACGGTCGAAAACGACACGCCCAGGTCGATCAGCCAGCGGATGCGGGCCGGGGCCGACCGGGCGCACAGGTCCACGATGTCGCGATGGCACAGGCCCGCGCCCGCCTGCAGCGTGTCCTCGATGTGCAGCTCGACCGAGTCGTCCTTGCCCATCGCCGACGCGATGCCGCCCTGGGCGTACCGCGTGTTCGATTCCTCGGCCTCGCGCTTGGTCGCGATGACCACGTGGCCGAAGTTCGACGCCTCCAGCGCGAACGACAGGCCCGCGAGGCCGCTGCCCAGGACGAGGAAGTCGGTGGTCATCGGCCGAACCAGTGCCGCACGATGTAGGTGGCCATCTTGGGATTCTCCTTCAGGCGGCGGGTGCTGTAAGCGTACCACTCATCGCCGAAGGGGACGTACCAGCGGACGGTGTATCCCTGCGAAACCAGATCAGTCAGCACGTCATCGACCGGCACGCCCAGCAGGGCCTGGAACTCGAAGCGGTCCCGCGGCATGTCCATGCGGCGGGTCAGTTCCAGTACGCGCTGGATCAGCACGCGGTCGTGGGTCGCGAAGCCGGTGTAGGTCCCGGGCGCCGACAGGAGGATTTTGGCGGTGTCCAGGTAGGACTTCCGGATTTCCTCCTTGCCCTGGTATGCGATCGCCGCCGGCTCGCGGTAGATGCCCTTGCACAGGCGCAGGTTCGCGCCCTCGGCGGCCAGGATCCGGGCGTCGTCCACCGTGCGACGAAGATACGCCTGGATCACCGTCCCGACCCGCGGATGGCGGGCACGCGCTGCCCGGTACACCTCGAACGTCGTGTCGGTCAGCCCCGAGTCTTCCATGTCGATCCGGACGAAGTTGCCGTGCTCGGCCGCCTTGTCCACGATCCGCGCCAGCCGCGCCTCCGCCTCGGTCCGGTCCAGGCGGATGCCCATGTGCGTCATCTTGACGCTGACATTGGACTTCAGCCCTTCCGCCGCGATCCGATCCAGCACGTTCCGGTACCCGTCGACGGTGCCATCCGCGTGGGCCGCGTCAGCAGCGTCCTCGCCGAGGATGTCCATCGTTGCCTGGAACCCGTTCGCATTGAGCCCGCTCACGACCTCCAGGGCCGCGCCCAGGTCCTCGCCCGCGACGTAGCGTCGTGAAACTGCACGCACTACCGGCATCGGGACAATCGGTAGCATCCGGGTGATCAACCAGCCGAACATGTTCGCCCTCCCCCGCATCGCGCCAAGGCTGGACGGGCGGGTTATCGCACTTCTGGCATGGGCAATCAACCCTGATTGCGACCGGGATCGTCGGGTGGGTCCGGGGATGTCGATCGCGACCGGGTCTACAGCCCCTTGGCCAGCAGCGCCTGGGCCTCGGCGTTCTCGGGTTCCTCCTGCAGGACGCGCAGCACGAACTGGCGGGCCTTGCGCTTGTCCCCCTGGGCCACGTAGGCGCGGGACAGCGACAGGAGCACCTCGATGCGGGCGGGCTGGGCGAGCCCGTCCATGCGCAGGATCAGCGGCTGGTAGATCCTCAACGCCTTTTCGTTGTCGCCGCGGGACAGGTACAGGCGCCCCAGGGCCAGCGCGTTGCCGACGTCGCCGGCATCGTGCTCGTGGGCCAGGCGGTAGTATTGGATCGCCTTCTCTTCCTGCCCCATCGACTCCAGGATGTGGCCCAGCTCGTGGGCATAGGGAGGCAGTTCCTTCAGCCGGCGCTTGCCCTCCAGGTAGTTCACCAGCCACTCGAGGTACGGCACGGCACGCCGCGGCTCGCCGGACTGCAGGTGGAACCGCACGATGCCGCCCACGACCCGCGGGTCGTCGCGCCGGAACCGATGCGCCTCTTCCGCCCACTGCAGGAACTTGCCGCCGTCGTTCATTTCCTTCAGGTAGATTTCCGCGACGTCCATGCAGATGGATGCGCGCTCGGTATCCTCGGTCGCCTGCTTCAATTCGCGCAGCATCACCTCGATCAACGCGTGGTGCTCGCCGGCCTCCTGGTACAGGCGCTTCAGGTACCGGTTGACCTCGGCATGCTGCGGGCGCAGCTTCGCCGCCGACTGCAACGCCTTCCGCACGTCGTCGCCGCGGTCGCCCCGCGCCATCCGCAGCCGGCCCAGGCCCACGAGGGCCTCCACCCGCTCGTCGGCATCGGACGTGCTGCTGGCGAGGCGCTGGTACAGGTTCGCGGCCTCCTCGTTCTGCTCCCGCTGCTCCATCAGTCGCGCCATCGTCAGCAGCGCCCGCGGGTGCTGCGGATCCAGCGCCATGATCTGTCGTGCCAGTCCCCCGCCCAGGGCCAGGTCGCCCAGCCGGTGCACCGCCACGTCGCACGCCTTGGCCAGCAGGGCCACCTGGTCGGCCTTCTTGGACGTCCGGGACGCCTTGCGCCGCAACACGCCCACCAGCCCGGTCCAGTCCTCGCTGCGATAGAACAGCCGGATCAGTTCGTCCAGCACGGTGTCGTCATCCGGATCGATTTCGGCGGCGCGCTTCACCAGGCCCACCGCCTCGGGCAGGTTGTCCAGGTGGGTTTCCGTGATGGCCGCCGCCTTCAGGGCCGCCCCGCGACGTTCCTGCACGGTGCCGTCGCCGTCCGCCGCATCCGTCAGCATCTGCACCAGCGGCTCCCATTCCGCCAGGTCGTCGTACAGTTTTTCAAGGCGCATGCGGGCCGCCACGTTCTGCGGATCGCTTTCGCGGACCTTTTCCAGCGTGGCCACCGCCGCCGTCTTTTCCTGCAGGCGGTTTTCCCACAGCGAGGCCGCGTCCAGGAGGCAGGTGACCCGCTCTTCCGGCTCGATCCCCGCGTCGGCCAGGCGCTCCAGCGCCCGGATCTGCCCGGGCACGTCGTCCAGCGCCTGGGTCAGGCGCCGCAGCGATCGCAGCACCATGGGTTCGGCCCGGATCCCGGCGATCTCTTCCAGGATCGTCGCAGCCCGTTCCAGGTTCCCCGACGATTCGGACAGCCGCGCCAGCCGCGACAGGACGCCGACCCGGTCATCGGCCGTCAGGTCCAGCCGAAGCCGCTGATCCAGCACTTCCGTCAGTTCGTTCGTTCGTCCGGACTCCTCGTACATCCGGTCCAGGGACTCGAGGGCCTCCTTGCAAACCGGGTCGATTTCCAGCACCCGGCGCAGGGCCGTTTCGACCTCGGCAGGCGGCACGCCGGCCGGCCCCCCCAGCCGAACGGCCTGCAACAGCAACGACTTTTCCAGTTCCGGCCAGGAGGCGCCCTGGGCCGCCCGGACCAGGTATCCGAACGCGGTCGCCTGCAGGCCCGCCTCGCGAGCCGACTTCAACAGGCGCACCAGCACTCCCTCGTCGGACGGCACCAGGCCCAGAGCGCGCCCCAGGTGCTCCACTTCCACGGGGCGACGGCCCACCCGCCGGGCCGCATCCGCCGCCTCGTCGTGCAGCGACACCACGTCGGACGACTCGCTGGACGTGTCGATGAGCCGCTCCAGCGACCACAGGAGGCCCTCGTCATCCGACGCTTCCCGGAAGGCCACTCGCAGCACTTCAAGAGCCTGCCGGCCGGCCAGGGAATCCGACGCCAGGGTGGACAGTTGCCGGATGGCTTCCGCATGACCGGGCTTGTCCACCAGCACGCGCCGCAGCTGCTCGACGGCGCCCTCGACCTCGGCACCGTCCTGGGCCAGCAACGCCGCCAGCCGCAGGCGCAGCTCCTCCGGGACGGCCTCGCCCGCGGCGGAAATGCGCATCCGCAGGATCCGCACAAGGTCCTCGTTCCGCTTCAGCAGCAGGTACAGACGGTCCAACTCCTCCAGGACGAGGTCGTCGCCGGGGTTCTCCTCAGCATAGGCCGCGTAGTACTCGGCCGCCCGCGCGGGCTGGTTCATCCGCCGTTCGGCGATCTCGGCCGCCGCGAGGCGCAGGCGCATCCTGTCGTCGGGCGATTCCGCCCGGGCCGCCGCATCGGACATCAGCGACGCCAGCCGATCCCACGCGCCGATCCGCTCGGCCAGGGCCTCCAGCCGCACCGCCGCATCGCGGTGCGCCGGGTTGTCCAGCAGCACCTCGGACAGCGTGTCCATCGCACCCGCCACGTCGTTCAGGCGGTCGGCACGGATCTCGGCGATGCGCATCCGGACCGTCTCGCGCTCGGCTACGCCCGCCATCAGCGCGATTTCGCGCTCGAGCACGCCGCACAGCCGCTCGTGCTCGCCGGCGCCCTCGTACACGCCCTCCAGAATGAGGGCGGATTCCATCGCGCTGATCGGCGAATCCAGCAGGGCCTCGAGTCCCTCGCGCGCCGGTCCATGGAAGGGGTCAATCACGAGGGCGGCCTTGAAGTGCTCGACCGCCCGGGCGTCGTCGCCCAGGCGCCCCGCCCACAGCGTGCCGACCCGGGCGTGCAGGTCCACCTTCTCCTCGCGGCTGGGTGCGATCCCGGCCTGTCGCTCGTACTGCTCCGCCAGGTCATCCCAGCGGCCCGTCGCCACGTACAGTCCTTCCAGGCGATGCCACGCCTCGTCGCACTGCGGGTCGGTTTCGACCAGGCCCCGCAAGGTCGCGATGGCCGACGCCGGGTCGTTGCACGGCCCCTCCTGGACCGTCGCCAGTTCCAGCAGCGTGGACCGCCGCTCCGTCGGCGACACCGACACCTCGGCCCGTCGCGCAAGCCACAGGCTCAACGCCCCCGAATCGGCCGTTTCGCGCGCGATGGACTCCAGGCCCTCCAGGGCACCCCGGTTGCCCGGATCCTGATCCAGCACCTTCTTCAGGATTTCCGCCGCGCCCCCCGGATCCTTCACCCGGAACCGCACGACGTCGTAGGCCTTGAAATACAGCGCGAGGCGCTCGGACTCGACCTCCTCGAGGTCTCCGAGGTTTTCGAACAGCAGCGCCAGGTCGCCGAATCGCGACAGCCGGGCGTACAGGGCCGACAGCGCGTCGACGGCGATGGCATCGCCGGGACGCCGCAGGAACGCCAGCCGGAACCAGTCTGCCGCGTCGTCTTCCCGTGCAAGGTCATCCCGCAGCAGCGTCCCGATCGCCATGGCCACGTCATAGGATTCGGGGCTGTCCTGCAGCGCGGCGAAGGCGTCGACCAGCGCCTGCTGCACTTCCTCCAGCCGCCCCAGCCGCTTTCCGGACGACATCATCCGGCCCCGGAGCACGGCGTCGGCCGCCTCGATGGCAACCAGGGACTTGAGGTCCTCGAACAGGTCGTCCTCGCGCCCCAGCGCCTCCTCCAGGTCCACGGCCAGCCGAAGAGCCTCGGCCCTCGGGGGCACGGCCAGGTCCAGGCCCGCGGCGTACCGGTACAGGTCCAGCAGGCCGTCCTGGTCCACCGCCCTCTCGCACCCGGCCGCGAGGGCCGCGAACAGTTCGGCCGTAGAGCCGGCCTCGGCATAGACCCGCCGGGCGACGGCCAGGTCCTCGGACTCCGTGGTTCCCGCGGCCAGCAGATCCAGCGCGGCCCTGACGGCGTCGGCCGGATGACCGGCCTCCAGGGCCAGCAGCGCCAGGCGACGCCGCAGTTCCACCAGCCGGTCGCCGTCCGAGGCCAGGCCACGATCCGTGCGCACGGCCAGTTCGTGACGATCCAGGCGCAACTGACCGTCCAGGTCCCGGGCCGCGTCCAGCAGCGTGCCCAGGCGCGCCAGGGCCTCCGGGTCCAGGGGCGCGTCCTCCAGCACCTGCCACCAGAACTTCCTGGCGCGGGCGGAGTCCTTCAGCTCGGTTTCGGCCAGCACGGCGCCGCGGCGCCACACCTCGCAGCGCGCCGCGGGTTCGACCAGGGCACCCGCCGTCCGCTCCAGGGCGTCCAGCACCTGCTCCGGGCGCTGCAGGGCCTCGAAGGCCGCCGTCAGCATCTCGAGCGTCGGCAGGTGCGTTTCAGAATCCGCGATGTTCGCTTCCAGCAAGCGCACCACGGGTTCGGCGATCCCGGCCCGCAGCATCACCGCCGCCGCCCGCAGGCGAACCGCCAGGCGGGCCGGAAGGTCCCCCAGCCCGGCCGCGCCACACGCGGACATTGCAGCCAGGTCCGCCAGGTTGCCCTCGGCTTCCAGGGTGTCCGCCAGCGAAGCGAACACGGTTTCGTCCTCGGGGGCCTCGATGTAGGCCGTTTCCAGCACCGCACGGGCATCCGCCGTCAGGCCCAGCGAGCGCAGGCAGTAGGAAAGACGCATGCGCAGCGCCGTCAACCGGACGCGGTCGTCCTCCCGCTCCACCAGCACGCGCAGCCCCTTGGCCGCCAGTTCCAGGTCCCCGGTCCGATCGGATGCCGAAACGAGCAGCCTCGCAGCCTCGCTTCCCGCCGCACGGTCCGACAGCAGCGATCCCAGGACCGCCAGGGCACCCGGGTGGGCCGGGTCGATCGCCAGCACGTCCTCCAGGCAGACCAGGCCGTCCACACGCCCGATTTCGTCGGTTTCCAGGTGGAGGTTCGCCAGTTCGACCAGCGGGGTCACGCGCATCGCCGGATCGGGGGCGTTCGCCAGCTCGTCCTTCAGCAACGCCAGCAGCCGCGACCTGTCCCTGGCACTGCGCGCCAGCGCCTTGGCCTCCTCGCGAGCGATGGCGTTCACCGGGTCCGCGGCCAGGATCTCGTCGAAGATCCGCGCGGCCTCCTGTGGGTCGCGCACGGCGTCGCGCAGGATCCGGGCCGCGGCCAGCAGGTGCTGCAGCGACACGGGCCTGTCCACGGCCGTCCGGCCGACCAGCAGGTGCAGTTCGACGGCATCGCGCGTCCGTCCCAGGGTATCCGCCAGCGCCAGCAGGCGGTGGGCGGCGTCCAGCGACGAGGCGTCCAGGGCATCCTCGCTGGGCCGCCGGTCCAGCACGTACCGGAAGGCCCGCAAGGCCCCTTCGAAGTCGCCGGTCGCCTGGCAGAGGTCCCCGATCGTCAGGTGGGTCTGCCGCCGTTCGTCCAGCGTCGGCGCCGCCACCGCCATCTCGGTCAGCAGGGGGATGCGCTCGGCCTCCCGTCCCTGGTCGTGCAGCAGGGCATCCATTTCCCGCAGGACGTCCATCGATCCGGGCTGCAGCTCCAGCAACTGGTCGTAGATGGCCATGGCTCGCGCAGGATCCTCCAGGCGCGTGCGCCAGGTCCGTGCCACGCGGAGGAGCAGCCGAACCCGACCCTCGACCCCCGCGGTCGGCGCCACGGACTCGAGGGCCTCCACCACGGCGGCAGGCCTGCCCGCGGCCTCGCCCATCTCGACCACCGCGTCGGCCAGGGAACCGTCGTCCGGCATCGTTTCCAGCGCCTTCACGCGGGCCGAGAAGGCCGCGTTGAGGTCGCCCCGATCCCGTTCCAGCGTCGCCAGCTCGTTCAATGCGACGACCCGATCCCACGGCGAACCCGCGATGTCAGCCCGGGCGCGGTACACGTTCGCCAGCCGGTCTGGATCGCGCCGGTCCGCCTTGAACGTTTCCTCCAGGGCCGACAGCAGCGGGGGGGCCCATTCGCGCCAGCCGGGCGCGTCCTGTCGGAACGCGAGGCCCTCGGCCGCGGCCCGCAGATCCTCGCGCCCACGGTCATCGACGAGGGCACGGCGCAGCAGGTCCGCCGCGCGATCGTTGCGTCCCAGGCGCTCGCCCTGGACCACGGCCTGGCGGCGCAGCAACTCGGCACGCGGGGCCGGTTCCCCGGTCCAGCCTTCCCTGCGTTCCAGCAACCGCACCAGTTCGTTCCAGCGCCCGTTTCGCTCCAGCAGCACTTCCAGGTCCGCGGCGGCATCGTCGCCCGCCTCGATGTCCAGGACCTGGAACAGCGTATCGATCGCCTGGTCGTCCTGCCCCTGCTCCCGCGCGTACTGGGCCCGCGCCAGCAGCACCTCGCGCCGCTCGGCGGTGGACGAGGCGACGTCGGCGAGCCGATCGAAGGTCTGCAGCGCCGCTTCCCGATCCCCGACGCGGCGGTACAGTCCCAGGAGGGTGCGCAGCAGCGTTTCGTCGCTGCCCTCGAACGGCAGGGCCTTTTCCAGGGCCTTGATCGCCAGGTTCGGCTCGTCCAGCCGATCGGCATACAGGCGTCCCAGCACCAACGCAAACCGCGCCTCGCGGGCCGGGTCCGGGATCGTCGAATCGCTGATCGCCGAACCCTCGGGCACGATCCCGACCCACCGGCCGATGGCCATCGCCGCGTCCCGATGCCGCCCCGTTGCGTCCGCCAGCACGCACAGGCGCTCGACGAACCACTCGGCCGGGTACCGCTGGACCGCCGCCGCGACCAGCGGGAACGCCCCCTCGATATCGCCCTTCACCCGTTCGCGGATGTCGGCCATTTCCATCAGGATGGCGCCGGCGGCCTCGGGCCGGCCGACGTCCTCCAGCCGGGCCTGCAGAAGGTCCAGCAACTCGTCGACGCGACCGGTGTTCCGGTAGTACGGCGCCATCAGGTTGGCCGCGGCGTCCCGGGCGATGCGCCGGTCGAACAGGATCCGCAGCTGACGCAGGGCCTCCGCGGCGTGCGCCTCGGACCCCAGCCCGGCCTGGAGCAGCCGCACGGCCTCGTCCAGGTCGTCGAGATGCTCCCACGATACCTGCGCCAGCTCGGCCTGCAGGCGCATGCGCTCCCATTCCGCACCGGACGCCGCCGCGATCTCCATGCGGATCACGTCGGCCAGGTCCACCCAGCGCTCGGTATGGTCGTAGGCCCGGTGCAGGCCCGCGAGGGCCTCCCGGTCGTCGCTCGCCGCGTGGACGACCTGGACGTAGCACTCCGCCGCGGCGGCATCGTCCCCCAGGAGGTCCTCGTACAATCGCCCCAGGCGCATCCGGATGTCCCGGGCCTCGCCGTCGTTCCGCGCGACGTCGATCCGGCGACGGAGCACGCTTTCGAGCCCGTCCCAGTCCTCGCGTTGCAGCGCGATGTCTTCCAGGAGGTCCAGAGCCTCCAGGTTGCCGGGGTCCAGGTCCAGCACCCGCTCCAGCACGTCCCTGGCCTCGTCATGGAACAGCAGTCGGCCCTTGAAGACCTGCCCCAGTTCCAGCAGGAGGCGCTGCCGGAAGTCCGGGTCCATCACCGCCGCCGCGACCTCTTGCAGCAGGCCGGCGAACTCCATCCAGAGCCCGCCGTCCCGGGCCGTGACGCGCACCTTGTCGAGCACGGGCTCGACGTTCCCCAGGCTCATCGCCACCCGCACGGCGTCGGTGCCGGCCTGGAACGCGCCGGCATGGTCACCCAGCTTGGCCAGCACGTCGTGGAGCCGCAGGAACAGATCGAGCCGCTCGCCAGAGTCGGTGACCGCGGGCGCCAGGTCCCGCAGGATCGCGGATACCCGGTCCAGGTCGCCCTGCTGCTCGCACGCCGCCAGCAGCCGACGCCCCACGTCCACCAGGCCGTGGTCCAGCGAAAAGGCCTTTTCCAGGTAGCGCGCCGCTCGAGGCACCTCGGCCAGGTCCTCTTCGCACGTCTTCGCCATGGCGAGGTTCAGCGCCACGCGGCGGGACGTGTCCGATTCCTTTGCCTCGCGCTGGGACAGCAGCGCCACGAAGGACCGCAGATCCTGGCGCCCCGCGAACACGCGGTGCAGCGCCTCCAGATCCTCCAGGTCCAGGTAGATCTGTTCCAGGCGCCGGGCGGCGATGTCGTCCCCGGCATCGATTTCCAGCACGCGCTCGAACACCTGGCGGGCCCGGGTCTCGTCGCCCAGCCGGTCCGCGAGCACCTCGCCCCACTTGTGCATCAGCTCGATCCGACGCCGGGTCGGCATCGGCCGATCGACCTCCTCGGACAGGAAGCGGGCGTAGTCCTGCCAGCGTTCGAGGCGCGTGTACAACTGGTGCAGGTTCTCGCGTGCCTCCCGCGAGTTGGTGTTGGTGATGTACAATTCCTCGTACAGCCGCAACGCCTCGTCGTACCGCAGCAGCCGGTCCCGGGCCATGGCAGCCGCCGCGATCAGCACCTGCTCCCGCTCGGGGCCCACCAGCATCGCCAGTTCCCGCAGGTGCATCGAGAACAGTTTTTCCTGGTTGTGCTTGTGCTGGTAGATGGACTTCAGGCGCTGGACCACGGCCAGGTTTTCCGGGTCCAGCTCCAGGATGCGTTCCAGGAACGGGATCGCCTGCGTTTCGTTCGACATCCGCGTGATGGCGATCTCGGCGATCTGCTGGAACAGTTCCAGCAGTTCCGCGGGGTCCTCGGTCACGAAGACCTTCTTCTGCAGCACCTTCAGCAGATCGGGCCACCGCTCGCGGTCCTGGTAGCCGCGCGCCAGCGTCTCCAGCGCCTCCTTGTGCGTCGGCGACACCTCGACGATCCGGGCATAGGTGGCCAGTACGTTGTCGGCGTTCGGAAGCCGATCCGGGTCCTGGTAGATTTCGATGATCTTGAACAGCGTCGAGGCCTTTTCCTCGATGGCCTCCGGGGGCAGGCGCCGCAGCCGGTCGTTGTGGAACTCGACCAGGGCATGCCACTTCCGGGTGCGCTCGTACAGGTCCACCAGCGCGGTCTCGGCCGTCGTGTCGGTGGAGTCCAGGGACAGCACGCGCTTCCACGCCTCGATGGCCCGCTCGGGGTTCTTCAGGTGCTCCTCGGCCACCGCGGCCATCGTGCGGTTCACGCGGACGCGCTCGGTCGGGTCCTCGACCACCGACAGCAGGAACTGGAGCGTCGTGAACAGCGTCTGGAAGTCGCCGCGGGACCGGTGGTAGTCCTCGTAGAAGCGCAGGGCCGCGATGTTCCGGGGATCGATGGCACGCAGGCGCCGCCAGGCCCGCTCGGCGTCGTCGGGGCGGCTCGCGGCCTGGTAGGCCCGGGCCAGCACCGGCAGCAGGCGCGCCTCGTCGGGAGAGCCGGCGGCGTCGCTCCGGCGCTTCTCCAGGCCGGCCAGGGCTTCCGTACCCAGGTCCAGGCCGTTCATGGCCGCCACCCAGATGTCCAGGGCCCCCGGATGGACGCGGTCGATCGCCAGCGCCTCCTCGGCCGCCTCGCGGGCGCGGGCATCATCCTTCAAGGTGTCGTGGTGCACGCGCGCCAGGTCCACCAGCACGTCGGCCCGCCGCGCCGATTCCAGCAGGTCCAGTCCCCGGCGGTACCGGAACTCGATCTCGTTGGAGCGGCCCGCATCCATCAGGGCGCGGGTCACCAGGGTCAGGGCCTCGCAGTCCGCGGGCGCCGATTCGAGGTGCTGATCCAGGAGGTTGATCACGTCCTCGACCGGCCCTCCGGCGGACATCAGCTCGCGGGCCTGGGCCATCCGGGAAACCTGGGCCGCCTCGCGGGCGCGTCGCTGCTGACGGGCATCGACGACCTCCCGCAGCATTCCTTCGAACCGGTATTTCGTCTCGTCATCCCCGACCGCGGCCAGGGCCCGGATCAGGCGGATGCGGCTTTCCTCGGGAAGGCCGTCGCCGACCTGGTCGAACAGGGTCGCCAGCGCCACCGGGTTCAACGATTTCACCGCCGCGGCGGCGCGTGCCGATTCGGCCGATTCGACGTCCTGGAGGTCCGAACGGTACAGGTCGGCCGCGGCCGCAGCCAGGGTCCCCGCGAGGTCGTCAGTCGACGCCAGCGCCCAGCGATGCAGCAGGTCCGCGGTCAGGCGCGTCCACGACGCGATGTCGTGCGCCTCGTCGGCCAGCCCGGCCCGCTCGTTGACGCAGTCCAGCGCTTCCCGCAGGTCGTCACGCGACAGCCCCCCCGCGACGCGGTCCAGCGCATCGACCGTCCTGCGGCCCGCTGTCACGTCGTCCAGCAGCCGACGAAGTTCGTTGACGTCCATCCGCACCTCGAGTGAGTCCGAGTCGACACCCGGAGACCGGGAACCCGCCATATGTATGTACCCCAAGGCGGGCCGCAAGGCAAAAGGAACGGCACGCGATTTCGTCGTTTCGGGCCCCCCTCGGGGTCGTCCGGATCCCTCCCTCGGGCACCCCGCCGGGGCGCTTCCCTTCGTCGCACCCCGCTGGTACGCTTTCCGCCGAACCGCTCCCCGGGTCCCGGGGGCGGGCCTCCGCTGGAGAACTCGATGGATTTCGTCCACCTGCACGTGCATTCGCAGTTCAGCCTCCTCGACTCGACCATCCGCATCGACGAACTCGTCAAGCAGGTTTCCGCCCAGGGCATGAAGGCCGTCGCGCTGACGGACCACATGAACACCTTCGGCGCCCTGCAGTTCCTGAAGGCCGCGAGGAACCCGAAGGCGGGCATCGACCTCAAGCCGATCTTCGGTTCCGAGATCGTCGTGATCGACGCCGAAACCGCGCGAAGCCATCACCTGGTGCTCCTGTGCCGCAATCCCGAAGGCTTCGCGAACCTGCGGACCCTGCTGTCCCGCGCCTATACCGACCCGAACCGCGGCGACGCCGCGGCGGCGATCACCCGGGATGCCCTGGCGGCCCATTCGAAGGGCCTGATCGCTCTGTCGGGCTGCCTGGGCGGCGAAGTCCCGCAGGCGATCCTCCGCGGCGACCTCGACGCGGCGCGGGAGGCCGTGTCCTGGCACGCCGAGGTCTTCGGGGGCGGCGGGTACTACCTGGAGGTGGCCAACAACGGGCTGGCCGAACAGGAACGCGTGAACGGCGCGCTGGCCGAGCTGTCGCGGGAAACGGGCGTTCCCCTGGTGGCCACCGCAAACGCCCACTACCTCAAGCGCGAGGACGCCCCGGCCCACGCCGTGCTGGTCGCGATCGAAATGAAGCGCAACCTGACGGCCGAAGCCCTCAAGACACTGCCATTGGACTCGTTCCACCTGGCCACGCCCGACGAGATGGCGGCGACCTTCGCCCACCTGCCGGAGGCGCTGGCCAACACCGTCCGGATCGCCGAATCGATCGAGGGTCAGGCGCTCCAGACCAGCAAGCACCACCACTTCCCGATCTTCGTCCCGCCGGACGGAAAGGCGGTCCCGGACTACCTCCGCGAGATCACGGCCGAGGGCGTGAAGCTGCGGCTGGCCGAGGCCCGGCGCCTGGGGCTGGCTCCCGACGAGACCGCCTACCTCGACCGGGCCGAACGCGAGCTGGACGTCATCATCCGGCTGGGCTTCGACGCCTACTACCTGGTCGTGCGCGACTTCATCGCGTGGGCGAAGGGCCATGACATCCCGGTCGGGCCCGGGCGCGGATCGGGCGCCGGCTCCCTGGTCGCCTTCGCGGTCGGGATCACCGACATCGACCCGTTGCGCTACGACCTGCTGTTCGAGCGGTTCCTGAACGCCGAGCGCATCAGCCCGCCCGACTTCGACATCGACTTCTGCATGGAGCAGCGGGACCAGGTCATCCAGTACGTGACCGAGCGATACGGGCGCGAACGGGTCTGCCAGATCATCACGTTCAATGCCATGAAGGCCAAGGCCGTCATCCGCGACGGGTCCCGCGTGCTGGGCCTGTCGTTCCAGGAAGGCGATGCCATCGCCAAGCTGATCCCGGAAGCCCTCGACATGACGCTTGAAAAGGCGTGGAACATGGAGCCCCGCCTCCAGGAATTGATCCGGGGCAACCCGACCTACAAGACCCTGTGGGACGTCGCGCTGCGCCTGGAGGGCCTGGCCCGCCAACCCGGCAAGCACGCGGCAGGCGTCGTCATCGCCGACCGGCCGGTCGAAGAATACGCGCCGCTCTTCGTCACGGACGACGGTTCCGTGGTGACCCAGTTCAACATGAAGGACCTCGACTACGTCGGGCTGATCAAGTTCGACTTCCTGGGCCTGACCGCGCTGACCGTGACCAACAACGCGGTCAAGAACATCCGCGCCCGCGGCAACCCGGGGTTCCGCATCGAGGACGTCCCGCTGGACGACAAGCCGACCTTCGACCTGATCTGCTCCGGGGGAACCGCGGGCGTGTTCCAGCTGGAAACGCGCGGCATCACCGACCTGGTGCGCCGGCTGCGCCCCGACCGCCTGGAAGACATCATCGCGATCATCGCCCTGTTCCGCCCGGGCCCGCTGGGCTCGAACATGGACAAGGAATTCATCGCGGTCAAGCACGGCGAAAAGGCGGCGTCGTACCCCATCGAGGAGCTGCGGCCCCTGCTGGGCGACACGTACGGGACCATCCTGTACCAGGAGCAGGTGATGCTGATCACCTCGCGCCTGGCCGGCTTCAGCCTGGGGCAGGCAGACATCCTCCGCCGCGCCATGGGCAAGAAGGACATGAAGGCGCTGCAGGAGCAGCGCGAGCCCTTCCTGAAGGGCTGCGCCGAGCGCGGCATCGACGTGGACAAGGCTGCCGACGTGTTCAAGCAGATGGAGTTCTTCGCCGAGTACGGGTTCAACAAGAGCCACAGCGCCGCCTACGCCTACGTGACCTACCGGATGGCGTACCTGAAGGCGCACTACCCGACGGAATTCCTGTGCGCCGTGCTGACCGCCGAAAAGGGCGACCAGGCCAAGGTGATGCGGTTCATCCATGAGGCCCGGCAGATGGGAGTGCCGGTGCTGCCTCCCGACGTGAACCGGTCGTCGTCGGACTTCACCGTCGAGGACGTGGACGACGGCGCCGGGGCGACGCGCGGCGCCATCCGCTTCGGCCTGACCGCGGTGAAGGGCATCGGCGAATCGGCGGTCCAGGCGATCCTGGACGCCCGCGTGGAGGAGCCGTTCCGCTCCGTGATGGACTTCCTGTCGCGCGTGGACACCCGCAAGGTCAACAAGCGGGTCATCGAGGCCCTGGCTCGCTGCGGCGCGATGGACGGCTTCGGCCACACGCGGGCATCGCTGGTCGAGGGGCTGGACGCCCTGATGTCGGCCGCGCAGCGCCGCCGGGACGATCGCGACTCGGGCCAGGGCAGCCTGTTCGACGCGCTGCCCGTGTCCAAGTCGGTCGAGGCCGGGCCGCCGCACGTGCCGGAATGGCCCGATCGCCAGCGCCTGGCCTTCGAGCGCGAGGCGATCGGCTACTACGTCAGCGGCCACCCGCTGGACCGCTACGCGGGCCGCCTGGAGCGCTTCGAGGTGGTGGCCATCGGCGACCTGCCGACCTTCGAGGAGAACGAAACGGTCCGCGTGGCGGGCATCGTGCTGGCCCGCAACGACAAGGTCGCCAAGGCCAGCGGCAACCGGTTCGCGTACCTCACGCTGGAGGACGCGACCGGGCAGTGCGAGTGCTTCGTCGGCGGGCGGACCTACCCGCAGCTGGACACGCTGACCGACCTCGAGGAACCGGTGCTGGTCACCGGCAACGTGCAGGTCGACGCCGAAAAGCAGAGCGTCAAGCTGATGGTGCACTCCATCGAGCGCCTGGAGGCGGCCCGCCGCGCGTTGGCAAAGGCCGTCGTCGTCCGCATCGACCTGTCGCTGGTCCGCGAGTCGGCCATCGAGAGCGTGCGGGACATCGTCCGGCGCTACAAGGGGCCCTGCCCCCTCGAACTGCGGCTTCGCCTCGCCGGCGCAGGCGAGCTGCAGATGCGGGCCGGCATGCAGTGGCAGGTGAACCCCTGCGACGAAATCATCACCGAACTCGAGCGCATCCTGGGGCCGGGAACCGCCTTGCTGACCTGATCAGTGCATGCGAGCCAGCAGTTGCCGGACCTCCTCGGCCTCGGCGCTCTTCGGATCGGCGTATCGCAGGTAGGTCTGGAAGGACGACCGGGCCAGGCTCTGCATCCCTTCGTCGCGGTAGATCATCCCCAGCATCCGGTGGGCGTCGGGGAACGAGCGGGCATCGCGATGGACCACGCGTTCCAGGAATTCCCGCGCCTGGCGGGTCTTGCCGTCGCGGACCAGGATCAGGCCCGTCAGGTAATTGGCCTCCGGATGCTGCGGATCACGGGACAGGATCTGCCGGAGGTAGGGCCGGGCGTCTTCGTAGCGCGCGGCCTCGAACAGCGTCCGCGCGAAGCCCGCGAGGATGTCGATGCGGGTCGGCGCCCGTGCCAGGGCCGCCTCGAAGTCCTTCATGGCCAGGTTGTACTTCTGCTCGCCGAACAGGATCCGCCCTCGCATCAGGTAGGCATCGGCATCCCGCTCCTCTTCCGCGACCTCGTTCCTGGCGTATGCCGCCAGCACCGCGTCCAGCTGCGATTTGGCCTGGCGGATCGATTCGACGTCCCCCCCGGCCATGAACAGGCGCGCCAGTTCGATCCGGGGCCGCACGTCCCGGGAGTTCGCCTTGATCGAGCTCTCGTAGGCGTCGATGGCCCCTTCCCGGTTGCCTCGCCTCGCCAGCAACTGCCCCAGGTAGAAGAACGAAACATGGTGGGAAGGCCGCAACTGCAGCACCTTGCGCAGCACGGCCTCGGCCTCGACGTCCTGGCCCGCCTCCATCATCGCCCGGCCCAGTTCGGCCGCGACGTCCCAGTCCTCGGCCTGGGTCTCGTGGACGCGCTGAAGAACGTCCCTGGCCTTGCCGGGCTCGCGCAGGAGCAGCAGCGCGCGGGCCAGGCCCAGCACGCCGTCGCGGTCCAACTGGCGCTTCGCGTCGAGGTCGCCCAGCAGCTTCGCCGCCTCCTCCACGCGCCCCTGCGCCGCGACGATCAGGCCCAGTTCCTGTTGGGCGTTCCCGTTGCTCGGATCCTTCGCTACCGCTTCCCGCAGCGTCGTTTCCGCGTTCACCAGGTCGTGCTGATCCTTCTGCAACGACGCAAGTCCCAGCAGCAAGCGAGGCGAGGAACCGGTCTTCCCGAGTCCCTCCTTCAGACGTTCAATGGCCTCTCCGACCCGCCCCTCGGAAGCGAGGCCCTGGGCCAGCATCGCCCAGGCGTCCACGGACGAGGGGTCCACCTGGAGAGCCGCCTCGAAGGACGCGGCAGCGGTCCGCAGCCTGCGAAGCTCCAGTTCGTGCCGGCCCCGCAGAACGTGGAAGATCGAAGCCTTGGGATGCTTGTCGATCCCCTCGGCGACGGCAGCATCGGCCAGTTCCCCCTTGTCGTCGGCGAACGCAGCCTGGGCGTATGCCGCCAGGAAATCCGCCGAGTCGCGGCCGGCCTCGCGGCCCGGGCTGAGCACCGCCAGCGCATCGCCGGGCTTGTCGTCTGCGCGAAGCAGGTTCGCGACCTCGACGGCCACGCTGATGTCCGTGGGGCGAATCCCCAATGCCGCCCGCAGTTCGCGAAGACGACCTTCCTTCGCTCCCCTCTGGTCTTCGACTCGGGCCAGCAGCGTGTGCGCCACGAAAAGGTCGTCGCCATCCGCCCCGGGCTGGGCCTTGGAAATCACCTCGCTCGCCATCCGGGCCGCGCCTTCCACGTCTCCGGACGCCAGCGCGACCTCGGCGAGGCCCAGGCGCGCCGGCAGGTGCTCGGCTTCCCGGCCCAGCACCGCTTCGAAGGTCGCGCGGGCCTTCCCCAGATCCTTCTTCTTCGCCAGCACGCGGCCCTGGAAGTAGATGGCGCAGACCATGGTCGGGTCCCGCGCCAGCGCCGTTTCAAACAGCTTCAGGGCGTCGTCCAGCTTGTCCTGCGCCAGGGCGATCTTTCCCAGCAGGTAGGCGGGCAGCGCGTCGCTCGGGTTGGTGGCCTGGAGCTTTTCGAGGATCGCGCCGGCCTCGGGCCACTTCTCGTTGGCCATCAGGTCCATCGCCTTCACGTAGTCCCCGCGATCCCCCTGGAGGCGGACCTGCGCCAGCAGTTCGCGCAGCTTGGCCGTGAGGACCGGATCCGCCGTGACGGCGGCCGGATAGCGCTCGCGCAGCCGCGACAGGACCAGCAGGAGATCGGACCGGAGGGCTTCGTCCTTGGGGCTGTCCACCAGGAGGCGCTGCAGGCGAACGACCTCCTTCTGCCAGGCGTCCCGTCGATCGGGTACCAGCCCCGGCGGATTCCCGGGCGCGGCCAGCCGGCCCGTGCTGCCTCCCCGGGGGCCGCCCCCCAGGAGGTTCAACCCGAAGTACCCGTAATCGGACTGTCCCAGGATCAGCCCGACGAGCACGATCAGGAGTCCCCCCAGAAGGAGGGGCCTCCCGACGGACTTCTTCGGCTCAGACGTCTTGCGACCTGCCTTTTCCGCCTTGCCGCTTTTCCTCTTGGGGGGAAGCGGGGCGGCTCCGGCCGGGGACTGGGACGCCGGGGCGACGCCTCCGGGTTGGGACGGGATGTCCAATTGCAGCGCGCCGGTCGGCGCGCCATCAAACAGCGATTCCCCGAATCCTTCCGCCGCACCGGCGGCACCGCCGAATCCGAAATCCGACAGGGGCGGCAGGCCGCCCGCGGCAGCCCCGCCAGCCAAGCCTCCATCCGCAACCGGCGCATGGCTCCAGTCGTCGGAGAACGCAGTAGTGTCCGACGCTTCGACACCGCCAGGCTCGTGAGCGCCCAGGGGAGGGGCGCCGGCAGGGCCCCGGTCCCAGGCCGGCGACGGGATCGGCCGCTCCACGATGCGCTTCGAACCGTCGCTCCACGGCGACTCCGCAGCCGGCTTGGTCCGGGCAGCCGACGGGTCCTGTTCAACCCATGGAGGCAGGGAGTCCGAAAAGGACTCCTCCTTCATCACCGCATCGATGTCCAGCGTGGTCCCCGGATCCCCGGCGGCCCGCGGCACGCTCCTCGATTCCGGGACTCGCAGAGGTTGCAGGTCGTCGAACGAAAGGTCGAGGTCGTCCAGGCGAACGCCCCCTGGGCTTCGATCCCCCGCTTCGAAGCCAACGGGAGGCGCCTGGGGCGGCGGCGGCGGAGGTTGAGGCGGGGACGGAGGCGCTGCGTAATGCTGCAACGCCGACGGATCAAGCACCAGGCCGCTCAACCGATCCAGGGTCGCCTTCAGCAGCTCGACGTCATTGGCCACGAAATACCAGTTCCGGGCAAAGCAT